>Ga0308169_10000763_pt1 | contig 42311 bp, 60 predicted proteins | sample PhyBR1_2_FD_202139 | JGI IMG/M metagenome (GOLD analysis project Ga0308169, IMG submission 202139) | Phyllosphere microbial communities from UC Gill Tract Community Farm, Albany, California, United States - DLSLSB.R1 | ecosystem: Host-associated > Plants > Phyllosphere > Unclassified | place...
TGCAGCTGTCGACACGAGAAAAAGGACCAACAATGAAATTTCGTAAGAAGCCAATCGCAATCGCCGCCGCGCTCGCCATCTCCATCCTGGGCACCGCCGGCGCCTGCGACTCCGACGCCAAAACCGCATCCGACAACCTGTCCAAAGCAGCAGACCAGTTCGAAGTCCAACGCAAAATCGTCGGCGTCAACACCCGCACCGGAGAGTACCTCTTCTACGTCGAAGGCCGCTGCTCCATCGAACGCGCCGGCGACCTCATCGTCACCTGCAAACAGGGCCCCAACGAATACCGCAAGCACTACATCGGGCAAGCCACCGACGTCGCCTGGGTCTCCACGCAGATGGATGCCATCGACGTGTCGGTCTACCACACCCGCGTAGTCATCAAGCCCGAGGGCCTCATCCCCAACATCGACCTGCAAGGCGGGAAGCAGTGATGTGCGGCCTCCAAGAACACATCGAACGGGAACGCCGAGAACGTGAATCCACCCCGATCTACTACGAATCCGAAGCCGCCAGTGAGCGGCTTTTTTCATGCCCAGACAAGGACGAGGAATGACACACTCACCCGGCATCTACCCGAACATCCGCAGCAAGGACTACCACGCCGATCCTGCCCTTGGATCGACCAGCCTCAAGACACTGGCGTCACGAACACCGGCGCATTGGAAGTGGGAGAGAGAACACCCAGTCCACAAAGACATCTACGACCTGGGCACCGTAACCCACAGCCTCATCCTCGAAGGCGACGACTCCGGCGTGCAGGTCATCGACGTCCCCGACAAGCGCGGCAACAAGTGGACCATCCCCGCCGCCGAAGCAGTGAACGCCGGGAAGATCCCGCTCAAGACCGAAGAGTGGGAACTGGTCAAAGCCATGCGGGACAGCGTCATGTCCCACCCCGTGGCGCGAAAACTATTCACCGACCACCGCGCCGAAGAGTCAGTCTTCTGGGAAGAGGACGGACAGATGCTCAAGTGCCGCCCGGACGCCTGGAAGACGGACAGGCTCGTGGACCTCAAGACCGCTGTCACCGCGGACCCCCGAGACTTCTCCAAGAACGGATTCAAGCTCGGCTACTACCAGTCCGCCGCGCACTACCAAGACGGCGTCCTGGCAGCCACCGGAGAGAAGCTCCCGTTCACCTTCGTGAACGTTGAGAAGTCACCGCCGTACCTCGTGTCCATAGTCGAGTACGACGAAGAAGCCCTGCACCTTGGCCGCCAGATGAACTCCCACGCCAAGGACGTCTACCGCCGCTGCATCGAAACCGGCGAGTACCCCGGCTACCAGCACGCCGAACTGATCACCCTGCCCATATGGGCGATCTACCAAGCCGAAGAGATCCTCGGCATCCCACGCGACATCGAGGTGACTTACTAGCCATGGACCTGACCGAAAGCATCGCGCCGAAGTCCGACCAGTTGAACGCTGAAGACCTGCTCACCGGGCCTCGCACCTTCACCATCGAGAAGGTGAACGCAGGAAACGCAGAGCAGCCGATCAACGTGCACCTCGCTGAACTCCCCGGCCGGCCATACCGACCATCAAAGTCCATGCGCCGACTGCTCGTCGCAGCTTGGGGCGCCGAAGGAGAGGCGTACACGGGGCGCCGCCTGACCCTCTACCGAAACCCAGAGATCAAGTTTGGCGGCGACAAGGTAGGCGGCATCGAAATCAGCCACCTCAGCCACATCAAGAAATCCATCGACGTCGCACTCGCCGTCACCCGCGGTCGCCGCAAGATCTTCACCGTCGCCCCCCTTCCCAGCAATCAACAGGCAACGCCGGCCATCCCTGAAGATGTCGTTGCCAATACCGAAAAGGCTGTCGCCGAAGGAACCATCGACCAGTACATCGCGTGGCTGGCCGAACGCAACGCGCCCGCCCACATCCTCGAATACGTCAGCGAACGGAAACCCACAACATGAGCAGGATCATCAGACTCGAATCCACGAACTACAAGCGGCTGAAGGCGGTGGAGATCGCCCCGGACCCGGACGGCAACCTCGTCATCGTGGCTGGCAAGAACGGCCAGGGCAAATCATCCATCCTCGACAGCATCACCGCAGCCCTCGGCGGCGTGAACGCGAAGACCACACCCAAGCCGATCCGGGACGGCGAAGAGCGCGCCGAGATCGTCCTCGAAACGGAAGACCTGATCGTCACCCGCCGCTTCACCGCATCCGGCTCCACGCTCACGGTCAAGTCCCCGGACGGCGCCGTCTACCCCAAGGGGCAAGCCAAGCTGGACGACCTGCTAGGCAAACTCTCCCTCGACCCGCTGGCCTTCACCCAGCTGTCCGACCGTGATCAGCTGTCCACCCTGCTGGACCTTGTGGAACTCCCATTCGACCCGGACGCACTGGCCGCCGAACGCAAGGCCATCTTTGATCAGCGTGCAGAAGTTGGCAGGCAAGGTAAGGCCATCGGCGATGTGTCCGCGGATGAGTCCCTGCCAAGAGAGGAGACCAGCGCATCGGAGATCATCGCCAAGATCCGGCAGGTTGAATCCAACAAGCGGGCACGGGACGAATGGAAAAGCGGAGTGATCCTCGCGGAGAACCAAGTCGATTCCATACGTGACCAGATCAAGGAGCTCACCTCAGAACTTGAGGCATGGGAATCAGAGCTCAAGAGCCGACTTGCCGCGGAGGAAGACCTCCTGCCCGTCATCGACCCGGCGCCCCTCGAAAATCAGCTTGCATCCGTCGAAGAGAACAACGCCGCCATCCGCGCCAACAATGAAGCGCTCGGCAAGGTTACGCGTCAAGCCGAGCTCCGCGCCGAATACAAGAGGCTCAGTGAGCAGATCGAAGCCCTTGACAAGCAGAAAGCCGACGGCCTCGCTGCTGCCGTGTTCCCCGTGGACGACCTCGGCTTTGACGAATCCGGTGTTACCTACAACGGCGTCCCGTTCAAGCAGGCGTCCAGCGCCGAGCAGCTGCGCGTCTCCCTGGCCATGGCCATCGCACTCAACCCCAAGCTGCGCGTCATCCGTATCGCCGATGGCTCGCTGCTCGACAGCGACAACCTCGCGCTGGTCGAATCCATCGCCCGCGAGAATGACTTCCAAGTTTGGATCGAAATGGTCGGCGACGGCGAAGGACGCGGCATCGTCATCGAGGATGGCGCGATTGCCCCGTGAGTGAAGGCGGCCCATGCATCGAATACCAAGGCACCAAGAATGACTCCGGGTATGGGTGGCTTCCGCAGAAGGTGAACGGCTCGCGACTGGCCCACAGAGCGGCGTTGGCTAAGAAATTGGGGCGGCCAGTCGTGGGTGTCGCCAGGCACACATGCGACAACCCGCCCTGCGTCAACCCTGACCACCTCTTGGAAGGCACCAAGGCGGACAACTCGGCGGACATGGTTGCGAGAGGCAGGAGCCACGGCGGCCGTCGCGACCAGACGCACTGCTCCCGAGGTCACGAGCTCACCCCGGAGAACGTTCATCTGCGTCCCAACCGAAAGTGCAAATCCGGATACGAACGCGTATGCCGCGAGTGCAGGCGTCAATGGTCGACTGCCAACAACGACCGAAGGCGCGGCGTTGCCAAGCGCCGACAACCAACTATCAAGCAGGAGGCAGAACATGTCTGACGAAACTTACGTCACGATCAGGGGACGACTGACGGCGGATCCGGAACTCCGGTACGCCACGTCGGGAACGGCAGTCTCCAACTTCACCGTAGCCACCCGGGCGCGACGGTTCGACAAGAACACCAACGAGTGGAAAGACCAGCCCACCAAGTTCTGGCGCTGCCAAGCCTGGGACCAAGGCAAGCTAGCCCGGGCACAGAACATCGCCAACTTGCTGAAGAAGTCGGACAACGTCATTGTCTACGGCGAACTCACGACTCGCGAGTACGAGAAGGACGGTCAGACACACAAGGCCGACGAGATCCGGATCGAGTCCATCGGTAAAGACCTGACCTTCCACGGCCAGGCATACACCGCCAACGAAGCCCAACCGGCTGCAGCCGACCAAGGCTGGGGTGGCAACACCAACCAAGGCGGCGGATGGGGCGACCCTGCCGCCACCGGACAGGGAGGCTGGGGATAACCCCAGCTTGTTCGACCAAACACAGGCCGCGCACGTCGCGGCCTTTTTCATGCCAGCGGGCGCCCGGATCCTCCCCGGGCGGGCGCCCGCGCCACACCGAAAGAAGCACATGACCATCACCACCGAACAGCCAGCCGACCTCACCAAGCTCATCCAGGCACGCGACGGCGTCGCCGTCGTCATCTACACCAAGAGCGAATGCCGCCAATGCGACATGACTAAGGGGCTCCTGGACCGTGACGAGATCTACTACACCGCGGTGAACGTTGAAGAGGACGAGACTGCCTACTGGTACGTCACGGAGCACCTCGGCTTCCGGCAGATGCCCGTCGTAGAAGTCTCGACCATCGAAGGCAACGTCATCTGGTCCGGCTTCCAGCCGCTCAAGGTCAAGGAACACATCACGCACCGGGCGGACGCCGCCTAGTGGACCCCTGCTGCTACCTCTGCCGTAGCGCGCACGGCGTCTGCCTCTCCCGCGGCCAGTGCGAGCACCACAAGCTCGCGCAGGCCCAGGACGAGGCGGACGCCCGTGCACGGCGGACCTACCGCAACCCGACCGAAGACCAAGCGATCCGCAACATCATGCGGTCCCGCAAACCGAAACCAAAGGCCGCCCCCAAGCGGCCTTTTTCGTACCCGAAGGAGGACCGATGACAGCCACCCTGGACTACCAAGACTTCCTACGCGCCAAAGCCGACTTCGAAAAGTCCTACGGCCAGCCAGTGCCGGCCACGGCCGTTAACTCCATCCTCAAGGAACACCAGCGGGACATCGTGCGTTGGTGCGTCGAAGGCGGCCGCCGCGCCATCTTCGCAGCATTCGGCCTCGGCAAGAGCATGATGCAGCTGGAGACGCTCCGGCTTACCATTGCCCACGCGGGCGGCCGGGCCCTGATCATCGCCCCTCTCGGCGTCCGTGGCGAGTTCATCCGCGACGGCAAGAAACTCGGCATAGACGTCCGGTTCATCCGCCGCGCTGACGACATCGACGGCGACGGCATCTACGTCACGAACTACGAATCAGTCCGCGACGGGAAACTAGACGTCAACGGCTTCACCGCCGTCTCACTCGATGAGGCCGGCGTTCTCCGCAGCTTCGGGTCCAAGACCTACCAGACGTTCCTCACCCTGTTCGAGAACATCCCCTACCGGTTCGTTGCCACCGCCACGCCTTCCCCGAACAAGTTCAAGGAGCTCATCCACTACGCCGGGTTCCTCGGCGTCATGGACACCGGCCAGGCACTCACCCGGTTCTTCCAGCGAGACTCCACGCAGGCGAACAACCTGACCCTCTACCCACACAAACGGGACGAGTTCTTCATGTGGCTGAACTCGTGGTCGATCTTCCTCCAGAAGCCATCCGACCTCGGCTACTCCGACGAGGGCTACGACCTACCACCCCTGACCGTTCAGTGGCATGAGGTCCCCGTGGACCACTCGACCGCAGAAGTCGAGCGCGACGGGCAGGCGCGGTTGTTCCGTGGAGGCGCAAAGGATCTGCAGGGCACGGCCCGGGAGAAGCGCGACAGCTTGGCGGGCCGCGTCGAGAAGCTCATGGGGATCGTGCGCGGGCATCGCGAAACGGACGGTTCGCAGATCATCCTCTGGTGCGACCTGAACGACGAACAGTCCGAGATCGAGAAGGCACTCAAGGCCGCCGGTATCACCTACTCGTCCGTGCACGGCTCGCTCGACCCCGACGAAGCCGAACGCCGCATCGACGCCTGGCGCGACAAAGAAACGTGGGCGCTCATCGGCAAACCAGTCCAGCTCGGCCAAGGACTGAACTTCCAGCAGGCCCACACCGCGGTCTTCGCCGGCGTCACCTACAAGTTCAACGACACCTTCCAAGCCTGGCACCGCATCCAACGATTCGGGCAGACCAACCCCTGCACCATCCACATGGTCCACGCGGAATCGGAAACCGAAGTCGTCCAGTCCCTCAAAGACAAATGGACGCAGCACAAGGAGCTCACCTCCACCATGACCGACATCATCAAGAAGTACGGGCTCTCCCGAAACTCCATCACTGAAGCACTAACCCGCTCCATGGGCGTCGAACGCATCGAGGCATCCGGCGAAGGCTGGACAGTCGCCAATAACGACTGCGTAGACGAAACCACCCAACACATGGACGAGAACTCCGTGGACCTCGTCGTCACGTCCATCCCCTTCAGCAACCACTACGAGTACACGCCCAGCTACAACGACTTCGGTCACACCGACGACAACGACCACTTCTGGGCCCAGATGGACTTCCTCACCCCGCAGCTGCTGAAGGTGCTGAAGCCTGGCCGGATCTACGCCTGCCACGTCAAGGACCGCATCAACTTCGGAGCGGTTACCGGCGCCGGCATCCCAACTGTCTCCCCCTTCCACGCTGAGGCACTCTTCCACGGCGTGAAGCACGGCTTCGACTACATGGGCATGATCACCGTCGTCACCGACGTCGTCCGCGAAAATAACCAGACCTACCGCCTCGGCTACACCGAGATGCGGAAGGACGGGACGAAGATGGGCGTCGGCAGCCCGGAGTACATCCTGCTCTTCCACAAGCCCCAGACCGACCGGTCCAAGGGCTACGCGGACGACCGAGTGACCAAGGAGATCGAGGACTACTCACTGGCCCGCTGGCAGGTAGACGCGCACGCGAACTGGCGGTCAAGCGGCAACCGCAGCCTCACCCCGGACGAGCTCGCCGCCCTGCCAGTCGAGCAGCGGTCCCGGCTCTTCACCGAACAGACGCTCCGAGAGGTCTACGACTACGAATCGCACGTCAAGATCGGCGAGGCGCTGCAAGGCAAGGGCGCACTCCCCGCCACGTTCATGTCCCTCATGCCCGGATCCTGGGCGCCCGACGTCTGGCACGACATCAACCGCATGCTGACCCTCAACGGGGAACAGAAGCGCCGCAACATCCAGCTCCATGTTTGCCCGCTCCAGTTCGACATCGTCGATCGCTTGATCGAGCGCTACTCGAATCCCGGCGAGCTCGTATTCGACCCCTTCATGGGGATCGGGACCGTTGCCCTCCGGGCGCTCAAGCTGGGCAGGAAGGGCCGCGGCTCGGAACTCAACCCCGGGTACTGGGCGGATTCAGTCAAGTACCTGGAGGCAGAAGAAAGGAACAAAGCCCTCCCGACACTGTTCGACCTCGCGGACCTCGAAGCATCGTGAAGCCGAAGTTTCGAGGGACCCCGGAAGAACGGTTCTGGCGCAAGGCTGCAAAGGCCGCGGACGACCAATGCTGGGAATGGGGCGGCAGGCGCGACAAGGACGGATACGGTGCGCTGCGCGTCGGCTCGACACAGGTCAGAGCACATCGGTTCTCTTACGAACTGCACCACGGCCCAACCGATCTGCTCGTCCGGCATCGCTGCAACAACCCGCCATGCGTCAACCCTGCACACCTCGTGCCAGGCACTCACGAGGACAACATGGCCGATCGCAAAGCGGCCGGCAACTACCCGCCGAAGACTCACTGCAAGCTGGGGCATCCGTACACGAAGGACAACACGGCCATCTCGCACGACGGCCGCCGCTACTGCCGCACCTGCAGGGCCCGTCGATCTCGTGAGCAGCGCGAGCGGCGGGCAAGGCTCCGGGGCACGTCATGACGTACGTGTACCGGGACCCCCAGCGAGCACGTCGGCGCCCGGTACACGACACCGAGCGCCAACCAGAACCGGCCCAGATATCTGCCGTGGAGCAACCGGCTCGGCGAACGAAGCGGCAACGCCAGCAGCCCAATCTGCCCCTGCCACGACGTACCCTGCCGCCGCCCATCTACGGCGGCCGAACGGGGCTCCACTTCGCGGCCGAAGAATCAGCCGCGCTCGACCGCCGAACGCGGGCAATGATCGCCGCCGGCCACGACTCTCCCTGGATCCGCGAGTTCAAGCGCATCCACAACATCAAATAACTAGGAGCACCACGACATGAAGTTCACCATCACCGCCGACGCACTCGCCGACGCCGCAGGGTACGCGGCCAAGGCCATCAGCCCACGCCCGCCCGTACCTGTCCTGTCTGGCCTCTTGATCGAGGCGCAGCAGGGCGGCCTCCGCATCTCAGGCTTCGACTACGAGAAGTCCGCTCGCACCCAGGTAGCCGCCGAAGTCGAGGCCCCGGGCAATGTCCTGCTGCAGGGCAAGATGTTCACGGACATCATCCGCAAGTTCGGCCGCAAGCCCGTGACCGTGGAGGTGAACGGCAACAAGGCGACGCTCAAGTCAGGCTCCGCAGTGTTCACCATGCACTCGATGCCCGTGTCAGAGTTTCCCCCACTGCCGGATCTCCCCGCGATCGCCGGGACCGTTGACGGCGACACCTTCGCTGCGGCCGTCAACCAGATCATCGGCGCCGCATCAACCGACGACTCAGTTTCGATCCTCATGAACGTCCAGCTGGTCACCGAAGGCGACACGCTCACGTTGCGTTCGACCGACCGGTACCGTCTGGCCGAAGTGGAGATCCCATGGAAGTCGTCTGGCTCCGACCTGCAGATGATCCTCCCGGCAACTTGGCTCCAATCGACCGTGAAGACCATGGCCGGAGACGCGTCCATCCTCGCATCGGACAACGTCGTCGGCATCCGCACCGGCAACCGCGCCACCACCTCCAACGTTGTGGACGGCGACTACCCGAAGATCCGGGCCCTATTCCCGAGCTCGTTCGACACGGAGGTTACCGTCGACCGCGCCCAACTTGCGGACGTCGTCGGTCGCGTCTCACTCGTCGCGGAACGACAGACGCCCATCAGGATCACAACGGCGGATGGCCTGCTGACCGTGGACGCCGGGACCGGTGAGGACGCTCAGGGCAGCGAGAGCCTCCCCTGTTCTGTTACTGCCGGGGATGTCACGGTGGCCGTCAATCCGGCATACCTCGCATGGTCGCTCGCGGTGAATCCCGCCGCTGAAGTCACTCTCGGATTCCAAGAGAACCTGGCCAAGCCCGTCCACATCGGCGGCGCCGAAGGCCTCCGCCACCTCATCATGCCGGTAAGGCTCCCCAAGTGAGCGGCACTGAAGACCTGGCCGGGCAGGACATGCTGCCCGGCAAGTGGCCCGAACCCATCATCACTGCAGACATCTACATGAAGACGGCGGTAACCGAAGCCCTCGAACAATTCGAATACTTCATTCGATGCATCGGCGCCAAGCAGGACGGCGAAGACGAACTGCATAAGGAACGTCGGCTCTACAAAGCCAACATGCACCTCTTCTCATGCTTGGTCGATGCCGTGACCATCGACTTCCTCAGGGAACTCCAGGGCTACAACCGGGCATGGGCTGACAAGTTCGCTTCCGAACTCAAGGACAAACTCGACGGCGAATACTACGCCGAAAGCATGTGGGGATGGGCGCAAGACCTCGGCCTCGACCCCGACTCAATCATCGAAGCAGCGAAGGCGAAGTTCGCCGAGAAAGAAGCGACGTGAAAGCAGGCGAATTCTGCGCGGGATACGGCGGCTTGATGATGGCCATCGAGGCGGTCTTCAATGCCAAGCCAGCATGGGTAAGCGAGTTCGATCCTGCCCCGTCGAAGATTCTCGCCTACCACTATCCCACTGTCCCCAATCTCGGTGACATGACGAAGGTCGACTGGTCGTTAGTCGACCTCGTTGATGTCATGGGCGGAGGGACCCCGTGCCAGGACCTAAGCCATGCCGGCGCACGCAAGGGAATGACCGAGGGCACCCGCTCGAATCTCTGGGTGCACATGCGCGAAGCAATAGCAGTCCAGAAACCTACGTGGGTGGTCTGGGAGAACGTGAGAGGAGCATACAGTGCCGGAGCCGATAGCGATCTGGAATTCTGCCCGGGATGCATGGGAGATGCCAGGGACGGCAGGACTGTTCTGCGAGCACTTGGACGTGTACTCGGAGACCTTTCCGACCTCGGGTATGACGTCCAGTGGCGTGGCCTTCGAGCTTCCGACGTGGGAGCACCGCACGCCCGCTTCCGGGTCTTTGTCCTCGCCCGGCTTCGCGTTGCTTCCGACCGTGACGGTAAGCGACACGAACGGCCCCGGGATGCACGGGGACGGTGGGCTCGATCTACGGACCGCAGTCTCACTCTTCCCAACACCGCGGGCTACGGACGGGGACAAAGGTGGACCGAACCAACGGGGCAGCTCGGGCGATTACATGCTCCCAGCGATCAGCAATCTGCTGCCCCCGCCCAAGGAAGCAAAGCTACTCCAAACACCATCCGTAGCGGACGCTCTGGGCGGGCACGAGAGGCGCGGCGGGAAGAGATCGAAGGAGCTCCTGCTGAACGGCCAGGCGAAGGAACTAGCGAAGCTGCCGACACCCCGAGCTACGAGGGGCGGCAGTTCGACGGAGACGGTGGAATTGCTTGGGGCGATTACGAACCAGCCATCCGGCGTTGGGAATTCGTCACCGGTCGATCAGTTCCCCGGCCAACAGAGCCTACTGGACGCGCTGGTGGAGAGCGACTGAGTCCACGCTTCACTGAGTGGATGATGGGCCTGCCCGATGGATGGGTTACAGATCCAGCCATCGGCATCAGCCGCAACGAGCAACTCAAAGCATGCGGTAACGGCGTTGTCCCGCAGCAGGCAATTGCCGCGCTGAAGGACATGCTGAACGCGTTTCAAAAGGAAGGAATAGCCGCATGACGTGGGAAAATAGAGGTGAGGCCAGCAACCGCGGGAACGGTTACCGGCCTCTAACCCGCTCGCATACTCACGATATGGAGGGGCTCTCATGGAGTCTAACCGAAAGCGTTCCGCCGCCCGCACTCACTGCGCAAAGTGCGGCGTTGAACTCAACGACCAGAACTGTCACCGCCGCGCTGGCGAGTCCAGGTATCGGTCCGACTGCAAAGACTGTCGGGCCATTCGGCGCCGCGAGCTACACGATGCCGCCGAAGAAGAGCGGCGCGTCATGCTCGACAGGCAGGTCTGCGACATCTGCAAGCGCCCGGAGACGGCAAAGCGTAACGGCGTCGTCCGGTTGCTCAACAAGGACCACAACCACATCACGGGCGAATGGCGCGGCCTGCTCTGCTCCCGTTGTAACACCACCATCGGAATGTTCAACGACAACGTCGAGCTCCTCAAGCGCGCCATCGAATACCTGGAGAACCCTCCCGGACTTGTCCTTGTGGACGACGAGCCGGCAGAAGCCCGGCAGGAATGGCGCAAGGGCCCGTTCGCCGCACAGATCACTATGCAGTCGTAGCTCCCCTACGCGCTGCACTGCCAGCGCGTAGAAAGGAGAGCCATGGAGCCGGAAGATAAAGACCGGCGACTGTGGGCCAAGATCGACGTCGACTACTTCGACAACGCGAAGATCGACACTCTCTCCGACTCCGCCCAACTCCTGCACCTCGGACTCATCTTGAAGGCCAAGAAGCAAGGGAAGGGCGGAGTCATGTCGGCCAGGACGTGCAAGGCCCGCGGCGACGGGCCCTTGAAGGAGCTCGTAGATGGTGGCCTGATCCACAAGGTAGACGCCCGTACCTACCAGCTGCACGACTACGGGAAACACCAGACAGACACCGTCGAGTTGTCGGAAAAACGAGCGAAGGTCGGCCGTCGCGGCGCCCACGTCACCAACCATGAAAAGCGCCGGGTCTACGTCGAAGCCTGCGAGCACTGCCAGCAGGCCGCCGTGGACTGCGAAGGATGGCTGAAACACGCGGAACTCGGGGCATGAATCGCCCAGTCAAGCGAGCGGCAAAAGCGGCAAACGGAGCGGCAATTGCCGCCCATTAGCCGCGGCAAAAGCCCGGCAACAGAGCGGCAGAGTTAAGAGTACCTACTTACGTAGGTAGCTCATCTCACCTTTATCAGTGGTTAAGAAAGAAAGAGATTGAGACTTTTCAATCAAATCGTCACCTAAGTAACGCGCAAGGCCGGGACGGCTGATTGATGGAAGGAAATCCCCATGATGACGGAAAGCCAGGCCAAGGCGCTGGCCACCATGCTCCACGAGATCAGACCAAGGTGGAGCGCCCCGTCGATGATGAAAGTCCTTGAACGGAACGCCAAGCATCCGGCGTCGTTCTCGGACACTGCACTCGCTGCCATCACAGCAGCACGAGACCCAGCAGTCGAGACACCAGGGTGCATCTTCACCGACCCGCGGTTCTGGCCCGAAGCATCCAAGGCGCATCTGCCAAAGCCGGCGCCGTGCCCGGACCACATCGGAGAAGCCTCCCACAACTGCCGATGCTGCAAAGCCGACGTCAAAGCCGGCATCCGCCCCGCCGACATGATCGGCAAACACCACGAACCAGAAAGCGAAGACGACGAATGAGCGGCCCATCCTGGCATCTAAGCCATGATCCGTTCGACCGCCCACTTGGGTGCAACGGCAAGTACGGCGCGTCCGGCCTGCAAGTGCACCGCAGGAAGGGCGAGAAGCCTTGCGACGCATGCAACGCATCGAACAACCACGCACGCCGGGAACTGAGACGCGGCCAACCACTACCCCGCCCGCACCACCCATGCGGGACACGGCCAGCAGCAGCCAGACACAGAGCCAACGGCGAACCACTCGACCTCGCCTGCAAGCTCGCCGAAGGCAAATACAACAACGACATCAAACGCAAGGCGAAGGCCGCTCGGAACCGGGCGGCCTCTTCCATTCCCACCGAAAAGGACCACGCAGCATGACCGCTACCGACCAGACCCGCGCCGCCCTCGCACAGCTGCAGCAGCGCATCTTCAACATCAACGAGTCCAAAGGCTTCCACGAGGACCGGCCCAAGCCCATGCGCATCGGCTCGACATTGAGCGGCATCGCGGAACGCAACCAGCGCCTCGCAAACTGGCAGGGCAACAAGCTCATGCTCATCGTCTCCGAAGTCGCCGAAGCTCAAGACGAGATCCGCAACGGCCGAGCCGCAGACGAAACCTACTACCCGACCGCACAGAGAGACCTCGACGGGTCCGTAGTCGGAGGACCGTTCAAGCCCGAAGGCGTCCCATCGGAAATCGCCGACGTCGTCATTCGATGCTTCGACTTCGCTGGCACCGAAGGATTCAACCTCGCGGAGATCATCCTCGAGAAGCTCGCCTACAACGAGACGCGCCCCTACAAGCACGGGAAGAACTTCTGATGGGCAAGGCGTCGCGCTGGAAGCGTGTCCCGGCCTTCGCCAGGAAGCACCAGCTCGCGTGCTTCGGCAAGCGACTCGACCCAGAGTCATACACCCCGGGCCACGAACTATCTGACGACATCAGCAAGGCAGACGTCATCACCTCAGAAGTACGCGGTGAAGGCACCCACCGGCCAGTCCTTGACCTCGACTTCCACGCCCAGCTGATCCCGTCAAGCACTCCCGGACACTTCCACCTGTACCTCGACAAGGAGATGACGTGGGAGGCATACGAGCGTCTACTCAAGGCCCTCGGCCGGGCGGGGATCCTCGAAGAGGGCTACGTGGCCGCCAGCATCGCCCGCGGCTACACCTCTGTCCGGCTCCCCTGGATCAAGAAGAAGACGCCGGCAGCCAAGCAGGAGGCCCAGCTGTGACTGAAGCAGTCAACCACCCCGCGCACTACGGCGGCGAGGAAGACCCGTATGAGGCCATCAAAGTCATTGAGGCATGGGTACTCGGCTTTCACCTCGGCAACACCGTCAAGTACATCAGTCGGGCCGGGAACAAGAGCGGCCAGTCAATGCTGCAAGACCTCAAGAAGGCCCGCTGGTACCTCGACCGCTGGATTCAGAAGCTGGAGGCCGAACAGTGAACCCGGACTGCCGAGACGGCAAACACGCGTCATGTTCCGGCGATGGCTGGGACAGTCGCCTCGACGAACCTGCACCCTGCCCGTGCGCCTGTCACGACCCACAGCCAGACCAGTGCAACGGCAGCGAAGAATGCGATGCCCCATGGCACTACCACGGCTGCTACGGCGACGCCGGCGCCTGCGACAGGCCCGAAGAACACACCATCGCGGCGTCAACACCGCGCCAACGACTCATAGGAGATCCGCGAGATGCCTAACCCATTCCGCACCCCGAAGCCATCCAAGCCGATCACACAATGCACCTGCGCCGGATGCAAGCCCACCGAACCCGAAGCTGCCAAGTCATGATCCACGTCTTTGTGCCAGGCACGCCGGTCCCGCAAGGCTCCGTGGACGTCTTCCGTGGCCGTGTCGTCTCAGTGAAGGCGCCGCTGCAGCGGTGGCGCGCCGCGATCCGAAGGGCAACCGTTGCCAAGCTCGTGGGCGACCCGATGGACGGGCCGCTGAGCGTATCGCTCGTGTTCCAGCTGGAACCACCACAGCGGCCACGATGGCCGCTGCCAGCCGTCAAGCCGGATTTGGACAAGCTCACCCGCGCCGTCTTCGACTCGCTGTCAACCGTCAAGGACCGGAAGACCAAAGCAACCATCAAGGGCGCAATCACCGACGACGCCCGAATCGTCAGCTTCACCGCCGTGAAGACCTACCACGGGACACCCGGCGTCATGATCACCATCACCAAACAGGAGACACCATGAGCCGCAAGACCTCATTCGTCGGCGCTCATGACGCACACCCGAAGCGCCCGCAGGTCTTCAACATCCGCTACCTCCCCACGGAACCGGGAAAGCGAATCTTGACCAGCGGAATGGACCCGAAGCCGTGGCACGTCAGCCTCGACTCCATCACCAAGAAGGAATTCCGGACCCACGCGAAAGCCATCCGGTACGCGCACAAGATCACCCGGAAGAAAGGCAAGCGTGGCAGCAAGACGTAAACCCGGCGGCCACCCCGCCAAGCAAGACCCAAGCGTCGCCAAGACCTTCCGCGCAATGAAGTCGGCCGTAGAACTCGTACGCGACCTGGACGGCAAGATCAGCGCTGAATCGCACCTGAACCTCAAAGCGTCCGCGCTCGGCCTCATGTTCGTCTACTCCGAACTCACCGGCCTACCCGCACCCACCGAAATCCTAGGAGGCAACACATGACGTTCCCCGGGCAGGAACAAGCACCGTCACCCCCGGCGCCGCGCCCTCAGCGCAACTTCGTGTACCGGGTCTACGACGGTGGCATCGAACACGCCATCAGTTCCCACGAGGTCTACTTCTACGACGCCGGCAGGGTCGGCTTCTGGAACGACAGCGAGCGCGAAGGTGAGCGCATACTCGTCCTCGCCACAAAAGCGTTCACCGTCCGGGAGGTGGTCAACAAGTGACCCTCGAATGCACTACCGAGGATTGCCGGAACATGACGAGCGACTACCTCTGTGGCCGGTGCACATCCGATCTGCAGCAGTGGCTCGACAAGGTGCCCGTCTTGATCGAGGCTCTCAACGTCACTATCGCCCGTCTCGACGTCGTCCGTCCCGCAGGTGGTGGAGGCGGCGGTGGTGGCCACAAGCCAGGATCCGCGGCGCCGCTCAACCTTGATGCGCTGCAGCTGCAAGAGAACCTCCGCAGCGTCAGCCGAGACGCCAAGGAATACGCGAGGGACGACCGCGCCGCCGGCCTAGCGTGGCTGATCCAAGACTGGGTAACCAAAGCCGAGCTACTCGTCTCCGGACCCGACGAACCACCCGTCAACCACCAAGCCAACCGCGAGCGCATCAAGAACATCGCGCCCGCCATGCCCACACGGAAGCTCGTGCCATGGCTCCGGCTCAACGCCAAGGTCGTAGTCACCAGCAAGGACATCCGCAACTGGGCGTTCCGCGGCAAACTCACACCAGTCGAACGCGAACCATCACCGACCTACCACCCACACGAAGTCCTCGACGCCTGGTACGAAACACGCCGGGCCGAGAGAGGTGCAGATGTTGGCTAACGTGGCTGATGATTGGTAAAGTGTCTCAAAGCGGCGTATTCGTCGTCCCGTAAAAGCGTTCAACATTCAGTTGGGCGCCTTTTTTATTGCCCAAAATCGGGAGGCCCCATCTCGCAGCCCAGCGTCACGGGCACCGCCGCATGTCGAGAGACGCCGGCACACCACCACCACCAAAACCAGCAGGAGAACCAACATGTCCATCACCGTCGAGCACGGCAAAGACAACATCACCATCCACACCAAAGCCACCCGATGGCATGTGGATGAAGACGAGCGGCTCCACATCATCGGCCCCAACGGCAACCTCGCCTCGTACAACCGCGGATACTGGGCCAACGTCGTCCAGGGCAACGAGTCAGGCAGCACCCCGACCACCGCAGTCGCCACCCTGTACCGCAAAGAGTCGCAGGGCGAAGACAACGTAACCCTGTCCTTCAACGCCGACTACTCCGACGATCGGAACAAGAAATGGGCGAAGTACACGCCCGCGCTGTCCCTCGGCATGAACGTCATAGATTCGGTCGCTGAACAGTTCGAAGAAGGATCACGCTACCTGCTGACCTTCGAGAAGCAGGACTAAGACTCCCGCGGGACGGCGGGCTAAGACCGTCCCTCCGCCGGACCCGGGAGGCTGCAGAACTCCCGGGTCTGGCACAAAGGTCCCTTCCCGCCGATAAGCCGCCCAGGCGACTTCCCTTCGGATAGGCGAGAAGGTCACGGATCCTTAGCTCAGAGGTAGAGCACCGCAGACGTGCGGAGGTCGCAGGTTCGAACCTGCAGGACCCACGGTCGAGAGCTTGAGTAACAGAAGGGTGCCGGGCGACGGACATACACGCACCCCGGTTGAATGGCTGGTACGGCAGCCCGTCAAGCCTCACCAACACAAATGAATAGCCCGCGGACATGAACGCGGGAGGGATGTAGTGCAGCGGCCAAGCACGCCGCGAGTAGCAGGGATCGAGTCCCGCCGAAAGGCAATGGCAACACTCGCTGTAACGCCGGTTCGAATCCGGCCATCCCACCAACCCTGACGCCGTTGATACCCCCAGCGACGCGGCGTCAGGGTGCAGCTGTACCCCGGTGACCGACAAGGTAGGAACCGGGCGAAACGCGGCGCCCGTGACTGAGCAGATCGGACGCCGCAGACTTCAGGAGGAACCATGGCAGACACGCTCCACATGTGCCGATGCGGCAAGCCCCTCATTCCCAACGGCACAGGCGCACACTTCTGCGAGCACTGCGACCGCATCTGCGAGATAGGCAACGCAGGCGGATGCGTCGACTGCCACCTGTTCGACAAAGCCACCAAGCAACACGCCGCCAACACCGCACCATAGCGGCGTCCGGGAGGTAAAGCATGCGCCTCTACCGCGCCATCTGCGCCTGGCTCGAAGCATCAGCAGCAGCCATGTCCGAGCCTCAAGAGTTCGGCCCAGAAGGCGCAGGCGAAGCACGCAGCGAACACGCCCACACCTACAGCACACCGCCCGAGCTCCACATGCGCAGCGACCGCCAGTCCATCGATGACGATGACAGCGGAACCTACAAGCGCAGGCCAATCGGATTCACTCGGCAGTAGCCCATGCCCCGAGCCAAACGCATCTGCGCCAAGCCAGGCTGCCCCGCCGTAGCCAACGGAAGCTACTGCACCCAACACCAACGCGAGAAGGAACGAGCACGCGGCAACGCCAACGCCCGAGGCTACGACCACGCACACCGCGAACTCCGCAAAGCATTCATCCCCGAACACCAAGCCGGCACACTCATCTGCTGGCGATGCCGAGAGATCATCCCACCCAACGAACCCTTTGATTTGGGGCACGACGATGACGACCGAACAATCTACCGTGGGCCGGAACACCGCAACCGTTGCAACCGGGCAGCAGCGGGACGTAAGTCCCATCGACAGTAGGATCCGGAAGCGGATCGCTGAACGCATGGTCATCCAAGACATGGGATACAAGACTCCATGCTGGATCAGCACGCGAGCCGCCCAGCCCAACGGGTACACAAGGATGTACGCAAAGGGCAAAGCACGACTGACTCATCGAGTCTCGTACGAGGCATGGCATGGACCGATCCCTAACGGCCTGGTCATCGACCACCTCTGCCGAGTGCGCACGTGCTGCAACCCTGAACACCTCGAACCCGTGACCAATAGTCAGAACCTGGTACGTGGTGACACGAAGATCGCCAAGCAGGTAGCTCAGACCCACTGCCACAAGGGCCACGAGTTCACCCCCGACAACACGTACCAACGACCCGACCGAGTAGGTCGCATGTGCCGTCGCTGCCGTGCCGAGACTGCGCAACGCGGACGAGACCGACGATCCCACCGAACATGACCCATCAAGGGGGTGGGGAGGGTCCCCCAAGGGGGCGCCGACCTAGACCGCCGGTGAGGTCTCTGGATGGCGCGGAGGGTTCAAAACTTTTCGAGAGGGGCGGTTTGCATGGCATCGGGTGGAGCTCGTAACCGTTCTGGACCGCAGGCTGATCCGTCGTCGGCGCGGTCTGATGCTCGTGGCATTTCGCTGAATGCTTTGCCGTCGGAGGGGCGTCTTGGTGGCCCCCCGATTCCTTGGCCGCTGTCTGATCCTCAGGTGTTCATTGAGGGCATCGAGAATGGGCGGCCGGTCAAGCAGTTGGACTGGGAGGCGTCGGAGGAGCGTAAGCAGGCTGAGCGCGCACTGTGGGAAGAGGTTTGGTCCTACCCGCAGGCTGTGGCTTGGGAGCGTGAGCGTTGGCGCTGGAACATCGTTGCGATGTGGGTCCGGACTTTCCTGACTGCGTCTGGACCGGAGGCTAAGGCCGCGGACAAGACGGCGCTGCACCGGTTCGGTGACCAGCTGGGCCTGACTCCTGCGGGGCTCCGTGAGAATGGCTGGGCGATTGCCCATGATGAGGTTGCGCCGCGGCGTGCTGATAAGGGGACTGAGTCCGATTCGCCTTCGTCTGGCAAGCGTGAGCGCCGGTTGAGAGCGGTGAAGGATGGTAGCGGATGACGGGCTGGGCGTTGTCGACTTCCCGACTCTTGGGGACCTTCTAGACGCTTGGTATGAGCAGCACTGCACGATCCCGAACGCTCTTGGTGTGCGTATCCCGTTCCGTCAGTCTGACTGGCAGTTTTGGTGCACTGCGAACCATTACAGGATCCGTGAGACGGCCGTGTGGGATGAGGATAATCCTCCCCTGGCTCAGGCTTTCGTGTACCGCCGTTCGTTGGTGGTGGCGCCGCAGAAGACGGGCAAGGGTCCGTGGACTGCGGCGATTACTGCTGGCGAGGCTGTTGGTCCTTCGATGTTTTGTGGCTGGGCTAAGGCTGGCGACGTTTACCGGTGTGAGGACAACGGCTGCAGCTGTGGCTGGGAGTTCGAGTATGAGCCTGGTGAGCCGATGGGGCGCCGGCGTCCGGGGCCGCTGATCCAGCTGCTGGCCTCTTCGGAGGAACAGGCTGGCAACGTGTATGGCCCTCTGTCCACGATTGTTATGGACGGGCCCCTGACGGGGCTCATGGCCATCCGTGAGGGTTTCATTCGCATCTTGGACGGGGACGGCGGCCCGAAGTCCAACCGTATCGATGTCGTGTCGTCGTCGGCGAAGTCACGCCTTGGCCAGCCCATCACTTTCGCGATTCAGGACGAAGTGGGCCTGTACACGAAGCAGAACAAGCTCATCGAGGTCGCTACGACCCAGCGTCGTGGTTTGGCGGGTATGAATGGCCGCTCGGTTGCGACTACGAACGCTTGGGACCCCGCGGAGAATTCGTATGCGCAGCAGTCGTACGAGTCTCAGTCGAAGGACATCTTCAAGTTCTTCCGGCAGCCGCCGGCTGACTGGTCGTATAGGAACAAGCGTGAGCGTCGGAAGATCCACGCTTACGTCTATTCGGGCTCCCCTTGGGTTGATCTTGACAATATCGAGGCTGAAGCGGCCGAACTGATGGCCACGGATCCTGCCCAGGCGGAGAGGTTCTTTGGCAACAGGCTCGTTTCAGGCGCTGGAACGTGGCTGAGGGATGGCCTGTGGGAGGGCGCGTATGCCGGACGTTTGGTTGCCGAATCCGCCTGACGGGACCGCAATCTGTATCGGTTTCGACGGCTCGGAGAACAATGACTTCACTGCGATCCAGGCCGAAACCTTCGATGGGTTCTCGTTCACGCCTCGATATGGGCCAGACAGTCTCCCGACGATCTGGAACCCGCAGGAGTGGAACGATCAGATCCCTCGCGGAGAGGTCCACGCCGCCGTCGATGAGTTGTTCCGCCGGTACCGGGTGGAGCGCATGTATTGCGACCCGCAGGACTGGCGCACGGAAATCGGTGAATGGGCGCTCGCGCACGGCGATGAGCACGTGTTCGAGTGGGCCACGAACCGGGTGAAGGCGATGTACGAGGAAATCAAGCGCTTCGAGATCGACCTTGCAAACAAGCGCATCTCGCATGACGGCTGCCCGATCGCAGCGATTCACATGGCCAACGCCCGCAAGGCTGCCAAGTTCAACCAGCAGTATGTGCTGATCAAGCCCGCTGACCACCAAAAGATAGATGCCGCGATGGCCAGGATCCTGGCGCATACGGCCTCCAGTGATGCCCGTGAGGGCGGCTGGGACCCGACGCCGAAGAGGCGCCGGGTCGTCGTTTCCTGATGATTCTGACCCTTGGAGGGCTTGATGGCTGCCACTGACGCCCTTTCCCGGCTTGATAAGAAGCTGGCGCTTGAAATCCCGGACCTCGACAAGAATGACCGGTATTTCGAGGGTGAGCAGCCGCTGAAGTACATGGCGAAGGCGATGGAGGATGAGATTGGCGATCGTGTTTACCAGCTGATCATCAACATCCTCCGGTTCGGGGCCGAAGCGTACGAGAACCGCCTTGATATCGAGGGTTTCCGGTACCGCGGCCGCGCTTCGAGTGACGAGGAACTGTGGAGGATCTGGCAGGCCAACGGACTGGATGAGCAGTCGCAGCAGGCGCATCTGGATTCGATCGCGTTGAAGCGAACCTACGCCATTGTTGGTTCCGGTGATGAGGCGGACGCTGACCCGATCGTCACTGTTGAGAGCCCGTTTCAGGTGTTCGCGGAGCGCGATCCTCGCACCCGCAAGGTATCTGCGGCGATCAAGCGCTGGGAGGAAGGCGAGGGCACTGACAAGGTGCAGCGGGCGACCCTGTATCTGCCGAACTCGACTGAGTCATTCGCCTTCTACAAGAAGGAATGGTGGTCTACGGGCCCTGCTGACGAGCATGAGCTCGGCATGGTCCCTGTCGTCCCTCTGGTGAACAATCCGAGGATCCTGCGCCCCGATGGCCGTTCGGAGTTTGTGGACATCATCGGCATAGCGGACGCGCTCAACAAGATGGCCACCGACATGATGGTCAGCGGCGAGTACCACGCTATGCCCAGGCGCTGGGCTACAGCGTTGTCCGCTGATGATTTCGTGGACAAGGACGGCAACCCGATCGGTGTTTGGTCTCGCGACGCCGGCCGACTTTGGGCGACCGAGTCGGAGAAGACGAAGTTCGGGCAGTTCACTGAGACTGACCTCGCCGTCTTCCATAATTCGATGAAGCTGCTGATCCAGATTGGCTCGCAGCTGCTGGCTCTTCCCCCGCACTACACGAGCTTCGTTGGGGAAAACCCGACGTCGGCGGACGCGATCCGGTCTTCGGAGACTCAGCTGGTGAAGCGTGTGGAGCGAAAGCACACGTACTTGGGTGGAGCTTGGGAGGACGTGCAGCGGCTGGTCTTGCGTATCAAGAACGGCAGTTGGGATCAGGAAGCGCTGTCGTTGGAGACGGTTTGGCGCGATCCTTCGACCCCGACAGTGGCGCAGCAGGCTGATGCTGTCGTGAAGAAGGTTCAAGCTGGCATCGTTCCGATTGAGCAGGCCCGCGAGGATCTCGGATACACGCAGGAGCAGCGAGACCGCATGTTGGAGATGGATGCCAGGGCCAAGTCGAACCCTGACATTGCGAACCTGACGAGGGCTGTGAACGGGGGCTGACATTGATCCCCGAAGCCGCGGTGAAGCACTACAAGCAGATGCAGCGGCTTCAGGCATTGGCCGTCGTGACAGCGATGGAGCTCTGGTCGGAAGTGTCGCTCACGGACCTTACGGGTTCGTGGGCGGCGCAGATCCCGTTGCTACTTCCGGTGCTCGCCGATGTTCAAACCAAGGCTGCTGAGGCTGGCGCTGGCTACGGCGCGCAGACGCTGGCGGATCAAGGCCTGTACGAGGCGCCGGCGCATTTTGTGAATGCTTCTGCGTTCGCTGGGCTGGCTTCTGACGGCCGTTCACTGGCTGGGCTGCTGTATTCCCCAGTGCCGCACACCAAGACGCTGATAGCGGGCGGATTGAACCAGCGGGCGGCACTGGAGCAGGGCGGGAAGTTCCTTACGACGATCACGCGGACGCAAGTCGCCGACGCTGGCCGCGGGGCTGCAGGCGTAGACGCTGTGTCGCGTCCGCGAGTCGGTTACGTGCGCATGCTCAATCCGCCGTCATGCTCTCGATGCTCCGTCCTGGCTGGCCGTTTCTACCGTTGGAACGCCGGTTTCAAGCGGCATCCGCGATGCGATTGCATACACGTGCAGACGACGGCCGTGCACGCGGCCCGCTCCGAGGGTCTGATCCATGACCCTTACGCGTACTTCAAGTCCCTCTCCCCCGCTGAGCAGGACAAGGCGTACACGAAGGCGGGCGCGCAGGCGATCCGCGACGGCAGTGACATCTTCCAAGTCGTGAACTCGCGGCGAGGGATGACGTACGCGGGTGAGTCAAGCGACGGCACGGCCCGTGGCCAGGCCTTGAAGGGTGCGTTCACCTCTGAAGGTACTGGCAAGCGCGGGAACTTCCGCTCCATCAGCGGAGGCTCAACGAGCGGCCGGCGCCTGACGCCGGAGGCGATCTACGAGCTCAACGGGAGCAACCGCGCCGCAGTGTTGGCTGACCTGGAGAAGTACGGCTACATCCTCCCCGGCGGGCAGAACCCCTTGGGCTCGATCACAGGACAGCGTGAGGGCTACGGGGCGCTCGGTCACGGCGGAGCGTACGAGGCCGCACGCAAGCGTGTGGAGGATGCCATCACCTACGGGCGCGACCCCGCGGTGCGCGCCACCATGACCGAAGCGGAGCGGCGCCTGTTCGACGCGAAGGCCCGATGGGAGCTCGTGCAACAGGGCATCAACCCGTACTCGGCGCCATCGATGACACCCCGCGCAAGGGTCATGGGTTCCCCGTTGACGCCACAGATCGCAGCGCAAGTTGAGAAGGACTACCGACGCTGGGTTGCTACCGGCGGCCAGGTCTTCTAACCCCACAGATTTACATTCTCCCGTCCGTGCGATGCGGCTGGGCCATTCGCCGTGCGATGCGGCATTCACTGAAGGAGCATTCCTTGAACAAGCGATTCCCTCATGGCATCGACATCACCGCGCCGGGCGGCATTGCTGCCCTCATGGACTTCCACCGGTTGACCTTCGGGGACGCCGTCATGGAAGAAAACTCGGATGCAGCCGCGCAGGCTGCTGCCGATGCTGCAGCGGCCCAAGCCGCAGCTGACGCCGCCGCTGCTGATGCAGCGAAGGACGAGAAGCTGGGCGAGGGCGGGCTGAAGGCCTTGCAGGCTGAGCGCGACGCTCGGGCAAAGGCTGAGAAGGACCTCGCGGAAGCTAAGGCTGCGCTGCAGAAGATCGAGGACGCGAAGCTCTCGGACATTCAGCTGGCGCAGAAGGAACGCGACGACGCCGCGGCGGCCCTCGCAGCCGCCAAGTCTGAGAACGCACGCCTGGCTGCACTGGCAGCGCACCCAGTCCCGAAGGAATACCAGGACCTGGTTATCGGCACTGATGAGGCCAGCTACCTGGCGTCCGCCAAGAAGGTAGCCGAGTTGTACGCCAAGGCCGAAGGGAAGCCCTTCCGGCCCGCACCTGATGCTTCGCAGGGTGCCCGGCAGACCGCCAAGACCAGCGGATGGGACTCAGGCAAAGCCGAAGCGCAAAAGCGGTTCGGCAAAAAGTAAATCCACCCCTTGAATAAGGAGCCACGATGACCGACATCTCGGTTAGCAAGACCAACTACCAGGTCGAGAAGCTGTCTTGGCTTCTGGACGACGGCGGATGGGAAAAGGAGAGCATCACGCTCGATATTTCCACCTTCACTGCCGGCACCCACTACCCGAACGGCTTCATCCAGTCGGGTACCAGCCTCGGCAAGATCACGGCCACCGGCCTGTACGGCCCGTACGACGACACCGCAGTGGACGGTCGTCAGACGCTCCGTGGCCACCTGGGCATCTCTACCAAGGTCCCCAACATCGCCGACACGACCAAGGATGCCGGCGCGCCGCTGGTGTTCGCCGCAGTCGTGAAGGAATCCAAGCTGCCCGCCACCGTTGACGCCGCCGGTAAGACCGACGTCGCCGGCTGGATCCGTTACGTCTGAAAGGCCTAGTCAACCATGGCAATCGTATTTGATGGTCCGGTTACCCCGGACACCCTGACCGCTTTCGTTCGCGAGGTCCCCACCCCGGCGAACTACGTCCTGAATCAGCTGCTTCCGGACCGTTACTTCGACAAGAACACCGTGGACGTTACGGAACTGACCCGGACCAACCGGGCCGCTAAGTTCCGTGCCTACGACGGTCGGATTCACCGCACCGAGCGTGACGGTCTTGAGATTCGCTCCGTCAAGCTGCCGCCTGTCTCCACCATGAACGGCATCGGCGAACTGGAGCGGCTGAACCTCGAAGCTGCCCGCCAGAACGGCGGTTCCAATGCTGCCGTGATCAACGCGATCTACGACGATGCGGCCATCCTCACGGGCGAAATCCAGACCCGCATGGAGCTCGCCCGCGGCGACGTCCTGACCGACGGCAAGTTCACCCTGGCTGGCGAGAATGGCCTGTACCTCGAAGCTGACTTCGGCGTTCCGGGCAACCACATCGTTTCGGCTGGCACCGTTTGGTCCACCACCGCTTCGGCGACGGTCATCGCAGACATCACCGCATGGGTAGATGTCTACGTTGCGACCAACGGCTTCCGTCCCGGTGGCATGGCGATCAGCAACAAGGTGCTGGGCTACATGCTCCGCAACGCAGAGGTGCGCACCCTCGCTGGCTCGCTGGCCGGCACCCCGGGCATTGTCTCCCGCGCCGCGCTTGATCAGGTGCTGGATACGTTCGGCCTGCCGCCGATCCTGTTCGTGTACGACACCCAGGTCGACGTCGACGGCACTTCCACCCGGGTCCTGCCCGAGAACAAGGTGCTGTTCGTTCCGCCGAACCCGTCCGACCTCGGCTACACCGCATGGGGCGTTACCGCAACGGCCCTGGAGCTCGTGAACGCAGCCAAGGTCGACTTCTCGTTCGAGCAGGCCCCCGGCATCGTCGGCGTAGTCATCAAGGATGGCCCTCCGTTCCGCGAAGAGACCTTCGTTGACGCGGTCGGCATGCCTGTCCTTGCCAACCCGAAGCGGCTTCTCGTCGCCGGCGTCTTCTAAGGAGGCGGAACATGTCCAAGCTGAACACCTACGTGCACGTGCACGACAAGGACGGCGTCTCTCACGCGTTCGGGCCGGACGACACCGTTCCCGAGTGGGCAGAGAAGGCCATCACCAACGAGAGCGTTTGGGCCGAGGCTCCCGAATCGGACGATCTGCCGGAAGGCGATGTCACCGACAAGTGGACCGTCAAGCAGCTGCAGGCTTACGCGAAGTCTGAGGACATTGACCTCGGCGATGCGAAGACCAAGGCCGAGATCCTGGCCGTTCTGGCTAAGTAACCGAGAGGGAGCGTCATGATTCAGGTGACTGCAGAAGATGTAGCGTCCGGTTGGCGCTCCCTTTCGGACGCCGAGGTGGAGACGGCGAACGGGCTGCTGCTGGAAGCGGAAGTGCTGCTGAAGGTTGAGGTGCCGGACCTCGCCGCCAAGGACCAGGACGTGGTGAAGCTCGCCGCTGTGCGCATGGTGCGAAGGGTCCTGAAAAACCCTGACGGCATGCGCATCCGCAACGAGTCCATTGACGACTACTCCGAGGGTGGCACCGTGGATAGTGCGCTCTCCACCGGAGAGCTGTACGTCTCCGCTCAGGAACTTCGCTGGCTGGGCATCCGTCAAACGTCCAAGGCGTTCGAGATCAAGCTGGGCGGATCATGAGCGCGATAATCGCGCTGCTCCGCGGCCGAGCTCGTGCCGAAGAGCAGATGATCGATAAGTGCAGGATCACCCGGCCCGGCGAGTCGGTTACGGACCCTGATACAGGCGATGTAACAAGCTCAGCCGAACCAGTCTACGAGGGCAAGTGCAAGGTGCAGTCGAAGGACTCTGCTACGGCGCATCCTGAGGCGGGCGGGGCGGTCTTCACTGTGGTCTCGCGCCAGGTCCACATTCCAGCGAACGCGGCCGACGTGCGAGACGGTGACGAGGTGGAGATTACCGAGTCGACGCTCAACATTTTCACTGTCGGCAAGGTGTATCGCGTGGATGGTTTCACCCCTGACACCTATGAGACTGCGTGCCGGCTTCCCGTGAAGGAGATCCTATGAGCGCGGATACTTCCGGGTTCGATGAGATCTCGGATGCCTTCCGGAAAGTACCGGCTCGCATGGTCCCGAAAATCAAGGGTGTTGTCGCGAAGTCTGCTTTGAACACTAAGAAAATCATGCAGGCAGACGCCAGAAAGTCGAAGCACTTCAAGCAGATCGCGCCAACCATCGGTTATGACCTGAAGGTGCACGAGTTCGGCGGGGACGGCGTCATTGAGGCGGAAATTGGGCCCGGCGGTGGTGGCGCCGCTTCACTGGCTGGCCTTGGTTACTTCGGCTCATCTAAGCCCGGTGGAGGCACGATCCGCAACCCTGAAGACGCGATGCTTGAGGAAGCCCCCAACTTCTACGAGTTCGCGTTCGAGGCGACGGAGGACCTGCTGTGATCAAGGAGCACTACGACGCAGTCAAGGCCCTCCTGCCCTCTACCGTTCGCGTGTATCCGTGGACCGTCCCAGCGTCTCCGCAGTACCCATACGTGGTGCTGTGGGGCGACCTCGGCGATGAGTCTTCTGGCGGCCCTGACGGTGATTCCCTGAAGGATGTACCGGACGTCCTCACGCTGCGGATTCGTGCCACATATGTCGGCGCCACTGCTGATTCGATGCTTATCGTCGCAAGGAACACGCGCAGCGCGCTGAGCCGGAAGCAGCCTGCCGTTGATGGTTGGCGGACCAACCCTTTGAGGCAGTCGGTGCTTATGGATGGCCAGGTCGATCGGGACGTCACGCTGACCGGCGGCGGGAATCCTGTATTCGCTGTGGACGAGTTCGCGCTCGTTTCCCACAAGCTCTAACCAAACTCAAACCGAAGCGCCTGGCAAGGGCGCTTTTTTCATGCCTTGGAGGCTGCAATGGCGAAGTTCATCGACGTCAAAAACAAGAACGGGGAAATCCAGACCGTCCCCGAGCATTACCTCGAATCGTTCCCTGACCAGTTCAAAGCGGTTGCTCCGGCGCCGAAATCCACCCCGGCTAAGGCCGACACCAAGAAGGAGTCCTGACCATGGGCGCTCGTGTACTTGCTGACGGCAAGACCAAGTTCACCATTCTGACCACCAAGCCGGCGAACCCTGCCGCCCCGACTGCGACCGAGCTGAATGCTGGGATCGACCTTTCGGACGACGTCCTGACTTCGGACTTTTCGTTCGGTGCCACGGACTCCGACAAGGTAGCTGAGAAGGCCCTCGGCTCAAGCGGAAACGCGAACGCCATCGGTGCCTCGAACTACCAGGCCGGGTTCACTCTTTGGCGGAAGTTCGCCACGGCCGGCGGTTTCGATGCGACCGACGAAGCCGGTTGGGAAGCAGTCAAGGAGAAGGGCTCCACCGTGTGGGCCTACGCCCGCCAGATGGATAAGGACGCGGCGGCCGCGTGGGCCTCTGCTGACGAGATCTACCTCGGCGCTGAGATCACCACGGACACGCCGCAGCGCACGGACGGCACCGGTTTCATCAAGTACCGGGTGCCCTGCGAGGTGCAGAACGGCTGGCCGTTCATCGAGGTCGCTGCAGGCGCCTAGTTAGACCGGTTGGCGGCGCGTGTTTTCAGGCTCCGCGCCGCCAACCTTCCCAATCCCAGAGCCTGCCCAACGACCTTGGAGCCTGAACCCATGTCACGACGCATCAACCTCAACACGTTAGTAGTTCCGGACCCTCAGCTGTGCGGCTGGTTCGAAGCCAACGGCATCGACCCCGGCACCATCCCGATGGCACAGGAAGTGCTGGTCGATGGCGACCAGCTGACCTACGTCGAATTCGAGGCCGACGACGACGGCCATCTGAAGATCGCCTACGACAACGCCGGGGAGCCATACCGGCCCCAGCGAATCGTCACCCGGACGATCCTCTCCGCCCCCGAAGACCACAACCTCTAACCAAAATAGGAGCCTGAAACCCTATGACCACTCCCCAGGAATTCGACATCGACGCGTGGCTGAACGACGCCGACCGCCCGGCGCGGTCGGTAACCGTATACCAGAAGGCCGGTCTCATCGCAGACCTCGATGCTCTCGAAGAGAAGATCCGCAACGCTGATGCCGACGAAGTTGACGGGCCTTCGATGGGCGGAGGTGCGAGCAAGCTTCGCGCAAAGTACGCCGACCTGGCCCAGAAGTTCCATGACTCAGCGATCACAATCCGCGTACAGTCGCTCACGAACCAGGAGCAGGCCGAACTGCTGGAAGGTCATGATGACGCCACGCCAGCCGAGCGGGGAGCCATCATCCTTGCCGAAGCGATCACCCAGCCGAAGATGAACGCCACGCAAGTTCAGCGCCTCAACATTGTTCTGGGCGAGGCTCAGTTCCAGCGCATCGTTACTGCTTGGAACGAAGCGTGCCGTGTCGCTCCCCAGGTGAGCGCGGATTTTTTGCCGAAGCGCTCTACACAGGGCGATGGTGGCGAGTAGTCGCAGCTCTCAAAACGGCTGAGCGTTTCCAGCGGCCGCCGTCCGACTATCTCGGCTCGCTGCCAAGGTGGAAGGACCGGCTGCTGGAGTTCGCCTACACGCTCTACGTGGAGGGCATGTGCGAGTGTGGGCGGCCGAAGTCTGAGTGTCGGAACGAAGCGAACCGAGGCTTGTACGAGGTCGAGGATGTCACCTGCTTTGCGCAGGCAGCCATCGAGGAGCACACCGGTCAGAAGGGCTTCAAGCCGGAGCCTGGGCAGCGGTTCTATGCGTCAGAGATTGACGACGAGCTAATCACGCGCAGGACGTTCGCGCCGGCTGGCGCGAGCCACGATGCCGACGATGAGGGCGACAAGCCCAATCCATAGCAGCAGGTACGAACCGTTCTGGTTCACGTAACCGAACACGCCAATAACTGCCAGCAGCAGACCCAGCACTATGGCCATCAACGCAACCCGGTTAGTCATGCCCGCGAGTTTATCTCACGGGCTCACAACAAAATAGTGGAGGTGGCCGTGGAGCGCCGAGTCAAGGTCATCTATAGCGCGGAGATCCAGGGCTACAAGCAGGCCATGGAGCAGGCTGCCCAGGCTAATGCGAAGGCCAAGAAGGCCGCTGATGATGCTGGCAAGGCGGCTGACCAGGCGGCCGACGAGGTAAAGAAGCAGGGTCTCGCTCACCAGGCGGCAGCCAAGGCGGCCGGTGTGCAGTATGACAACACCGGCCAGCTGGTGACGATGAACGGTAAGGCCCTGTCATCCCAGCAGGCTGCGGCCCTTGGTTTGCAGTCGTTCTCCAAGGAGGCGTACCTCGCGGGCCGCGCCGCCGTTGATGCCGGCGACGAAGCAGCTGCGGCCGCTAAGAAGGCTGAAGAGGCCGAGAAGGCAGCAGCTGAATCGGCCAAGAAGCACAAGGAAGCGCTGAAGCTGGTAGGCGAACAGGCTGCCATCGGCGGCGCTGCTGTCCTTGCTGGCGTTGGCATGGCGGTAAAGGCCTACGCCGACTTCGACAAGCAGATGTCCGTGGTTGACTCCGCCACGCATGAGACAGCCGAGAACATGGCGCTGCTGCGTCAGGCTGCCATTGATGCGGGTGCGGATACCGCGTTTTCTGCCACTGAAGCAGGCCAAGGCATTGAAGAGTTGGCCAAGGCTGGCGTCTCCACGAAGGACATTCTTGGCGGCGGCCTGTCCGGTGCGCTGTCGCTTGCCGCTGCAGGGTCTCTGGGCGTTGGCGAGGCGGCTGAGATCGCAGCCTCGGCTCTCACGCAGTTCAAGCTGTCCGGCGACAAGGTACCGCACCTGGCTGACTTGCTGGCCGCTGGGGCTGGCAAGGCTCAGGGCTCTGTACACGACCTCGGCATGGCCCTGAACCAGTCCGGTCTTGTTGCGGCCTCTACAGGCCTGACGATCGAGGAAACCACTGGCACCCTAGCTGCCTTCGCTTCTGCGGGTCTGACTGGTTCTGATGCTGGTACGTCGTTCAAGACGATGCTGATGTCACTGAACCCGAACTCCAAGCAGGCCGCGGCACTGATGGATCAGCTCGGCATCCACGCGTACGACGCCCAGGGCAAGTTCGTTGGCATGTCAGAGTACGCGGGAATCCTGCAGAACGCACTGAAGGGCCTGACGGACGAGCAGCGCAACGCAACTCTGAAGACACTCTTCGGTACCGACGCGGTGCGTGCCGCAAACATCGTGTACCAAGAGGGCGCGGATGGCATCACCAAGTGGGAAGACGCGGTCAACGAGGCTGGGTATGCGGCTGATACTGCTGCCCGGATGCAGAACAACCTGGCTGGCGATCTGGAGAAGCTCGGCGGCTCCTTCGATACCGTTCTGATCCAGTCCGGATCCGGTGCCAACGAGGTGTTGCGCGGGCTTGTCCAGGGTCTTGAAGGCGTCGTAGATGCTGTTGGCAAGGTGCCGGCGCCGGTTCTTGGTGCCGCGACTGGACTGGCTGCACTGGTTGGTGGCGCTGCACTGGTTGTGGGCGGCCTGATCACGGTCATCCCGAAGGTAAACGAAACGCGGAAGGCCCTCAACGAGCTCGCTCCGGCCGGTAGTAAGGCCCGGGCCGGGCTGGAAACCGCGGGCAAATTCGCGGAGCGGGCAGCGGCCGCACTTACTGCTGTGGCCATCGCCGCGAAGCTGGCGTCAGAGGCCACGAACAACGACCGGGCAAAGACGAGTGTTGAGGACTTCAACAATGCGCTTACCGGTGTGGCGACGAAGGGTGATGCTGCTAAGAAGGCCCTTGATGCGGCGTTCAACGGCGTAACCAAGCCGGGGAACTCGTCCTTTACGGCTGTCAATGACCTTGATTCAGCCCTAAAGCGGGTATTCAACCCGTCGTTCAACGACAACATGAACGACTTCTGGTCCACGGTCACAGGCAACAACGCCACCTCGGGTATCAACGTCACCAAGGCCGCACTGTCGGATATGGACAAGTCTCTTGCTGGGCTGGCGAAGTCTGGGAATCTGAAGGACGCGGCCGCTGGATTCCAGTTGGCGGCCAAAGCTGCAGAGGCTCAAGGAAAGCCAGTCTCCGATCTCATCAAGCTTTTCCCGGAGTACAAGAGCGCAATCCTTGACGCGAAGACGGCAAACGGTGAAACGCAGGTATCGCAGGAGGCTTTGGCCGATGCGATGCTCAAGGGCGAGGTCGGCTCTGCTAAGGCTGCATCCTCGATCAAGGGTGTTGGAGACGCCGCATCGGCTGCGTCGGTCTTGACCGAGGAGCAAACGAAGGCACTTGAGGACATGGGCCTCAAAGCTGACGGCACGGTGTTGAACCTTGATAAGTTCACCCAGGCACTCGTGAATGCGGGCCTCTTGACCCTGTCCAGTCGTGATGCGACAGCGAAGTTCGACGAAGCTCTTGATGGCCTTGACCAGAAGACCAAGGACATCATGGCCACGCAGGCGGCTCACGGCGGGGTCCTCAATGAGACCAAGACCGACCTGGATCTCTATTCCGAAGCTGGCCGGGCGGCAAATGATGTTCTAGCTGACATGACGCAGAAGGGCATCGGGGCCGCGGAGGCAATGGCCAAGAACGGCGATTCGATGCCTGCTGTGCAGGACCAGCTGAGCAAGACCTACGACGCAATGGTCAGGACAGCGGAGGGCTTCGGACTTGGTAAGGACGAAGCGGAGAACCTAACCCGCTCCATCCTCCATGTGCCGCCTGGCGTGGACGTCCACTCGTGGATGTCGGACGAGGCAAAGCGAATGGCTGAGCAGACCACTGGCGCGCTCAACCAGATCGACGGCCGCGTTGTGCGGACCTACACGGTGAACGAGGAAAAGACCATCAAGATTGAGCAGCGCGCAACGCTGCCCGACCTGAATGGCGACGCCTCGGGTACAGGACGCCCAGGTCTTGCCGTAGGTGGACGTGTGCCTGGCTACGCCGACGGTGGGCAGCTGCCAACGAATGGGCCCGGGACGAGCATTACGGATGGCTTCCTTGGTATCGATTCTGTTGGCATGCCCCGGGTTCGCGTGGATGCCGGCGAGTGGATCATCAACCCGAACTCCAGTGATCGGTACAACCGCGAGCTCGCCGCAATCAACGCTGGCACCTTCCCGAAGCTGCCCGGCTTTGCGAACGGCGGCCGTGAGTTCGCTGCACAGTCGTTCGGTTACGCGCCTTCGGCTGGGGCAGGCGCGGCAGCCTTTGAGGGAAACCTCTACCTCGACTCCGGCGAGTTCCTTGGCAAGGTCCGCGGTGTTGCCAGGCAGGAAGCTGCAGGCGTTGTCAGTGCTGCTGATTCGCAGGCGGCTCTCATGAGGACAGGAAGGCGGCCCTGATGGTCACCGTGATAGCTGAAGCGCTTATGGGCACCCCGGACGGGGCCGGTGTGACAATCACCGGCCTCGGCGTCGGGGACAGCGTGGTGACGCTGTGGCGGACAGCTGATGGGATCCGCAAGGATGTGCAGGGTGAACGGCGCGTGGTAATGAACGACGCTGGTTACATCGTGGACCACTTCCCGCCGCTGGGCCGGAACGTCACGTACGAGCTGGAGGTCATCAGCGGGCCGCTGGGCCCATCGCGCACGACTGCGGATCCGGTCCTGATCCCTTCGGTCACGGGCTGGCTAGGTGACGCGCTCGTTCCGCAGAACTCAGTTCCGCTGGTTTGGCGGCGCGGGAGCAACGGGGACATCTACTTTCAGGGTGAGGCGCTGGCTCAGCTGGAGTACAGCGCTGACGTGTCCCTGTACAAGGTGATGGGCGCCCGTGAGCCTATGGCGTTGTTCGGCGAGCGGATGGCGGCCAACGGCGTGGACACGAGCGTGGGAACCCGCTCCGCTGAGGAAAACGCCAAGCTGGTGGATCTGTTGAGGTCCACGGCACAGCTCGTTTTCAGGCCCCTCCCCGAGTGGGGGGACATCGGGCTCGAAGGAACCATGTACCTGGCGAACCCGACCTTTCGTCGGGTGGACGTGAACCGGCGTTTCGGCGGTGAGGTCACGTGGTGGGAGTTGAAATCAGATCAAGTAGCAGCCCCGACGATCCGTGTGCTGACTGGCACGTTTACGTACGGGGATATCGAGTTGCTGATGTCCACTTACCAGCAGAAGCAGGACCTGATGGCTGGCAAGACATACCTGGATGATCTGAAGCATCCGCTGGGAGGCTGACGTGCGGCTGATTGATGACGCCACGGCCACCGCCTTGGGCGGTTCGCGGCCGGCTGATCGATGGTTGGCATGGGCATGGCGTGGCAGCAGGCTTGTGGCGCCGGAGCCGTTGCAGATCATCGATTGGTCTGGCACGGATACTGCCGGGGACAACACGAAGATCGGGCAGCAGTTGTCCATCACGGTAGCGGATCCGGACGGCACTCTCGGCGCCTGGCGGCATGAGGATCCGCTGTCTGTTGCTGGGACGAAAGTGCAGCTTATCTACCGGGTGGGCGGCGCCGGCGCGGTGAACTTCGGATGGTTCCGCGTGACGGAAAACGAACCAGACGAGGTGTTCGACTCCAGAATCATTGACGAGTACGGGTACATGGAGCCGGACAGTGACCTTCCGCCGCATAAGCGGCGCGTGTTCATCAGTCGGGCGGTAGTCAAGCTGACGCTGGTTGATCTCACTATCAACCCGGACTTGGACAAGCTTGAGGCCCCAGAGTCCCCTGCGTCCGGGGCGAGCATTATTGGGGAGTGGCGGCGGCTCACGCAGGACCACTTCCCTACCGTGCTTGATCCCGGCGTGACGGACCGGCCAGTGTCCACGAAGCTCGTGTACGACCGGGAACGGCTGGAGGCTGGCCAGGATCTGCTGGGCCGGATCAGCGCCGGCTACCGGATGGGCGGCGACGGGGAATGCCACGTCTACCCCTACGACAGTGACCCGGTGCTTCGGATCGAACCCCGAGCAGCCTTGATCAGTGTGAGGCGCAAGCAGTCACTCACGGGCCTGTACAACCGCTGGGTTGTGGAGGGCAAACAGAACAGCGATGGGCAGCCCGTCCGTGCCGGAGCGAACATCGACACCGGACCGCTCAAATACGGCGGGGACCACGGCCGTGTGCCTTTCCACTACCAGTCGGAGATGATCGAGACCTACGAGCAGGCGCTCGCCTACGCGATCGAACTGCGCGACAAGTTCCTTTCCACTCTGGCACTGGAGCTTACGGCCCACATCACCCCGAACCCGGCGCTGCAGGCTGGCGACCGGGTGGAGATCGGCTGCCCTGTAGCGGCCGGTCACGTCGCCTACTTCACAGGGTCCGTCACGGCGGTCAACCGCAGCGGCGACACTCTCCCCCGGGAAACCCAACTCACCGTGTCCTGTAGCTACCTCGACGTCCTCGCCGGACTGGCCCGCACCGACTGGGCGAAGAACCTGACCAGCGAACGCCCGGAACTCACATGGGACCGCATGCCCGCGACCTGGGGAACACTCCCCGAGACCACTTGGACTGACCTGCCCTAGGAGGCCCCATGCCCGGAATGCCGAACATGATGGCGGCCATGGCGGGCGGGAACACCAGACGGGTGTACGGCACCGCCTATTGGGACGGTTCCAGGTGGTGGGCGAACGTTGGCGGGAACAACCTGGACGCCCGATGGCTCGACCCGATCCAGCCATTGCAGGGCGGCAAGATCATTGTGGACATCTCCCGCGACGAGTATGGCGGTTCTACCGCGCTTGTGATCGGCGGGTACACGGATCAGCCGCGGCCCTCAACGGGAACGGTGCAGCAGATCATCCCCGCCGGCGTCGTCACCCAAATCGTTGTGGAGGGAGCCGATGGCGTCACGTACACCACGGACCGTTTCATCGGGTCCACGTCGCCCGGTGATCCGGTGTACCTGACATGGGATGCAGCGACCCCGACTGTGATTGGCACGATCCAGCAGAGCGCACCTCCCCCGCCGTCGGCCAACATCCCGGAAACCGCGGCCACGCAGCCCGGCTCGGAAACGCTGATCGCAACCGCCTCGGATACATGGTGGGGGCCGGGCGGCTGGGGTTCCTATGCGACCAGCCGCAACGGCGGCGAGGACGTCTACTCCGGCACGTGGTCAGGCTCCACCGTAACCGGCGCCTGGTTCTACGGGGCACCCCGGCCCGTCCTGCAGGGCAAGACCATCAGCCGGTTCCAGTTCCGACTTCCAGCCCGGCTCAGGGCAGGAAACTACAACTCCCCGGCAATCATCCACATCTACGCGCACACCGACAGCGCACGACCCGGAGGGGACGTCAACCGGGTGGCCGGCCCATTTGAAATCGAAATCCCCGCCAACTTCCAAGGCGGCGACATGGACATTCCGCTTGATCTTGCGCCACCGGTCATTGCTGGCGGCGGCCTCAGCATCGCCGGAAACCCTTACGTCGCTTTCGCTTCACGCCTGAAAGACCCAGAGTCCGGGCGCATCAAATTCGATTGGAGTTCCTAACATGCAGACACTGCCGAACGGTATTGAGGTTCCCACGAACTCCGACACCTACAAGCTCACCGAAGACCTGGCGAAGATGGGCAGCACGGCCCACGTGATCATCCCGGTCAACTCGGCAACCGAGCGTAACGGGCTGGCCGCACTCTACCCGGACGGCGTTCTGCCGGTTCCAACGTACGTGAACCGAATGGACGTGACCGGTCACCCCATTGAAGTCTGGGACGGCACTGGTTGGGACAGGCTGGTCTCTCCTGCTATCCGGGCCAACACTCAGACCGTCGGCGCCGGAATGGCCGCCGACGCATTCATGAGCGGGACCATCCGACCTCTCATCCAAGCGGGAACCTTCGTCGGAAAGCCAGTGGGCGGGAACGGTGACCTTACGATCACCTACCCAGCTACGTTCCCCGGTGGTGTGATCGGTGGCATTGGGTTCTCCGGCGACGGCGTCTACATCGTCTCGGCCACACCATCCAATGTGGCCGTGCCTACCACGTCCAGCCTGTTCCTGCGGTTCGCGAACCCGAACGGGACGCCAGTGCCGGACAACATAACCGTCCGCGGCACGTGGATTGCGGTGGGATGGTGACCGCCGCGTGATAAACGGCTTCCCGGTCCCCGCCCTTGAAACGCTGACGCCGGCCGGGCTCTACATCCTGCTGGTACTCCTGCTCTACTTCGAGCGGATCGTACCGATCGGCCGTCTCCGTGCCGAGCAAGCCACCACGAAGTACTGGCGCGACGTAGCCGAAACGAAGCAGGCGACCATCGACACGCAGGCGAAAACGATCCACATCCTCGCTGAAGGAACGGGCAAGACCGTCGAAAAGGTCATGTCCACCATCCAGGACAAAGCGGGGGTGGACTCATGAAACTTCCCCGATGGAAGCGCAAGCCTCCCCCACCCGCACAGGTTGAGGCGCTGCATGCCCGCGAGCATGCCGCACGCCAGCTGGAGAGCGCTGCAGCAGCGCATGACGAGGCTGTCTCTCTCGTCGAGAAACTGCGGGAAATCCGCCAACGAAACCACTTCGGGCAGTCGCTCGAGAACCTCAACTGGAGCAAGCAATGACAGGCATCATCGTCTTCAGCATTTTCGTGCTCACGGTCTTCACTCTGGGCGCGTACAGCATTGTCGCCCCGTGGTGGACGACGCGGGCGGGCAAGGCGTACTTCATCCTCTTCGCAGCGTTGGCCATCCTCGCCGGTCACTTCCTTGTGGAAGAGCTCGTCGGGCAGCTGCCGCAGTGGGTGGAGGACTCGGTGCTGGGGCTAGTCGCCCTGGCCATTGCATGGAACGGCTACACGATCATCTCCAAGCAGCTCCGGTTCTGGCGGGCTGCCCGCGAAACGCCCCAGCCTGTCGATCCAACAAGGAGCACCCATGACCCGGCCAGTTGATGACAAGTTCCCCGTAAGTCAGTTGTTCGCGGGGCTCGCTACCCGCGGCGTGGTTGGCCGCCCGGACGGCTCAGAGGTCGAGTACCTGGTGTGGCTGTACGGCGACTACCAGCCGTATGGGCATGCCGGCGTGGATATCGCTTGCCCTGTCGGGACGACTGTCCGGGCCATGCGCGCCGGAACAGTCGTCTACGCGGGATGGGGCGAGGACCTTCCCGGCGATGACTCATGGGGCCCGTCCGGCTATTTCAGCCGATGGGGCATGTACAAGAACTTCCCCGGCATCGTCACCGTCATCAAGGCGGACGGCGCCAACGAGTTCGACATCTACGGCCACCAGTCGGACAACGACGCAGTGAGCGTCGGCATGCACGTCGCTGACGGGCAGGTCATCGGCAAGAGCGGCGACACAAAGACTCGCACCGACAAGGTAGGCCCGCACCTGCACGTCGTCACCGTCTCCGACCCGGTGAACTACGCCACCGACTGGCCGCGCCTCATCTTCGGATGCGTGGACCCCACACCGCTCTTCGGAAACACCGGCCTCGTTCTGCAAGGGGCCATCACCAACGCAGCAACCCAATTTCAGGAGGATGACGATATGCCCTATTCAGAAGCAGACCTCAAACGCATCATCGGCGAGGCCGTACAGGAGTCCCACACCGTGACCCGGGAAAACGTCATCAAGACGGTCACCGAAAACACTGAGGCACAGCACGTGGAGACCCGCAAGCAGATCCTTGACGTAACCCAGGCGCAGCAAGACGTAACCCGCGGCTGGCTGGCGGACCGCATCAAAGAGGCGTCCCCCGCTGACCTTGCCGCGACCATCAACGCCGCCGGCATCGCCCACGAGGTTTACGACGAGATCGGCAAGCTCTTCCAGGGAGGCAAGTGATGGGCGACCATTCCCCCGCAGCGTCCTCTCAGGAACGCAACCCGTGGGCCGCTGTGCGCCGGACGGCCGCCGCAGTTCTTGCACTGATCCCGATACTCAACGGAATCGCCGCGCTCACCATCGAACTGCTGAAGCCGTATGAGGTGTACCTCCCAGCGTGGATCTTCCCGGCACTCAACGGCGTACTCGTCGCCACGGCTCTGCTCGCAGCATGGGTTACCCGCGTCCTGGCTATGCAGAAGGTCAACGACTGGCTCCGCGAATACCTGCCGCTGCTCGCGCCCGAGGGCAAGACCAACCAGTAGGAGGGCCGCGTGGCCATCGCAGAGACACCCCGCGGCCTCCTGAAACCGGATGGCAATGAGCGGGTCAAGGACGGTGACAACGTCATCGCCACCAACGCTCAGAAGACAGACGATCTGATCGCCGCGAGGGAAGCAGCGGACGACAAGCTGGCTGCCCGCGTCGGAATCGCTGAGGCGAAGATCGATGCGGGCGCCGGCGGCGTGGGCCTCTCGGCTGACCCAGACCGACCGGGCCTGTACTACTTCGCGGGGCCCACCATCATCCCCGATCCGGCCACCCCTGGCCTGTTCACCTTCTAGGAGCCCACCGTGACCGTAGTGAACATCAAGGTGCAGGTCCCTGCGAACGGACCCTCCACGTCGGCGGATGGCGTTCTCCGGTGGGAGCCTTCCGGCCGCCGGATCGCCGCGGATGGGACGCTGATCCTCCCCGCTCCATTCGCGGTTCCGCTCGTCGCGGGATCCGCGTCCGTGGACGTCGACCCATCAACTGATACCTGGGCATGGCGCGTCACTGAATTCTTCGACGGGCAGTTCCCAAAGACTCGGCTCTTCGCCGTTCCGGACGCCGGGCCCGTCAATTACACCGACCTGGTCGAGGTTGATCCGACCACGCTCGACCTCGCACTGAACGTTTCACCTGACCCGGATAACCCGGGCTTCTACCTGATTGGAGCATGACCCATGACGCAAAGACTTGTCTCCGTCGGGGACGATTTCAAGCTGCCGGCCGCTGTGAAAGTGGACGAGCCCAACCTCCCCACACGGCTGTCGGACACGGCACTAACTGCCACTTATGTCCCTAAGTGGAAGCCCACCACGGCTTACCTTGCAGGGGATAAAGTCCTCAGCCCGAACGGTGACGTGGTGTCCGCAGTCGCCAACTTCACGTCCGGTGCGAGCTACGACGCGAGCAACTGGAGCTTGTCGCCCACGTACGCCACTCCTAAGGACCTGGCGAAGTCGGCTCCGAAGCAGGCCACAAAGGCGCTGGCTACGACGACGGCGAAGCAGCAGTTCCGCAAGCTCTCGCTCGGCGACTCGATTGCGAACATGAAGTGGCGGTTCATGTACGACCCGCTGAAACGGGCGTGGGGCGGCGCTGATCCCGGCGCGTCCATCGGCGCGGGAGAATCCGGGACCGGCTGGGCGCTGCCAGGCATCACCCCACTCGCAACGACGGGCACCATCAACGACGCGCTGGGCGACTTCGACGCATGGTTCTCCGGCGTCGTGTCCCGCTACACCACAGGCGCTTCCCGCACGTACGGCATCGGCGGGGCTAACGCCCGCTGGGACAGCGCCAAGGTCTACTACGTCAAGGGCAACACCGCGAACGACGGCGGCACCTTCAAAGTCCAGGTGGACGGCGTGGACGAAACCGGCATGACGTCCGTGGCCACCACCAACGCGAGCATTGATCTGGGCATCCTCACGCTGACACGTGGCACGGCAGCGTCCCGCGCCCTGACCGTCGTCAACCTCACCGGGGCAACCCGCATCATCGGAGTGGCGTTCTACGACAGCACCCGGGGCGGAGTCATCAACGGCACCGTCTCCCAGGGCGGCATCCCGCTCAACAGCGCCATCGGCAGTGCAGGAGCACGGACTACCCTCACCGCGTACCTGACGGACTACCAGCCCGACATCATTACCCTGGAGATGAAAGAGGACGAGTCCTACTACGCTTCGGCACTGGCCACACTGTTCGGCATCATCAAGACAGCGGTTCCCACTGCCACGGTTGTTGGTATCGGCTCCACCCCCATCGGGAACAATGACGCCAGCCAGGTCACGCAGAACGCCCAACTCAAGGCGGCCTGCTACGCCTACGGCTTCACCTACTGGGACGGTTACAGCCCAGTGGTGGATTACCCCACGCTGAACGCCCTCGGCTGGGCGGGCGACGGCATCCATGTAGACGACCGCGCCAACTCGTTCCTCGCCGGGCTGATGCTCGCTGACCTGCGGCTCCTGTCCCACCCGGCGCTCCTGACAAGCACCCGCGGCGTCTCCGCGCCCAAGGTAATGGCAGACTCCCGCATTGACCTGGGCAAAGAGCGTGTGGACGGCGACCCGCAAAAGGTCCTGTCCATCGACAGCTCCGCAGGGTCCGAGTTCGACGCGAAAATGGTCCTGCGGCGGACGCTGGATGTGCTGCCCCTCAGCGGCACGTTCGACACGAACTCGTGGCGATTCCAGCCCGACAACGCCCAAGCCCAACAGGTCCCCTACGGCGTCCGTATCGGCGCCAACGGACCCTACCTGCAAGGCAACACCAGCACCCTGCGGATCACCGACGCGAGGGGCGGCGGCAACGTCGTGGCTATCGAGGTGGACCGCGTCAAGACCACGAAGGTGGAACTGGCTACGGTGACGACCGCCAACCGGCCGGCGTCCGCACCTGACGGGATGATCGTCTACGACTCCACCATCGGCAAGCCCATCATCCGTAATGGCGGCGTCTGGAAAGAACTGACCATGGGCGCCACCGTCTAGGCTCACAAAGAAGGGGCACGGCTAAATGCCGTGCCCCTTCTTTCGTCGTCTTAGGGCTTGTTTGGGATGGCAGCCGCCGTCAAGTCGGCAAGAGCCGCATGGCCTGCCACGTTAGGGTGTATGCCGTCCGCCTGAATCCATTCCGGATGTCCTTCCAATGGGCGCTTCAAGTCCACATATTCGCCACCCACGCCGCGGACAGTCGCCGCAATGAACGCATCCAACTCGGCAGCTGCAGGGTCAAACATCTTAGTCCCCGGATCGGAACTGATCCCGATAATCCGGGCGTCGGGAAGAGCGGACCGGAGTTGCGCGTACGTTGCCTTGACTGCCGCCTGAACCGATGCCGGGTCACGGTGGTATTGGCCCATATCGTTGCCTCCACCAGACACAACAACAACCGTTGGTTTCTGCGCTACAAGGTCAGCTATCCGGGCAGTGTACGGGACATGGCCTGAGATGTTCCCGCCAGTCTCGTAGCCCGTGCCACCCGACCCGGCATTAACCTCTTTCCAGCCCTTCTTGGCAGCAAGCAGCGCCGTCCACCGGCCTGCCCTGTCAGCCAGCCCGTCACCAGCGGCGAACGAGTCCCCAAGGAACCCTGCGACCTGGGCGACCTTCGGCACGTACGGTGTCGGCTTGTATGTCGCCACCTGCTCAGAGACCGGCGGCGCTTCCTTCGGGCCATACAGCGCGAACCCGGCAACCCCCAGTGAAACAACAGCCAGCACGGCCAGAGCAACAAATTTGATCAGATTCCGGCCACTGCCGCGGCGCTTCGAGCGCGAACTCCCCATGCCGAAAGTATAAGGCTCAACCAACGGCCAATAAGACCGGTTATGTACCACCCCGTTTGTTGCGGCCCATCTCTTCGGAGGTGGGCCGCTTTCGGTGGTTAAGTGGGGGCCATGGGCCTCTTCGATGACCAGACTAAGTTCGTGCAGGACGGCGCGGAGTACGAACACGCCAACCCCAAGCCCTCCTTGGCTGCTGGGGGCGTCCGCAGGTTCGTCTACGGCCAAGAGCCCAAGCTCATCGCCCGGGTCCCGCTGCGGGGCGGTGGGACCGTGGAGGTACATGGGTACGCGACGCACTACACGCAGGAGTGGGTGAGTGTGGCGTGGACGGATGAGCGGGCCGGGCATGTGTCGTGTTGGGTGCCGGCGGCTGATGTTCGCCGCCCGCGGGAAGAAGCTGAGTGGCAGGGCCGCTTCGTTCAGTTCTGACAGGACACGCCTGAAAGCGTCCCCCCAATGGGGGGATGCCTAGTCGAATCACCCCCAATCAAGCGGTTTCTGCGGTTTCGATGATCCGACGCTCGCGGCTCCACTTCCCTTTATTTGCAAGGCGAAAACGCTTACTGGCTCGCTCTAAGTGATGGGGTTCAAATCCCCCCGTCTCCGCGTTTGGCCCCGGTCCTCGGACCGGGGCCTTTTGCGTTTCCGAAGCGATATGGAACGCGCTGTCCGACCAACGGACGCGGCGGGC
>Ga0308169_10000767_pt1 | contig 42186 bp, 37 predicted proteins | sample PhyBR1_2_FD_202139 | JGI IMG/M metagenome (GOLD analysis project Ga0308169, IMG submission 202139) | Phyllosphere microbial communities from UC Gill Tract Community Farm, Albany, California, United States - DLSLSB.R1 | ecosystem: Host-associated > Plants > Phyllosphere > Unclassified | place...
AAGGGCGAGAGTTCGGCCAAAGCGAAGGAGCTGTTACAACAAATGTGACATTCGACCGGCGGCGCAAGCCGCCGGTTTGACAAATAGTGTTCTTTTTATCTTGTTCGTTATCAACTATTCATTTCTTTATAGAATCTTTACTAACCCGGTGTTAGGATTGGCAATATAGGCGCGCATTTGCGCAAGATAAATAGCGACGTCCTGCGGAGAGAAAAGAATGAACAGTTTAGCAGCTGGTGAGGAAGTGGTGAAAGCGTCCTCTGAACCTCAGGACGCACGTTACGATTCGGCTCCTGAGGGGGGTGCTGAGCTCGGCTGTGATACGATCACAGACGTGACCATTAACGAAAAATCATTTGGTATCCGTACGGCGGACACGGATGGGAGGCGCAGTTCTGCGAACCTTCTCATCAACAAGATGTATGCGTGGCGCGGTTACTCGGGCACGCATCGTCTGGACGACGACCCGAACCGGATTACCCTTTCGGCTTCCGACCATGGCGAAGTGGTCGGAACGGTCACGCTTGGCATCGATTCCCCGGTCGGACTGCTGGCCGACGAAGTCTTCAAGGACGAGATCGACCGCTTCCGCGAGCGCGGTGCGAAGGTCTGCGAAATCACCAAGCTCGCCTTCGACCCGAAGGTGCGCTCGAAGGCCGCCCTGGCCTCGCTGTTCCACGTGATGTTCATCTACGGCCGCCGGCTGCATAAATGCACCGACGTCTTCATCGAAGTCAATCCGCGCCACCGCCGCTTCTATGAAACCATGCTGGGTTTCAAGCGCATCGGCGAGCTGCGCATCAATCCGCGTGTCGATGCTCCCGGCTGGCTGCTGTGGAACAGCCTCGACTACGTCCAGGACCAGATCGAGCGCTACGGCGGCACCAGCGATTCGGCGGAAAACGAGCGCTCCCTGTTCCCCTACTTCTTCTCCCAGAAGGAAGAAGAAGGCATCGCGCGCCGCCTGACCAACCTCGGCTGAACGCGCGTACCCCGGCATTCAGGCAGCGCCGCCCGGCGCTTCTGCCGCCGCCCGCGCGGCCGCTTCATGGCGCGCCAGGATCGGATTGATCAGGCGCCGCATGAACAGGCCGATGCCGCCCCACATCGTGACGAACCACAGCGGCACGCCGCCCGGCGGATTGCCCGGATAGCCCCACTGGCCGCTGTGCACGCCCGTGTATTCGATCAGCGCCCCCAGCAGCACCATATAGCCGGCGTAGGCCAGGTCCAGCGGCTCGTGGAACAGTGCCAGCCCCAGCAGCAGCAGGATGCCCGTCACCAGCAGCAGCGTGTTGCTGTCGTGGATGGTGGCGAAGGCGGCCGCATAGGCCAGCGCGAGCGCCCATACGGTCGCGCGCCGGCCGGCCGGCGCCGGACCGTTCAGCAGGCGCCGCGTGTGCAATAGATAGAAGCCCCACATGAACAGTTCCCAGACCGGCTGCAGCAGGATGTCCGGGTGGGCGAACATGAAGATGCCCTGCTTCAGGGAGGCGGCATTCATCGCCGTGAAGAAGGCGCAGACGCAGACATAGAAGATCGCCTCGACCTTGCCGAGCCGGCCGAAGCTCAGGGCCCAGAGGACCAGCAATGCTGCCAGCTTGCCGAGGTTGGTCGGCACGAATGCCAGGATCAGCATGACTGCCGGGACCTGCAGGAGAAGGCGGGTACGCATATACATTTGGCAAGTAGACATGAAAGACGCTGATGTTGTCAATCAGCAAAAGAAAAAAGGCCTCCGAAGAGGCCTTTTCAAGCGGCGCGCCAGGAATTACTTGGCGGATTTCTTCTCGCGGCGGCGCAGGGCGGCGCCCATGCCGACCATTGCCAGACCCATCAGCGACAGGGCACCCGGCTCCGGCAGGGCAAATGCCTGGCCCGGATCGTCGATACGTGCGCCCAGGATGTCGTTGCCGCCATTCCACACCGGGTTGTAGTTGTAGCTGTTCTTGAAGCGCAGGTCGCGCTGGCCCAGGTAGCTGGTGAACCAGTCCGAGTTCAGCTGGTTGGCCCACAGGCCGGTCTTGCCGTCGACCATGGCACCGGCCACGACCGAACCGTAGGAATCGGCATTGCCGGTGAAGCCATTGCTGCTCGGAACCTGGTCGCCGACGATGGTGTTGGTCGGGTTGCCGGTATCCATGCCGGTATCGAACATGATACGGGCCAGGAAGGTGCCTTCGGTAAAGCCGGTAGCGCAGCTTTCACCGCAGCGGATGCTCGGGTTGATGGAGGTGTTCGACACCGACGATTTGGTCATCGTGTCGGTATTGCGCCAGTACAGGTCGAGGAAGCCGCCGGTGGCCGGGAACGGGTTGGTGGCCGACGGCGCGCCTTGCTTGACGCCGTAGAACATGCCGGTGATCTGGCCTTGCTGGCCATTGACGAAGAAGATGTCACCATTCGGATCGATCGCGTCATGCGGCGTATTGACATCGCCCTTTTCAGCGGTCGACACCAGGATCACACCCCAGTTGATTTCATTGGTGCCAGCACGGGTGGTTGCGCCATTGATGGCGATCTGTTCCTGGCCGGAGAATTTCAGGTAGATCGGGCCTGCCGGCAGGTTGGTCGGGGCCGGTGCAGCATATGCGCCGATGCTCACAGCGGCGCCGACAGCGAAAGCGAGTAACTTCTTCATGTTCTCTCCAATGATGGAATCGATTAATCATTAACGACAGCACAGGGTTATAAGCAACCTGCGTGCCAGCTTGAAGAAATGCTTTCTAACTAACTGATCTTGAAGAGAATTATTATTAGGAAATTAACATTCCTGCATATTTCTAAAGGAAAGTTGACAAACTTTGTAAAAGAACCCGACAGTTAATTGCTTAACACAACAATATCTACTATCAATTGTGATAGCGTCCAGGCGCCAGCAGGTCATGCGGATCGAATTCGCGGCGCAGGCGCGCATGCAGGCGCGCCGAGTCGTCCAGCAGGTGCCGCAGATCGGGCATCGCATCGACCGCAAGGCGATACGGGAACCAGCCGCGCTCGCGGCCGGCGGCGATCAGTTCCCGGTAACAGGCCTGGGCCGCCGCCACCGCCGCCGGCGAATCGCGGTCGAACAGGAGCGGCACCGTGCTGTCGAACAGCTTGTCGCTGAGCGAAGTAAACGTCAGCAGCGGCTCGATGCCGTGGCGGCGGGTGATCTCCCTCACCATCTGGACATAGGCGCGCGCGCCGGCGCCGCGCATCGGCACCAGCGGCGCGTACCAGATCAGGCCGCAACCGTCGCGCGCCGGATCGCGCGGTCCCTCCCCGTGCGGACGCGGATTGCGCCAATAGGCCAGCGGCAGGGCCGTCTCGTTCGGACGCCCCAGCACCAGCTCCATCGAACTGGCCAGGGTCGAGGCGGTGCTCGACAGGCGCAGTCCGGCCGGCCCGGGAATCCAGCGCGACAGCGCCAGCAGCGTGTTCGCATTGTCCTGGCTCAGGAACAGCAGGCGGCTGGCCACGCCCTTGAGGGCGGCGCGGATCTCCTTCTGCGCCGCCTTCACCATGCGGGCGGTGCCGTACAGGGTGCCGAAGCCGGTCCAGGGCAGGATCTGGTACTGGCTGCCGAGCGCCTCGATCACCTCCTGCGGAATCAGGCCGTCGGGGCCGACCCGGTCGGCCGGATACGGCGCCGACATCGCCAGCACGCGGTGCCGGTTCATCAGGTTCAGTCCGCCGACCGTGCCGGGCAGGCGGCCGAGGATGGCGCGGATCCGCTCGATGGCTGGCTCGAGCAGGCTGTCGTCCTTCAGGCTGAACAGGCAGACCTTCACTTTTTCCGGACGCCGCGCCAGCATGATGCTCATCCGGGTGACGATGCCCAGGCCACTCTGGGTGAACAGGCCGCTGGCATAGGGGCCGATGCCCCACTTGAACAGGCGCGCGATGTCTTCGCCGCCGGCTTCGCGCATTGCCGAGCGGTACAGGCTGCCATCCGCCAGCACCGCCTCGAGGTCCGTCACCGCGGCGAAATGGTCGGTGATCGGCGTGACGCCGTAGCCGCGCTCCAGCGCATTGCCGAGCAGGCTGCAGTGGGGACCGGCGCCGGTGGTCGGCACCATGTACGGGTAGCCCCGCTTTGCCAGGAACTCGGCCAGCATGCCTTGCGTGACGCCCGGCTCGAGCGTGACCACGCCCATGTCCTCGTCGAAATGCAGGATCGCGCGCAGCTGGGACAGGTCGATGATCACGCAGCCGTCGCGCGCCGCGAGCGCGCTGCCGTAACCCCAGTTGTGGCCGGTACTGATCGGGTGCACGGGAATCCGGTAGCGCTGGGCGATGTGCATTACCTCCGGCAAGGACTTACTGTCGAGAATGCGCAGTGCGGCCGGCAGGCGGCGCGTCGCGCCCGTGGTATCGGCACCCCAGGCCTGCAGGGCGGCTTCGCCGTGCAACACGTTTTCCGGGCCGAGCAATGCCTGCCAGGCGTCCAGGGCCGGCGCCAGTTGGGTCGTAGTGTCTTGCATGAATCAGTTGGGAGTCGGTGGAGAGGACGGAGGTGAGTGCTTCAGCTTCAAATTCAACTGCTCGATCAGTTCGGTTGCCGCGCTGACGATCTGGCCGGACTCGAAGCCGGCCTTGGTCATTTCCTTAAAGAACGAGCGCGCGAGAATCTTGGCGGCATCTTCGGGATTGCGGTAGGCCAGGCGCACCTTGTCCTGGACCTGGTCGCGCGCTTCCTGCAGTAACGCCAATTGGGAAAAACGCGAGTCCAGCAAACGTTGCAACTGTTGCACCTGGATCGATTTACCGATGAACAATGCAATTATAGTCAGCAATTGTAGATCGCCCTGGGTGAATGCCGGGCTTTCACTGGCGCCCGCCACATTGATCACACCGACGATCTTGCCGTCGACGCGCAGCGGGGCGGACATCAGGCTGCCGCCGATGCCGTCGCGTCCCAGGGCCAGCGCCGCCACCTCGGACTGCGCGATGTCCTCGATCAGCAGCGCTTCGCCGCTGGCCAGCACCCGGCCGCAGATCCCTTCACCCTGCCCCACCGAGGCCGTCAGGGCGGCGTCCGGCAGCTTGCCGAAGCGGGCGTTGACCGTCATGCGCAACTGGCCCGGGGCGCCGCTATTGAGCAGCATGATGGAACAGCTGCCGGCACCGAGCAGCTCCGCGGTCAGTGCGGCCTGGTTCTGCAGGCTTTCGTCCAGACTGCCTTCGGCCAGGAAATGCTGCAGGTCCTGGAGTCTCACCCACCTGTTTTCCGCGCTGCCCATGTCTTCCTCGCAATAGGAGTGATTACATATCGGTAATCTTTTAATAATATCAGTGCGCCGGCGTCGCGTCAGGAGAAAGGAAGGCCTTGTGGAAAAGATGGCGCATCAGCAGGAAGAAAGGCATGCGCAGCCAGTTGCCGCGGATATACAGCATGCCTTGGGCAAGCGGCGTGAAGGCGTCCTCGCAGCTCGGGTGGAAGGGGCCGAGGGCGCGCAGGAACAGGCGGTCCATCAGCGCCAGCAGCGGGCGGGCGGGAGCCTCGCTTTCCATCTCGCGCAGGACGGCGTCCGGCACCGGCGTGCCCAGCAGGCGCCGGCAATAGCGCAAGGCGTAAAACAGCGGCCGCTCCAGCTCCAGCTCGCGGGCGCGCGCCGGCAGGCCGTTCCAGAAGCCGTCCTGGGCGCCGAACTGCAGCAGCAGGCGGTGGATGTCGAACAGGTTGCGCAAGCCATGCGCGAACTCGCCCTCGTAGAACAGGTGCACGGCGCTGTGCAGCACCATGTCGCGCGGCGCCAGCACGCACAGCGGCGGCATGCCGGGCGCGGTATCGGCAAGCGGCACCGCGGCCGCGCGCAGCCTCGCCGGATCGGGACGGCGGTCGGCGGTCTCCGGCAGGATGGCATGGTGGACGTCGATGACGTTGCCGCGGCGCAGGTGTTCCATCGGCGGCAGTTCGTGCATCCATTCGCGGTAGTAGCGCTGGTCGTAGGCATCCTGGTGAAGGCTGGCCCAGCCGTGCAGCATCAGGGCCGCCTCGACCTGGCCCAGCTGCGCCTTCGGCACCAGGATGTCGATGTCGGAAAACATGCGGCCGCGCCCCGCTCCCAGGCCGGCCGTCGCATAGGCGGCGCCCTTCAGCAGGATCAGCGGCAGGCCCAGGCCGGACAGGGCCTGGCCGATCTGCCTCACCTCGTAGCGCACCGCCTGGGCATGGCGCTCCACGGCCACCCGCGCCCACTCCAGGTGAGCGCGCGCCGGCGCCGGCATGCCGTCCAGCAGTCCGGCATCCTCGAGCAGCACCAGCAGGATCGCGCTCATGCCGGCGCCGGCCGCCTGGCGCAGCAGCAGGTCCCAGCCGGCCAGGTCGAGTCCGGCGGCGGCGGCGGGATCGCGCAGCGCGCGCAACAGCAGGGCTTGTTCCCTCATGCGCCGTCCTTTGCCAGGCGTTCGAATAACTGGACAGCTTCGTCCAGTTTACTGTACCGAAATTCGAATGCCGTGGTGGCCTCGATCAGCGCCCCCAGGGCCGTGAAGCCGCGCGCGCCCAGCACCTGGTAATTGAAGGCGTTCTCGGCCACGCCCATGAAGGCGCGCGCCTTCGGCAGCGGCGCCAGGCTGGTCGCGGCCCCGGCTTCGTAGCGCGGAAACACGATGAAGGCCGGGCGCGCCGGATCGGCGGCGCGCGCGATGCTCTCCGCGGGCGGCTTCAGGTGGGCGATGGTGCCCTTGTTGGTCTTTTCCACCGGCGTGCTGAGCACGGCATCGGGTGCATAGGCGCGGATCACGCCGATCGACTCGTTCTTCAGGCTGACCGGACGCGGCAGCGGCAGCACGGCGCCGCTGCCCAGGCTGACCAGGGTCATCTCGTCGGACAGCAGGCGCCAGCCGCGCGTCACCAGGGCCGCGCACAGCGTGCTCTTGCCGGATCCGGGCGGGGCCGGCAAGAGCACCGCACGCCCATGCCGCTCCAGCACGGCGGCATGGATGATCAGGCTGGAGTGGGCGCGGTGCGACACGCACCAGTTCATCACCCATTCGAACATCGGAAAGGCCTGCGCCAGCGGCAAGGGTTTGAACGGGGTCATGCCGTCGTGCGCGAAGCGGACCTGGGGCCGGAACCAGCGCCGCAAGCCGCCCGCGCGGTGCAGGGACAGGTGGAAATCGGCAAAACCGCCGGCCTCGCCGACGGGATAGTCGGCGTACAGCAGCGCGATGCCGTCGGCCAGCTGGGGAACGTCGCTGTGGATGCGGTTGGCAAACGGGCCGGTGCGCAGGACCAGTCCCGGCCCGGCCAGGCGGGCCGCCAGCTCGCGCCGCGGCAGGTCGGCGACGACACTCAGCATGGGAAAGGCTCGACGAGGTCGAGGCCGGCGAGCCCGGCCAGCATGTCCTCGATCATGGCGGAAAGTTCATCGGCGCCGGCGTCGAAGCGCCCGGCCAGGCCGGCCGCCAGGGCGGCGGCGTCGGCGGGACGCTGGCGCAGCGCCAGCAGCACCTCGATGGCAGCGCCATCCAGCAAATGGGTATTGCCCGACAGGTCGTTGTACAGCACCGCTTCTCCGTCCCATTCCCGGAAGGCGAGCGATTGCCCCGGCACCACACGCCACATGCTCGCTGTCACCCCGTCAGTCGTGGTCGTGGGTGGCCTGGAGATAATTCTTGACCTGCTCGGGGCTCCACTTCACACCGGCGGCGGGGCTGTAATAGCCTTTGGTCTGTACTTCATACCACATGGCCGACAACGCTTCAGGGGACAGGAAATTGATCTTCCCCGAGCGGATATTCAGATAGGTCGCGACCACATGCATTGCCAGATTGTATTTGTCGAATTTTTGTGGGCTGACCAGGTTCAGCATGGTCGAGCACAAGTAATTCGTATTTTTGGTCTTGGCAGTGCAGGACGCCTTGTTGCCTGCGACATAAAACACGTCGGCAAACATGGTCGTGGTGGGGATCGGCCAGGCGCCGGTGTGGTTTTTCCAGTAGCCCGGCGACAGACCCTGGCAGACCGGCGGCGGTCCGTAATTGCTGCTCAAGCCGCCGGACATGGCGCCCGACGGCGCCTTGCAGATCATCGGACTCATGCTCGCACGGCTTTCCAGGGTCGCCAGGACGCCGACCGCACCGATGCCGGCCTTGGCCAGCCGGCGCCGGGTGGCGCCGCGTTCGCTCAAGGACAACGGCGCCGCGTTTCCATTGTTTTCTTGATTTTCGGTAGCCACGTGCGATATCCCCAAAGGTGTGTTGCAATCATGCGAAGCATTCTTCACTTCACACAAAGAGCAAATTCCGGGCCATGAACAGGCTGTTCCGAAAAAAAGTATTCCAAATCAGGCGCTTAATGCCTGTTGTACTGCCCGGAAATTTCTATTGTATGCCGGAATGCTGACAAGTGTAAAAATTATCGACGCGTCCCGGCACACATAATTAGAAGAAACTTTCGGGGATGATCAGCACGTCACCGGGGCGCATCGGCATGTTCGCCGAGATATCGCCTTCCTTGATCAGGTCGTCCAGGCGGACGTTGAATTTCTGCTGCTTGCCGTCGACCGTGCGGATCACGCTGGCGCGGTTGCCGGCGGCAAACTCGGTGACGCCGCCGACCGCGATCAGCACGTCCATCAGGCTCATGTCGCGGCGGTACGCCAGGGCCTGGGGCTTGGCGGCCTGGCCGATCACGCGGATCTGTTCGCTGAAATTGCCGATGAAGTTGGTGACGATCACCGTCACCACCGGCTGCTGGATGAACTTGGCGAGCGCTTTTTCGATGTCGCGCGCCAGTTCGGTCGAGGTCTTGCCGGCGGCAGGCAGGTCTTCGACCAGCGGTGTGGTGATCTTGCCGTCCGGACGAACCGGCACCGACATCGACACCTCGGGATTGCGCCACACCATGATGCTCACGCTGTCGCCCGGTCCGATCAGGTAGTCGGGGTTGGTGACCTGGGTTTGCGGCGGCGGCGGAGTCCTGGTAGCGCAGCCGGTCAGGAGCAATGCGAGCGCGGCGGCTGCCGCCACTGTCGTGTGTTTCATCAGGTTCGCCTTGTACTTGCCCACGTCATTCCCTTTCGTCGAACACATATGTTAATAAGTCGCTAACAGCGATGTATTGTATATCATAGTGCTTGAGGAAAAGCCCGCGCACGTTTGAAATCTTTCCTGAACACTCTATTTCTGTTGCATTAGATTCTTCACGTACTTCACCGGAATCGCATACGTGATGCCGCTCGGCGCGCTGATCGCGGTTTCCTTCAAACCTTTCACGAACACGGCGTTGATCACGCCCCAGACTTCCCCGCTGCCCGGATCGTAGACCGGACTCCCGCTGTTGCCGGGGTAGGCCGTGCCGTCGAGCTGGAAGATGTCGAAGGAGGTGCGCTGCAGCTGGACCAGCTGGCGCACGTCGAGCTTGCGCGAACTCAGCGAAGGCATGACCACCGGCGTGATCGCGGCCAGGGTGGCGCGATGGGTGGCCGCGTGCAGGCCCAGCACCATGCCCAGCGGATAACCGGTAAAGGCCAGCGACTGCCCTTCGGCGGCGACGTCGGAATCCCCCAGCTTCAGTGCCGGCAGCGGCGGACCGCTCAGGCGCAGGTGGGCCAGGTCGTGTTCGTTGTCGCGCGCGACCAGCTGGGCCGGGCGGAAACGCACGGTGTCGCCGTCGCTGGTCACGATGCCCAGCTGCTCCATGCGCGTCTCGTCCAGCTTCTCGGGCACCACGTGCGCATTCGTGATCACGCTGAGGCCGTCACCCACCACGAAACCGGTACCGAAGAACACGGTCGAGGGACTGCGCGTGCGCTCGAAAGTGCCGACACCGACCACCGAGCGCTTGACCGTCGGGACCACTGCCGTCAGCTCGGCGCCCACCGCCGGCGCCAGCGCGCAGGCGGCCGCGAAACCGGCCAGCAGCGCCCGCCAGGACCGCCGGCTCGCGGCCGCGCGAGGAGCGGCGGAAGGGTCGACATAGCGTGTTTCGTTGGTGCACCAACCGTGCACCCCTTTTTGCAATTTAGACATTACAATAAAGCAGTATCTTTTAGAAAGTTGCGATTTCGCAAGTCTACTGCATGAATGCTCCGCACATGAAAGTCCGATGTAACTTCCGGCAAAATTTCACAAAATTAATGCAAACCTAACTCTATCTCCGTGTTTCTTAAAGGAATTTGTGTTGTAGCCGAGGTACGGCTTGTTGAGCTCTTCACATTTTTCGTGTGCTTAATTGCAATTGCAGGGAGTACAAGCGATGATGCGTGAGTATTCCATTTTCCTTTGATCTGAGTCAGTAAATGACCCAGATCTTTCTTGGTGAGATTGAACGATGGCAGAGATCACAGCCACCCTCCTGAACTTCCTTAAAGCAATCGGCAAATACCGCTGGTATGCCGTCGCCATAGCCTGGACCATCGCCGTGATCGGCTGGGCCGTGGTGCTGCGCCTGCCGAACCAGTACGAGGCCTCGGCCCGTGTCTACGTCGACACCCAGAGCATCCTCAAGCCCTTGATGTCCGGCATGACCACCCTGCCCAACCTGGACCAGCAGGTGATGTTCATGCGCCGCACGCTGATCAGCCGTCCGAACGTCGAAAAGCTGATGCGCATGGTCGACCTCGACGTCAAGGCCAAGGACGCCAAGGAACACGAGAAGATGGTCGACGACCTGATCGCGAAGATCAAGATCGGCGGCACCGAGCGCGACGACATCTATACGATCAGCTACACCTCGGACAACCCGAAACTGGGCAAGGACGTCGTGCAGTCGCTGCTGACCATCTTCGTCGAGGGCAGTTTCAGCGGCAAGAAGCAGGACTCGGAAAAGGCCGTGCAGTTCATCGACGACCAGATCAAGTCCTATGAAGAGAAGCTGAGCGCCGCCGAGAACTCGCTGAAAGAGTTCAAGATCAAGAACATGGGCCTGCTGCCGCGCGAAGGCGGCGGCGACTTCAGCGGCCAGCTGAGCCAGGCCACCGACCAGCTCAGCCAGGCACGCCTGGAGCTGGCCGAGGCCGAGCAGGCCCGCAACGCGATCCGCCGCCAGATCACGGGCGATCCGGCCAAGCCGGGCAAGGCGGGCGAGGCGGTGGAGATTCCCGTCACCGATCCGGAACTGGAAAACCGCATCGCCACCGCCCAGAAGAACCTGGATACCCTGCGCCTGCAGTACACCGAGCAGCACCCGGACATCGTCGCCAACAAGCGCCTGCTGGACCAGCTGCTGGCGCAGAAGGCCGACCTGGCCAAGCAGAAGAAGCGCAGCAACGATCCGGGCGCCGGCTACAGCCCGATGCTGCAGCAGCTGAACGTCTCGCTGTCGGCGGCCGAAGCCCACGTGGCATCGATGCGCATCCGTGTCGATGAGTATGCGGCCCGCGTCGCCCGCCTGCGCGCCCAGAGCTCGTCGGTGCCGGAAGTCGAGGCCCAGCTGGCCCAGCTGAACCGCGACTACCAGGTCAACAAGGAGAACTACCAGAAGCTGCTCGAACGCCGCGAATCGGCACGCCTGTCGGGCGACCTGTCGTCCGCCACCGACATGCTGACCTTCCGCGTGATCGATCCGCCGACCGTGCCGAGCCAGCCGGCCGGTCCGAACCGCCTGCGCCTGTTCTCGCTGGTGTTCGCCGGCGCCCTGGTGGCCGGCATCGCCCTCGCCTTCCTGATGAGCCAGTTGCGCCCGACCTTCCTGAGCCAGGCCACCCTGCGCGACGTCACCGGCGTGCCGGTGCTGGGCTCGATCGGCATGAACTGGACGGCGGAACAGACGGTCCGCCGCAAGCGCCGCCTGGCCGCCCTCGGGGTATCGGTACTGGTGCTGTTCGGGATTTACGGCGCCGGGATGGCAGCGATCCTGTCCCATCCCTCGCTTTAATCGCGGCGCCCCCGCAAAGTTTGCAAGGAGTTCCACGTGAGCATTATCGAAAAAGCAGCCAGCCGTATCGACCGGCAGCGTAGCGCCGCTCCCGCCAGCCCCGCCGCCGCTGGCGGCCTCAACGACAGCGCCGCGCCGCATGCGGCCGCGGACAGCCCGTCCATGACCGTCGCCGACACCGTCATCCACGAAACCGTGCATGCGGTGCCGGCCGCGCCGCCCCCCGTGCACGAGCAGCCGGCGCCGCCGAAGTTCACCACCCGCAAGGTCGAACTGGACCTGGTGCGCATGCGCGAGACAGGCATGGTCACCGCGGCCAGCGGCCGTACGCCGCTGCTGGAAGACTTCCGCATCATCAAGCGTCCGCTGCTGCAGCGCGCCTTTGCCGCCCGCGCGCCGGGCGACAACCCGGGCAACCTGATCATGATCACCAGCTCGCTGCCGGGCGAAGGCAAGACCTATACCGCGATCAACCTGGCGATGAGCATCGCGATGGAGCTCGACCACACCGTGCTGCTGGTCGATGCCGACGTCGCCCGTCCATCCATCCTGCGCACCCTGGGCCTGCCGCCCCAGCGCGGCCTGATGGACATCCTGGTCGACGACAAGATCGACATGGGCGACGTCATGCTGCGCACCAATGTCGATACCCTGTCGATCCTGCCGGCCGGCACCAGCACGCCGCGCGCGACCGAGCTGCTGGCCAGCTCGACCATGACCAACCTGGTCGAGGAAATCGCCAACCGCTATCCGGACCGGATCGTGATCTTCGACTCGCCGCCGCTGTTGCTGACCAGCGAATCGCGGGTACTGGCTTCGCACATGGGCCAGATCGTACTGGTGGTCGAGGCCCAGACCACGACCCAGCACGCGGTCAAGGAGGCCCTGAGCCAGATCGACGGTCTCGACAACGTCAATCTCATCTATAACAAGACCAGGGACATCCCGGGCATCGAAGAGACGTATGACTATCACTACGGCTAAGCAGCGAAGGATTGCGGCGCTCCGGCTCACGCCGCTGGCGCTGGCGGTCATGCTGCTGTCGAACGAAAGCCGCGCGGACGACTGGCGCATCGTGCCAACCCTCAATCTGCGCGAGACCTACTCCGACAATCTCAACAACCAGAACGACACCCAGGCCAGGAGTGGCTTCGTGACCGATGCCGGCCCCGCCATCAGTGTCAGGAAAGACAGCCGGCGCCTGAAGCTCAACGCGAATGCCGAATACCGCCGCTTCATCTACCAGCACGACGACATCCCGAACGTCCACGACAGCGAGACCCGGTACCAGGCTTCGTTGAAGTCGGAGCTGGTCGACGAGTTCCTGTTCCTGGATGGCGGCGCCAGCCGTTCGCGCCAGACCGCCTCGGCCTTCGGCCCGGTAGCCGCCAACAGCTATTCGTCGCTCAACAATACCGACGTCCGTACCTGGAGCGTCAGCCCCAGCCTGCGTCACCGTTTCGGCACGACCGCCATGGTGATGGCGCAATTTACCCGCGATTCGGTGCGCAGCGACCGCGGCGACGCTTTCGGCAACACCACCGGCAGCAGCACCGCCATCAACGCCGTGAGCGGCCCGTCATTCCGGGAACTCGGCTGGAACCTGGCGTACAACCGGCAGGACCTGAGTTCCACCATCGGCGGCGACTCCAGCTCGCAGACTGGCAACGCCGGCCTGCAGTGGCGGGTGCAGCCGCACCTGAACCTGACGGCCAATGCCGGCTACGACAAATTCGAATACGCGGCAATCAACCAGCGCACCAAGGGTGCCAGCTGGTCGCTCGGCTTCATGTGGGCGCCGTCGGCGCGCACCAGCGTCAACGCCACCTTCGGCCATCGTTACTTCGGCAAGACCGGCTCGCTGCTGGCCAGCCACCGTACCCGCCACAGCGACTGGAACCTGAGCTACAGCGACGCGATCACGACCACCCGCGCGCAATTCCTGCTGCCTGCCGCGGTGGACACGGCGAGCATGCTCGACAGCTTGCTGATGGCGGCGTTTCCGGACCCGGTCGAGCGCCAGCAGGCAGTGGCAGCCTACATGGCGGCCGCCGGTTTGCCGGCGTCCCTGCCGAACACCATCAACTACCTGAGCAACCGCTATTCCCGCGTCAAGCACCTGCAAGGTACCGCCCTGTTCCGCGGCGCCAGGACCGACCTGACATTCAGCGTCTTCAAGGACCAGCGCAACGCGGTATCGCTGCAGCAGGCCGACAGCGCGCTGTTGCCCAGCCAGTTGAACACCCTGAACGACAATACGCGCCAGCGCGGCGCCAGTGCGAGCGCCAGTTACAAGCTTTCCACGAGCATGCGGGCGCAAGCCAGCCTGTACGCGGCGCGCGTCCAGTCGATCGATACCGGCCTGGTCAACAACATCAGGCAGCTGAGCCTGGGCCTGAGCCGCCGCTTCGACAAGCGGACCGTCGGCACGCTCGACGTGCGCCACTCCACCGGACGAACCGGCCTGTTCACCAACGAGAAGTATCACGAGAATGCGCTCGTGGCGGCGCTGTCGGTTCGGTATTAAGCAAGCGGAGCATTCACATGTACGAGACCTTTTACGGCTTTTCCGCCAAACCCTTCCAACTGCGCCCGGACCCGCACTTCTTCTTCGGCAGCAAGGGCCACAAGCGCGCCATGGCCTACCTCGAGTACGGCCTGTCGCAGGGCGAAGGCTTCATCATCGTCACCGGCGAGGTCGGCGCGGGCAAGACCACGCTGGTACGCAACCTGTTCAACGGCCTGCCCTCGGACCAGATCGTGGCGGCCCACATCGTCAACACCCACCTGGATCCGGACGACACCCTGCGCATGGTGGTGTCGGCCTTCGGCCTGCCGTACGAGGGTGCGAGCAAGACCGACCTGCTGACGCGCCTGGAAAAATTCCTGTGCGACGTCGACCACCAGGGCAAGCGCGCCCTGCTGGTCATCGACGAGGCCCAGAACCTGTCGGCGCGCACGGTCGAAGAGCTGCGCATGCTGTCGAACTTCCAGACCGACGACAAGTCGCTGCTGCAGACCTTCCTGCTCGGCCAGCCGGAATTCCGCGCCACCCTGCACAGCCCCGGCATGCAGCAGCTGCGCCAGCGCGTGATCGCCAGCTACCACCTGGGCCCGATGGATGCCCAGGAGACCCGCGCCTACATCGAGCACCGCATGGCGACGGTCGGCTGGAACGGCGACCCGTCCTTCGACGACGGCGCCCACGCCGCCCTCTACGCCTACAGCGGCGGTATCCCGCGCAAGGTCAACACCCTGATGGACCGCGTGCTGCTGATGGGCTACCTGGAAGAGATGCATGCCTTCACGGAAGCCGACATCAACACCGTAATCAGCGACATCAGCGAGGAATTCCAGCTGCCCGGCGCCGACGGCGATTCGCTGGCGGCCGGCACCCCGGTCGCCCTCGCCCAGGACATGCGCGTGGGCGAGATCCGCACCGCCGACATGCGCGTCGAAGAGCCCCGCTCCAGCAGCGTCGAGATGCTGGACGAACGCATGATGCGCCTCGAGAAGTCGATCGTTTCCGTGCTGTCGATCCTGAAGAAGATCGTGGCCACGCCCCAGGGGGCGGTCACCCAGCCGATGGACAACCAAGAATGAACATGTATGAACTCGCCCCGCGCCGCCTGCCGGCGCCGGGGGAACGCATCCGCAACGCGATGACCTGCGATGTCGAGGACTACTTCCAGGTATCGGCCTTCGCTCCCTACATCGACCGCGCCAGCTGGCCGGACCGCGAATGCCGGGTCGAGGCGAACATGGACCGCATCCTGGCCCTGTTCGAACGGCATGGCGTGCGCGCCACCTTCTTCACCCTGGGCTGGATCGCCGAGCGCTATCCGCAGGTGGTGCGCCGCATCGTCGCCGGCGGCCACGAACTGGCCAGCCACGGCTACGGCCACCTGCGCGCCTCCGACCAGACCCGCGCCGAATTCGCCAACGACATCCGCTCCGCCAAGGCGCTGCTGGAAGACATCGGCGGCCAGGCCGTGCTGGGCTACCGCGCGCCCAGCTTCTCGATCGGCCGCGCCAACCTGTGGGCGCTGGACGAACTGCTCGATGCCGGCTACCGCTACAGCTCCAGCATCTACCCGATCGCCCACGACCACTACGGCATGCCGGAAGCGCCGCGCTTCGCCTTCTACCCGAACGGCCCGGACGGCCTGCTGGAAGTGCCGATCACCACCGTGCACATGCTGGGCCGGAACCTGCCGGCCGGCGGCGGCGGCTACTTCCGCCTGCTGCCCTATGCGCTGTCGCGCTGGATGATGGCCAAGGTCAACCGCGACGACCGCCAGCCCTCGCTGTTCTACTTCCACCCGTGGGAGATCGACACGCAGCAGCCGCGTCCCGCGGGCCTGGACGCCAAGTCGCGCTTCCGCCACTACGTCAACATCGACCGGATGGAAGCCCGCATCGAGGCCCTGGCGCGCGATTTCGCCTGGGACCGCATGGACCGACTTTTTCTGAATCAAGCATGAACTCGATCATCGAAGCAGCACAAGCAAAGCAGGCGGCGCCGGCATCGGCCGCCGGGCCGCTCACCCTGCACCTGATGCAGCCACACGAACACGCGCGCTGGGACGCCTTCGTCCGCGCCTGCCCCGACGCCACCTTCTTCCACCTGTCCGGCTGGCAGCAGGTGATCGAACGGTCGTTCGGCATCAAGACCTGGTTCTATTACGTCGAGCAGGACGGCCAGATCCAGGGCGTCCTGCCGCTCGCCGAGATCAAGAGCCGCCTGTTCGGCCATTCGCTCGGCGCGATGCCGTTCTGCGTGTACGGCGGCCCCGCCGCGACCGGCGACGCCGCGCTGACCATGCTGGACAAGGCGGCGCACGAACTGGCGCAGAAGCTCGGCGTCGGCCACCTGGAATACCGCGGCATGCGGCGCGTCCATCCGGACGACCCGGCCTGGCATACCAAGGAGCTGTACGTCACCTTCCGCAAGGCGATCTCGGGCGACGACGAGGAAAACCTGAACGCCATTCCGCGCAAGCAGCGCGCGATGGTCCGCAAGGGCATCAAGCTGGGCCTGCGCGGCGTGGTCGAGGACAACGTCGATCGCATGTTCGAAGCCTATGCCCACAGCGTGCACCGCCTCGGCACCCCGGTGTTCCCGAAAAAATACTTCGCCCTGCTGCAGAAGACCTTCGGCGACGAGTGCGAAGTGCGCACCATCCTCACCGACAAGGACGAGCTGGTGGGATCGGTACTGTCGTTCTACTGGCGCGACGAAGTCGTTCCCTACTACGGCGGCGGCATGGACATCGCGCGCAACGTGGCCGGCAACGACTTCATGTACTGGAACCTGATGCAGGCAGCCGCCGCGCGCGGCTGCCGCCTGTTCGACTTCGGCCGCAGCAAGCTGGGCACCGGCGCCTACGACTTCAAGAAGAACTGGGGCTTCACGGCCCAGCACCTGCCCTATGAATACAAGCTGTACGGCGCCGCCGCCCTGCCGGACAACAATCCGCTGAATCCGAAATACCAGCTGTTCATCAAGATGTGGAAGAAGCTGCCGCTGCCGGTGGCGAATTTCATGGGCCCCTTCATCGTCCGCAACCTGGGCTAAACACAGGAACAAACGTGGAAGACCTGCTCCTGCTGATCCATCGGATCCCCTACCCGCCCAACAAGGGCGACAAGATCCGCTCGTACCACCTGCTCAGGCACCTGACCAGGCATTACCGGGTGCACCTGGCGACCTTCGTCGACGATCCCGACGACTGGCAGTACGTGCCGCACGTAGAGGCCATGTGCACCAGCAGCCATTTCGCCCGCATGAACCCGCTGCTGGCGCGCGTGAAGAGCCTGGCCGCCCTGCTGAAGAACCGTTCGCTGTCGCTCGAGTATTACCGCGATGCGGGACTCGAACGCTGGGTGCGGGACACGGTGGCGGCACATGGTATCGAGCGCGTGCTGGTGTTCTCGTCGGCGATGGCGCAGTACGCGGATCCCTACCGCCAGGCGCGCCGGGTGGTCGATTTCGTCGACGTCGACTCCGACAAATGGCGCCAGTACGCGGACAAGAAATCCTGGCCGATGAGCTGGCTGTACGCCTATGAAGCCGCGCGCCTGCTCGACTACGAGCGCCAGGTGGCACGCGATTACGATGCTTCACTGTTCGTCTCGGCGCCGGAGGCGGCCCTGTTCCGCCAGCTGGCGCCCGAAAGCGGCGCCAAGATCGGCCACTTCAGCAATGGCGTCGATACCGATTACTTCACGCCCGAAGCCGGCCACGCCAATCCCTACCGTCCCGGCGAACGCGTCCTGGTGTTCACCGGCGCGATGGATTACTGGCCGAACGTCGACGCGGTCGAGTGGTTCTGCGACAACGTGTTCCCGGCCCTGCGCGAGCGCTTCCCGGAATTGTCCTTCTATATCGTCGGCTCGCGCCCGAACCCGGCGGTGCAAGCCCTCGGCCAGCGGCCCGGGGTCACCGTCACCGGCACCGTGCCCGACGTGCGCCCCTACATCGCCCACGCCGCCGTGGCGGTGGCGCCGCTGCGAATCGCGCGCGGCATCCAGAACAAGGTGCTGGAAGCGATGGCGATGGCGCGTGCCGTGGTGGTGTCGCCGCAGGCGCTGGAAGGCATCGACGCCGAACCCGGCAGCGAGCTGGTGCTGGCCGGGGACGCGCCCGCCTTCATCGACGCCGTGAACGCGCTGCTCGATGGCCAGGACAGCGCCGCCGACGCCATCGGCCAGGCCGCGCGCGCCAAAGTCCAGCGACGCTACAGCTGGTCGAGCAACCTTGCATGCATTGGGGAGAGTCTGGAATGTTCCTGAACCCGCCGCCCGGCGTCGCCGCCGACGCCACCGACGCCGCCACTCCGCCCGCGGCACCGCTGTCGCGTACCGCGATCGCCCTGCTGGCGCTGGCGCTGCTGGCGCCATTCGCACTGTATTTCGGTACTGTCGAGTCGATCGTCTCGATCTGGAACAGCTCCGAGACCTTCGCCCACGGCTACGTGATCCTGCCGATCAGCCTGTGGCTGATCTGGCGCCGCCGCCAGAATTTCAGCCTCTATCCGCCGCGACCCTATGCGCCGGCGCTGATCCTGCTGGCGCTGCTCGGCGCCGGCTGGCTGGCCGCCCGGCTGGGCGAGGTGCAGGTGGTCTCGCAGTACGCCTTCGTGGCCATGTTCCCGGTCGCCGCGCTGGCCCTGCTCGGCCCGCGCCTGGCCGGCTCGCTCGCCTTCCCGCTGCTGTTCCTGCTGTTCGCGGTGCCGTTCGGCGAAGTCTTCGTCGCTCCGCTGATCCAGTTCACCGCCGACTTCACCGTGGCCGCAGTGCGGGCGACCGGTATTCCGGTGCTGCGCAGCGGCACCCGCTTCGAGCTGCCGACCGGGAACTGGTCGGTGGTCGAGGCCTGCAGCGGCGTGCGCTACCTGATCTCCTCGATCACGCTGGGCTGCCTGTACGCCTATCTCACCTACCGCTCGATGACGCGGCGCGTCCTGTTCATCGGCCTGTCGATCCTGGTGCCGATCCTTGCGAATGGCCTGCGCGCCTACATGATCGTGATGATCGGCCACCTGTCCGGCATGACGCTCGCGACCGGCGTCGACCACATCATCTACGGCTGGCTGTTCTTCGGCCTGGTCATGTTCATCATGTTCTGGGTCGGCAGCTACTGGCGCGAGGATACCGACGCGCCGGCCGTCCAGGCCGTCCAGGCCGCGGCGGTGCGCGCGGACAGCGGCGCGCCGGGCCGCATCCCGGCCATGGCCGCCTGCGTGCTGGCCCTGTGCGCCGTATGGCCGGCATTCGCGTCGTACGGCGAGCACGCCAATCACAACCCGGCGAAGGTGGAGCTTGCGCAAACGGCCATGAACTGGACGCAGGTTCCCGCATTCGCCGACTGGAAACCGGACTACATGGAACCGGACGCCGCCCTGCGCGGCAGCTACCGGAAAGGTGCGACGCCGGTCGCCCTGACCCTGCTGTATTACCGTAACCAGGACCGCAGCAAATCCCTGATCAGCTCCCTCAACCGCCTGGCCGGCTACAAGGACAGCTGGCACGAAACCGCCTCGGCCAAGCGCACCGAAAACGTGAACGGCACCGCGTTGACCGTGCGCGAAACCGTGCTGCGCCGCGAAGGCCGGGCCCTGCTGGTGTGGGACTGGATGCGCGTCGACGGACGCGACACCACCAGCAATGCGGTCGGCAAGCTGCTGCAGGCACGCTCCAAGCTGATGCTGCGCGGCGACGACGGCGCGGCGATGATGCTGTCCGCACCCTTCGACGAAGATCCCGCGGCCGCACGCGCGGCCCTGCATGCCTTCCTGGCGGATAACCTCGGTGCCATCGATACGGCGCTCGATACGGCGGCACAGAAGCACTGAGGATGGTGGAACTGATGAGCAACATGGAGTCGCCGCCGCTGGTGGCCCACCTGATCTACCGGCTCGATATCGGCGGCCTGGAAACCCTGCTGGTCGACGCCATCAACCGCATGCCGGCACACAAGTACCGGCACACGGTGATCTGCCTGACCGACTACACGGAGTTCGCCCAGCGCATCACGCGCCCGGACGTGGAGCTGCACGCGCTGCACAAAGCGCCCGGCCTGGCACCGGGCACCCATCGGCGCCTGTTCAAGCTGCTGCGCCAGCTACGGCCAAGCGTGCTGCACACCTATAACCTGGGCACCATCGAATACCACGCCACCGCCCTGCTGGCCGGGGTGCCGGTGCGCGTGCACGCCGAGCACGGGCGCGACGCCGGCGACCCGCACGGCGTGAACCGCAAGCACAACCTGCTGCGCCGCCTGCTGGTACCGGTCATCGACCGCTACGTGCCGGTCTCGCGCGACCTCGAGCGCTGGCTGCGCGGCACGGTCGGCATTCCGCAGGCGAAGATCGAGCTGATCGACAACGGCGTCGACACCGAACGCTTCCGCCCCGGCGGCTTCGACGAACCGTGGAGCGCGCCCGGCGTTTTCGTGATCGGCACCGTCGGCCGCCTGCAGGACGTGAAGGACCAGGCCACCCTGATCGAGGCCTTCGCCCGCCTGCGCGCGATGTTGCCGGAACAGCGCCCGCGGCTGCGCCTGGTGCTGGTCGGCGACGGCCCGCTGCGCGGCCGGCTCGAACGCAAAATCGCCGAGGCCGGCCTGCAGGACTGCGCCTGGCTGGCCGGGCCGCGCAGCGACGTCGCCCCGCCGATGCGCAGCTTTTCCCTGTTCGCCCTGTCCTCGATCGCCGAGGGCACCCCGGTGACGATGCTGGAAGCGATGGCGAGCGGCCTGCCGGTGGTCTCGACCGCGGTCGGCGGCATTCCCGACCTGGTGCTCGACGGCGCCACCGGCGCCCTGGTGCCGCCCGGCGATCCGCAGCGCCTGGCCGATGCCCTCGCCGCCTATGTGCTCGACGAGGAACGCACCCGCCGGCACGGCGCGGCCGGACGCGCGCGCATCGAACAACAATACAGCGTCGCCGCCATGCTGGCCCATTACATGGACCTGTACGACGGCCTGCGCAAGACCAAAACCCCACTTCAAGAAGCAATCACACCATGTGCGGAATCGTAGGCATTTTTGACATGCGCGGCGGACGTCCCATCGACCGCGACGTACTCGGACGGATGAACGACACCCAGTTCCACCGTGGTCCGACCGAGGGCGACCTGCACCTCGAGCCGGGCCTCGGCTTCGGCCACCGGCGCCTGTCGATCATCGCGCCGGAAAACGGCCTGCAGCCGCTGTTCAACGAAGACCGCACGGTGGCGCTGGTGTTCAACGGCGAGATCTATAACTTCCGCAAGCTGCGCGCCGAACTGCAGGAACTCGGCCACGAATTCCGCACCCCGTCCGACAGCGAAACCATCGTCCACGCCTGGGAACAGTGGGGCGAGGACTGCGTGCGCCACCTGCGCGGCATGTTCGCCTTCGTGATCTGGGACCGGCCGAAACAGACCCTGTTCGTGGCGCGCGACCGCATCGGCATCAAGCCGCTGCACTACGCCGTGCTGCCGGACGGGATGTTCCTGTTCGGCTCCGAGCTGAAGTCCATCCTGTCGGTGCCGGGCCTGCCGCGCGAGATCGATCCGCATGCGGTCGAGGAGTATTTCGCCTACGGCTACGTGCCGGAACCGCGCACCATCTTCAGGCACGCGCACAAGCTGCTGCCGGGCCACACGATGACCCTGAGGGTCGGCAGCAGCCAGGTCGAGCAGAAAAAATACTGGGACGTGCCGTTCACGCCGCACGACCGCATGACCGAGCGCGACATGGAGGGCGAACTGATCCACCGCCTGCGCGAAGCGGTCGAGAGCCACCTCGAAGCCGACGTGCCGCTCGGCGCCTTCCTGTCCGGCGGCGTGGATTCCAGCGCGATCGTGGCGATGATGGCCGGCCTCTCGAAGGAACCCGTGAATTCCTGCTCGATCGCCTTCAACGACCCGTCCTTCGACGAATCCGAATACGCGCGCCAGGTGGCCGAGCGCTATAAAACCAATCACCAGTGCGAGACCGTCGACAAGGACGACTATGGCCTGGTCGACACCCTGGCCCACCTGTACGACGAACCCTATGCCGACAGCTCGGCGATCCCGACCTACCGGGTGTGCGAACTGGCCCGCAAGCGCGTGACGGTGGCCCTGTCCGGCGACGGCGGCGACGAGAACTTCGCCGGCTACCGCCGCCACCGCATGGCGCACAACGAGAACCGGGTGCGCTCGATGCTGCCGCTGGCGCTGCGCAAGCCGGTGTTCGGCTTCCTCGGCGCCGCCTATCCGAAGGCCGACTGGGCGCCGCGCGTGTTCCGCGCCAAGACCACCTTCGAAGCGCTGGCGCGCGACCTGACGGAAGGTTACTTCCACGGCGTGTCGATGCTGAACGACCGCGTGCGCAGCCAGCTGTTCTCGGAGCGCTTCAAGAGCAGCCTGCAGGGCTACAGCGCGGTCGAGGTGATGCGCAGGTACTCGAAGGATGCGCCGACCGACGATCCGCTGTCGCTGATCCAGTACATCGACATGAAGACCTACCTGCCGGGCGACATCCTCACCAAGGTCGACCGCGCCAGCATGGCGCACGCGCTCGAAGTACGGGTGCCGCTGCTGGACCACAAGTTCGTCGAATGGGTGTCGGGCCTGCCGTCCGACACCAAGCTGCGCAACGGCGAGGGCAAGCACATCTTCAAGAAGGCGCTCGAACCCTACCTCGGCAACGATGTCCTGTACCGCAAGAAGATGGGGTTCTCGATTCCCCTCGCGGCCTGGCTGCGCGGCCCGCTGGCCGACAAGATGAAGCAGGCGGTGCTCAACCCTGTCCTGCTCGACACCGGAATCTTCAACGAACACTATCTCAAGCAGATGGTGAGCGAACACCAGTCCGGCCTGAACGACCACAGCACCGCGCTGTGGCAGGTCCTGATGTTCGAAGCCTTCCTGCGCAAGAACGGCGCCGACACCGCCTATCACAGAAACTGAAGAGTAAAGAACCATGCGAGTCCTGCACGTCCTCGATCATTCGATTCCGCTGCACAGCGGCTATACCTTCCGTACCCGTTCGATCCTGCGCGAACAGCGCGCGCTCGGCTGGGAAACCTTCCACGTCACCGGCGCCAAGCAGCATGCCGACGACCCGAGCACCGGCGGCATCCTCGAGGAAACCTCGGACGGCCTGCACTTCTACCGCACCCCGTCGACCAACAGCGCGCTCAGCAAGGTACCGGTGCTGAGCCAGTTCGACGTGGTCGATGGCCTGACCAGGCGCCTGGCCGAGATCATCCCGGTCGTCAAGCCGGACGTGCTGCACGCGCATTCGCCTTCGCTGAATGCCATCGCCGCCCTGCGCGCCGGCAAGAAGTTCGGCATCCCGGTGGTGTACGAGGTGCGCGCGTTCTGGGAAGACGCCGCGGTCGACCACGGCACCAGTACCGAGAACGGCCTGCGCTACAGGCTGACCCGGGCGCTCGAGACCTATGCGCTGAAGCGCGCCGACGCCGTCACCACCATCTGCGAGGGCCTGCGCAAGGACATCGTCGCGCGCGGCATCCCGGCGGACAAGGTGACGGTGATCCCGAACGCGGTCGACCTCGACAAATTCTCGATGGGCGGCAGCGCCGACGCGCAGCTGAAGGAAAAGCTGGGCCTGGCGGGCTCGCGCCTGATCGGCTTCATCGGCTCGTTCTACGCCTACGAGGGCCTGGACGTGCTGCTGCGCGCCGTGCCGCTGCTGGCAGCGCGGATGCCGGACCTGCGCGTGCTGCTGGTCGGCGGCGGCCCGCAGGACGCGCAGTTGCGCAAGCTGGCCACGGACCTCGGCATCGAAGACAAGGTCGTGTTCACCGGCCGCGTCCCGCATGACCAGGTGAACAGGTACTACGACCTGCTCGACGTGCTGGTCTATCCGCGCCTGTCGATGCGCCTGACCGACCTGGTCACGCCGCTGAAACCGCTCGAAGCGATGGCGCAGGGCCGGATCCTGGCCGCTTCCGATGTCGGCGGCCACCTGGAACTGATCGCCGACGGCAAGACCGGCGTACTGTTCCGGGCCGACGACCCGCAATCGCTGGCGCAGAAGGTCGGCGCCCTGCTCGAGTCGCAGCAGACATGGCCGGAGCTGCGCCAGGCCGGACGCGAGTACGTGGAAACCGAACGCAACTGGCCGGTGAGCGTCGCCCGTTACAAGTCCATTTACGGTCGCCTGACGGGAACCGTGGCGGCATGAAGATTCTGACGTTCAGCACCTTATTCCCGAACCGCGAGAAGCCGGGGCATGGGATTTTCGTCGAAACCCGGCTGCGTCACCTGGTCGCGAGCGGCCGGGTCGAATCGCGCGTGGTGGCGCCGGTGCCCTGGTTCCCGCTGCCGAACGAGCGCTTCGGCGACTACGCGAAACTGGCAAGGGTGCCGCGCGCCGAAGTGCGCCACGGCATTCCGGTCGCGCATCCGCGCTATCCGGTGCTGCCCAAGGTGGGCATGAACGTCGCGCCGGTGTTCCTGGCGCAGACGGTCAAGCCGGCCATCGGCCGCCTGATCGACGAAGGCTTCGACTTCGACCTGATCGACGCCCACTACTTCTACCCGGACGGCGTGGCCGCAGCCATGCTGGGACGTTACTTCAACAAGCCGGTCGTCATCACGGCGCGCGGCTCCGACATCACGCTGCTGCCGCGCTACCGCCTGCCGCGCCGCATGATCCAGTGGGCGGCAGGCCGGGCCGCCGCCATCATCACGGTCTGCAACGCCCTGCGCGACGAGGTGATTGCGCTCGGCGTCGATCCGGCCCGCGTGGTGTCCTTGCGCAACGGCGTCGACCTCGACCTGTTCCGTCCGACCGAACGCACGCCGGGCCAGCCGTTCACCCTGGTCACGGTCGGCCACCTGGTCCCGGTCAAGGGCCAGGAACTGATCATTGGCGCGCTGCCGATGCTGCCCGGGGTGCGCCTGGTGGTCGCCGGCGACGGTCCCAGGCGCGGCATGCTGGAGGCGCTGGCCAGCGAACTGGGCGTGGCCGAGCGGGTCAGCTTCCTGGGCGCGGTGCCGCAATCGCAGCTGCGCGCCCATTATGGCGCCGCCGACGCCATGGTGCTGGCATCCAGCCGCGAGGGCTGGGCCAATGTACTGCTCGAATCGATGGCCTGCGGTACGCCGGTGGTCGCCAGCCGCGTCTGGGGAACGCCCGAGGTCGTGGCGGCGCCGGAGGCCGGTATCCTGATGGCCGAACGCAGTCCCCAGGGCGTGGCCGATGCGGTCGACGCCCTGCGCGCGAACTACCCGGACCGTGCCGCGACCCGCCGCTACGCCGAACGCTTCAGCTGGGATGAGACCACCGCCGGACAACTGCGCTTGTTCGAGCAGGTGACCGCAAGACGGACACAAGTGCTTTTAGCGCCCTCGAACTGATTTATTGGAACCAACAAGATGGAATCTCTACTCTGGGGGCTGGACTTGCTAGCCGTGGTTTATCTGTGTATCTGGGCGCTCAGACAAGACAAGGCGGATTCCGAACGCCGTAAAAAGACATCAAAAAATGCGTGATCTCCTCTTGCTCCTGCTGTTGCCGGTGCTGATATTCGCTACGGCAAAGCGGCCCTTCATCGGCGTCGGGATTTGGTTATGGACAGCCCTGTTCTTTCCGAACGGCTGGGTTTACGGGGTCGCGTCGGTCATCCGGTTCAATTTACTGTTCGCCGGTATTGCCATCCTGGGTTACTTCGCCGCCAAGGACAAACCCAAGATCAAGATGGGCAGTACCGGTTTTCTCGTGCTTCTGTTTTTCATCTGGACAACGCTCAGCAGTGCCATGGGCCTTGGCAATCCGGACATCACGTGGGAACTGTGGAGCCGGTTCTCCAAAGTGGTCATGCTGTTCGTCATGGTCCTGCTGGTGATCGAAGACAAACTGCACGTCGACTTTCTGCTCTGGTGCGTCGCGCTATCGGTCGGATTCTACGCGGACCTCGAGGGCCTGAAATTTGTCGCCAGCGGCGGCGGCCACCAGATCAGCGGTATGCCCACGCACGTGCTCGGCGACCGGAACGAACTGGCCGTCGCCTTTGTGATGACCTTGCCGATCTGCTTCTACCTGCTTGGTGAATATGGCAAGCGCTCGCGGCTCCTGCAGATCGCACTGCTCGGTACCATTTCGATGCTGGTCATTGCGGTGATCGGCACCATGTCCCGCGGCGGTTTCATCGCACTGACCATGCTGGCCGGCTACCTGTACATCAAGAGCGACCGCAAGGTATTGCTGACCATACTGATCGTGGCGCTGGTCATCGGCATGTCCTACATCGTCTCGTCGGACTGGTCGGCCCGCATCAGCACCATCAAGTCCGCCGAGCACGATGACTCATTCATGGGACGGGTCGTCGCCTGGAAGCTCAGCTTCATCATGGCGGTACGCCATCCCATCTTTGGCGGCGGCTTCAAGGCGCTCGAATACTTTCCCGTCTGGGCCGACCTGTCGAAGGACTTTCTCTCTTACAGCTGGTTCTATACGGGCGATGCGGTGCCCAACAGCTCTGCGGGACGGGCTGCTCACAGCGTATATTTCCAGGTACTCGGGGATCACGGCTTCGTCGGCCTGTTCATCTACCTGTCGGCCATGGTCACCGCGTTCTTCAAGGCGCGTCGAGTGGCGAAACGCGCCAGGCTTCAAGGCGCGCCAGCCTGGATCGCGAATGCCGCGACCATGGTTCAGTTGAGCCTGTTCGCCTTCGCACTCGGCGGCGCCGCCCTCAGCTTCGCCTATTTCGACCTGACCTTTACCTTGTTCGCCCTGGCCCAGCTGCTTGACGCGCGCATCCTGCCCGCAACAGCCGCACGGCAGATCATCAAGCCGGCACGCAAGCAAGGCAGTCCGGTGTCCGAATCGACGTTATCGAAGGAAGCGACATGAACCCGAACATCGTCAAAGGTTTGCTCATCCTGCTCGTGATCGTCGATCACAACGATTTCGCACGCTCGGTGATTCCCGGCTTCCTCCTGGGGTTTTCCTTTCACGTCCTCGGTTTCCTGACGCTTCCTTTCCTCAGACCTGCCCACACGATCGACCGGCGTTTGGGCCAGTACCTGTTCCGGCTGTACCATCCTTTTTTCGTGATCACGACGGTGCTCGCGCTGGTGGTTTTCTTCATCAGCCCGGTTTCGGCCACGCGGCAGCTTTCCTTGTGGCTGCTGTCGCTCTACAGCGGCAACTTCAGCGTACTCAAGGAGAGTACGCACATGTCACTGCTGTGGTACCTGCCGTCCTTCGTCACCCTGGTGGCCCTGCGCGCTGTCATCGAGCAGGCTGGCCCGGCAGGCAAGCGCATCATCCTGCTCGGGCTGGTCGCGCTTCATCCATTCATTGGCCTGCTCGCCCCCCGCATCCAGGATTTCCTGCCGCTCGGCCTGTTGCCGGTCTTGTATGCCATACCCCTGTGCTATTTTGCTGCGTATGTCCATGACCGGCTGTTCGAGCGCCACTCGCGTGTCCTCGGCATGCTCGCCAGTGTCGCCCTGTATGGCGCCGTTAAATATCTTCAGATGCGAGCTCACCTGCCCAACGAGCTCGGTGCCGCAGAGGTGGCCGACTATACCCATCCTTTTGCCCTGCTGGTCAACGACCTGGAAGCCATCACCGGGGTCTGGATGATCTTCCAGCTTGGCCGCTTCCCGCTGGGGCGCTTGATTGAAATTACTGGAAAGTTCAGCCTGCAGGTTTATTGCTTCCATGCTTTTATCGCTGCGATCATCTACAAGACCCTGTCCAGCCAGCTCGGCACCTTTCCCTCCCTGTCCTTGTTTCTCATGTCGATCACTCTAACCGCCATCCTGACCGTGATCCTGGCCCGTTTCCTGACGGAGCGGCCTTTGTTCCGTCATTTGATGTTTCCGAAAAGCACTGGGGAATTGATGCAGGCGTTCCGTATCTTGCCTTTCCATCCTGTACAAGGGCATGGCAACTAATCCGATGAACGCTCCAGAGATTCCCCCAAGGCTGCGCGAACCCGATAACGAAGGAATCGATGAATACATCGTGGGCACCGCGATGAATGATGCCCCAGCGACACTTTATCCAATGAAAGAATTGTTCATCCGCTCGACAGGCAACCTGATCGCCGCGCTCACGAACGGCAATGACCGTTTCGTCATCATCAATTATCACCGGGTGCTGGACGTGCCGAGTCCCTACCTGGGCGCCGAGCCGGACATCAAGGTCTTCAGCTGGCAGATGGAATTGCTTGCCCGCTGCTTCAATGTCCTGCCGCTGCGCCAGGCGCTCGCCATGGCGGCATCGCACACGCTGCCGCCACGCGCGGCCTGCATCACCTTCGACGACGGCTACCGCTCGGTGCACGACCTGGCGCTACCGGTCCTGCACCGGCTGGGATTGCCCGCTACGGTGTTCGTCAGCAGCGGCTACCTTGGCCAGCACAATATGTGGAACGACCGCATCATCGAGGCGGTCCAGTTCTACCCCGACGACGGGCTCGACCTGGCCGAGTTCGGACTGGGGACCTATCCGCTGCGGACGATGAGCGAACGCACAGCCAGCCTCGAACGCCTGACGGAAGCCTCGAAGTACCTGCCGCCGCAGGAGCGCCTGCGCCTCGTGCGGCGCCTGCAGGCATTGATCGGCGATCCCCAGACGGATGGCCTGATGCTCACCCCGGATATGGTCCGCAGCCTCGACGCCCATGGCATCGAGATCGGCGCCCATACGATTTCCCATCCGATCCTTACCAGCCTGGACGACGGCAGCGCCAGGGAAGAAATCGCGGGCAGCAAGCGCGACCTCGAGATCCTGCTGGGCAAGCCGGTCAGCCTGTTCGCCTACCCGAATGGCAAGGTCGGCAAGGACTACGACGAACGCCACGTGCGCATGGTGCGCGAAGCCGGCTTCGAAGCCGCCTTTACCACGGCGGTCGGCGCGGCCTGCGGCCGCCAGGACCGCTACCAGTTGCCGCGCAGCCGCCCCTGGGATACCACGCCCTTGCGCTTCGGCCTGCGCCTGCTGCAATGGCTGGCCCTGGCCAGGCGATGACGCGCAAGCAAACGATACTGAACCGGGCCCGCCAGCCCGGCAATGAACGGCAGCCCGACAGCTGCGAATGACAAGATGAACAAACGAGTATTACTGATTGCTTTCCATTTCCCTCCCCAAGCGGGCAGCAGCGGCATCCAGCGCACGCTGAGCTTTTCGCGCCACCTGGACGGCCACGGCTGGAGGCCGATGGTGCTGTCAGCCCATCCGCGCGCCTACAGCACGCAGAACCCGACCCAGCTCGCCGCCATTCCGGCGCATGTGCTGGTGCAGCGCCCGTTCGCCCTCGACACCAAGCGCCACATGGGCTTCAGGGGCCGCTACCTGCAGATGATGGCGCTGCCGGACCGATTCGTGTCCTGGTGGTTCGGCGCCATCCCGGCCGGCATGTCGCTGATCCGCCAGCACCGGCCGCAAGTGCTGTGGTCGACCTTCCCGGTGGCGACCGCGCACCTGATCGGCCTGACCCTGCACCGGCTGAGCGGCCTGCCGTGGATCGCCGATTTCCGGGATCCGATGCTGCAGCCGACGCACCCGACCCAGCCGCTGTCGCGCGCCGTGTATCGCTGGATCGAGCGCCAGGCCATCGAACGCTGCCGCTTTGCGGTGTTCACCACCGAGAGTGCGCTGCGCTCCTACCGCGAACGCTTCCCGCACATCGATCCGGCAAAGTTCGTGGTGATCGAGAACGGCTATGAGGAAGAGGAATTCGGGCGCCTGGCCGACAGCGCCGTCCAGCAGGAGCGGCCGCATGGCGGCCCCATTACCTTGCTGCACAGCGGCGTCCTGTATGACGACGGACGCAACCCGGCGCCCTTCCTGGCCGCGCTCGCAGGCATGAAGTCGTCCGGCAAGGTCGCGGCCGGAAGCCTGCGCGTGATCCTGCGCGCGCCCGGCGACGTCGAGGAAACCAGCGCAATGGTGCTGGCGCATGGCGTCGAGGACATCGTCGAGGTGCTGCCGCCGGTGCCGTATCGCGAGGCCTTGAACGAGATGATGGGCGCGGATGGCCTGCTGGTGTTCCAGGGCACGCCCTTCAACAGCCAGGTGCCGGCGAAGATCTACGAGTACTTCAGGGCCCGCAAGCCGGTCCTGGGGCTGGTCGATCCGGCCGGCGAAACGGCGACCGTGCTGCGCCGGGCCGGCTTCACGCAGCTGGCGCAGACCGATGACAAGGAACAGATCACGCAGGCGCTGGAGCGCTTCCTGCTCGAGATCCGGAATGGCAGCGCCTACATCGCCACCGATGAGGTGGTGGAACAGGCCGCGCGCGCGCACAAGGCCCGCCAGCTGTCCCAGTTGTTCGACAGCGCGGCGGGCTGAGCGCAACGGCCGCCGGCGGGGCGGCGGCCGGGTGCCGGGTCAGCGCTTCTGGAAGTCGATGATGCGGCGGTCGATGATCTCGCCGTTGCGGATGCAGGTGGCCGGGGCGAGCACCGCATCCTGGTCGGCCTTGTCTTCGATGATGATGTCCAGGTACCTGACCATCTGCTCGCCCAGGCAGTTGGTCACGGAATAGCCGACCAGCGCAGGCGTGTGGTCGACCACGTAGTGCAGCACGCCGTCGACGCTGTACACCGGGTCTTCGATGGTGGTCGGACGGCTGGTCTCGATGGCGCCGGCGCGGTCGCAGCTGATGTCGACGATCATGGCCGGCTTGCGCAGGCGCGCCAGGTCTTCGCGGTAGATGATGTGGTCCTTGCGGTAGACATCCCACAGGATGCCGTTCACGACCACGTCGTATTTTCCCAGTTCCTGGCGCAGCAGTTTCTCGGTCTTGCGCTCATACACATTGATCGTTGCCCCCATGCAGGACAGGATACGGTAGGCGCCGCGCCCGATGTTGCCGCGCCCGATGAGGGCCACGTTGCATTCGTAGACGCATTTTCCGTACAGGGTAAAGGCGTGCATGATGGCCGCTTCGCCTGCCAGCTCGTTACTGCGCCAGAACACGTGACGGTTTCCCTCGAACATGTCCTCCCAGGCGATCGCGGTGATTTCCTTGGAAATGATCTTGTCCGTGATGGAGCGGTTCTGCACCGCGTGCACCCAGCCGAAGATGGTCTGGCCGCCGCGCAGTTCCTCCAGATAGGTCGCATCGCCAATCTTGGGATCGCAGATCACATCCTGCGACAGGGCTTCGGCGCGCGGCACCACATTCGCGCCGGCTGCGCGGTACTCCTCGTCCGGGTGTCCGAACGCGACGCCATAGCCTTCCTCGAAGTACAGCCTGTCGCGGTGGCGAATCTGCGTCACGTGCTTGGGCAACAATGCGCGGCGCTTCTCGTTCTCCTTGGTACTGATCATCAGCCCGACCGTTTTCATGCGACTCCCCTTTCTAGAGTTGTTACTTCTTTCAAGTTCGTTTCCCTGGCGCCCGATATGGGCGTCAGCGCGGCATCCGGCTCGATGAATGCCGGCGCATGACGCCGCGTGCGGACCAGCAGCAGCAGCGGGCGGAACACCCAGTCGCGCCGGCGCCGCAGCGCGGGCAGCAGGCTCGATGCCAGCAGCAGGATCTTGTTCGGCAAACTCAGGTACTGGAGCGTTTCACGCAGCACCGCGGGGTCGCTGTAGGCAAAGCGCTCCTCCGCGCTGTCGCGTGCGTTGCTCACCGCGGGATCGAGCGGCGCGTGGTCGGCGGGCAGATTGCGCGAGCCGGGGAAGTCGTAGAACTCCGGATAGAAACGGCGCAGGCACTCCTTCTGGAAGAACCACTTGTACTTGTCGGCAGGGTGGTATTCGAAGGTGGCGCGCGCAAAATCCAGGTCGCAGTAGGGGAAGACGGCCACATGCCCGGGCGGGTGCATCATGGTGATCCAGGGGCTGATGCAGCGGCGCGTGCGCGATTCCACGAAGGCCAGCTCGGCCTGGTTGATGTTGCTGGCGAACTGGTCGAGATAGGCGCGGTACTGCTGCTGGAACTGCTCCAGGCTCGGGAAGCGGCCCGACAGTTGCTTGAGCATGAAGGGCTTGCTGGTCTCGCCCAGCACCAGGCCGACGTCGCGCTCGGCAGTCTCGTGCAGGCCATCGATCTCGAAGCCGGAGTTGCCGAAGGTGTCGCCGGCCAGGCCGTCGAACACCAGCGACGGCGGGCGCCTGGCCAGCCAGCGCATCAGCGGCAAGGCCCAGGCGTGCATGAAGGTCTCGGTACCGATCAGGGTCTGGCGGCGTGCCGCGTCTTCCTCCATCCGCTCGGGTTCCACCGCCCGCACCAGCTCGCAGTCGACGCCGAAGGCGGCCGCGATCCCGGGAGCGTAGAACGAATCGATGTCGTAGTCGCTGCCTTTCTTGCGATGGAAGGTCTGGCAGGTCACCGCCTTGAAGGGCAGTTGTTTGCGCAGCAGGGTGGCGAAGAAGCGGCGCGAGTCGAAGCCGCTCGAAAACGGCAGGGTCACCTCGCCGACGTTCAGCTTCAGGCAGCGCTCGAAGCCGGCCAGGTAGGCATCCTCGACGACGCGGAAAGCCTCGTCGTCGATCCGGCGCGTGCCGGCCGGGAGGGCGGCAAAATCGAACCAGCGGACCGTCTCGGCCTGGCCGCGCCGCAAGCTCATCTGGGCGCCGGCCGGCAGGCGGGCGATATCGCGGTAGAAGCTGCGGTCGCCGACCGCGCTGCCATTCTGCAGCAGCCCGGCCCAGGAGACCATGTCCGGCACATCGTCGGCGATGTGCAGCAAGGCCGGGTGGGACGCGAACAGCCAGGCCGGGCCGAGCTGGCGGTAATACATCGGGCCGATACCGAACGCATCGCTGCGCGCCACCGCCTGCTGGAGCTGGCGATCGAACTTGAGGTAGGCGAACACACCGTTTTCCAGCGCGTCCGGCGCCGCCAGGCATTTCAGCACCTCCGGTTCCGAGTACGAATGGACGGACAGCCCGCCTTCATAACCGCGGAACACGATATCGCTGTCGCCGACCTCGTGCACCAGGCCGCGGCCATGCGCCGCGCTCAGCGACGTCACGGCCCAGAACTGCGCGCCGCTGCTGGTCACCAGGCGGCCGCCGCCGGTGCCGGCGAATTCGGGGGGAGCATCCGCGAAGATGCAGGCGACGAAGAACTCGACGTCCGCAAAGGTCGCGGAGATGCGGTCCAGATCGATTTTCATTGGGCCTCGCTAGGTGAGCCAACAACCGGTGGCGTCGTCCGTTTGAGTTTGTTGAGGAAATAGGACTCGGCCCCGTCCGGGCAGCCGGCCATGCGCCACGTCGCCAGCACGACCCCGGCATAGACCACGGCGCCAATGGCGACTTTCATGATCAGCATGGCCCAGTGCGGCGCATGGACCGCGGCGCCGAACAGGACCAGCACGAGCGCCATCGCCAGGCAGCCCAGGATCGGCCGGCCGGCGCTGCGCACCAGCATCAGCGCCGTGAGGCCCGGCACGTAGCGCATCAGAAGCGCGTACGAGATGCTGAAGGTCAGGACCACGGCCGCCAGGCGGATCTGGGTGACGTACTCGGGCGTCAGGTGCCCATGCAGCAGCATCGCGCCGAGCGAAAATACGCCGATCTGGATCCAGCTGGTCAGCGCCAGCAGGCGAATCTGGCCGATCACGGTGAGCACGTAGTTGGCGCTGCTGCTGATCGACTGGATGATGTTCGTCAGCGCCAGGATCTGGATGAAAGGCACGATGAATACCCACTTCTCGCCCAGCGCGACCGGAACGAAGTCGCGCGCCGTCAGCACGAAGCCTACGCAGGCGGGAAAGGTCACCATGACTTGCACCGCCTGGGCCGACAGCAGCAGCTGGGTGAGCTCGGCAAGATTGTCGCGGGCGCGCGCGAACGCCGGGAACAGGACGCGGTTGATCGGGGCCAGCAGGTCCGTGCCGGGTATGTCGGCAATCTCGCTGGCCAGCGTATAGCCGCCCGTGACGCTGGTGTTGCCCATGCCGCCCACCAGGAACACGGCCAGCTTGCTGTCCAGGTACTGGCTGATGTTCTTGACCAGCACCCACTGCGACACCGAAAAGATTTCGCCGATATCGGCCAGCGACAACCGCGGGCGCATCGGATGCACCATGTAGCTGCGCAGCGTGCTTGCCAGGCGGCCGACCAGGGCGCCGATGATCATGCCCCAGTAGCTGTGCAGGATCAGGGTCAGTACGACCGTGGTAATGAAAGCGACCAGGCGCTTGAACAGCACGTACTTGGCGTCGTCGACGAAGCGCAGCTCTTTCTGGAAGTTGATGACGCCGACGTTCTCGAACGAGGTCACGAGCAGCGACAGCGCCATCAGCTGCACCACTGCCGTCACGCGCGGATCCTTGTAGTAATCGGCCGCAAACGGCGCGATCACTGCCAGCACCAGCGCCACGCAGCTGCTCTGCATGATGCGCAGCGTCCAGGCGGTGTTATAGAAGGACTGGGAGGGATTCTTTCTCTGGATAACGGCGACGTTGATGCCGAGGTCAAAGATCACGTCAGCAAAAGCGACCACCACCGACGCCATGGCGACGATACCGAAATCATCCGGAACTAACAGGCGGGCGAGGATGAAAGTGCTGACAATGCCGATAAGGCGGTCGACCCAGCGCATGGCGACCATGAGGACCGCGCCGCTGGTGAGGCTGTTGCTTTTTTTGTGAACCATTATTTACTGCTACGGATGACAGCCGATGAAAGGCGCGTATTGCGACGGCCGAACATCGAACAGGTCGGCAGTCGGCCCTACACAGCACCCGCAGCACCCGGCTCACCGCGATGAGGGCCGAAATAATCTGCGAGCTTTTACACGAAGGAAAGTGTTAAAGCAGAGTATTCCAAGCCTTAACACGTGTCAAGAATTACAACAATCGTGCGCGGGGTAGGACGCAGGTCTGTTGCGTTCCCGCCTGCGCTTGTCAGGCGCGCCAGGAGCGACTCCTGCCTACTGGGACAGGTTCCAGGTACGCTGTGTCAGACCAGCACTTCGACCACGTCCGGGTGGCTCAGGAAAGCAGCCGGGCTCGCGCTCCTGCCATAGGCGCCGGACTGGAACACCACCACCAGGTCGCCCACTTCCGCGCGCGGCAACTCCATGCGCTCGGCCAGCAGGTCGAGCGGGGTGCACAACGGTCCGACCACCGACACCGTCTCCTTGTCCGCCTCCATGCGGTTGCCGATCGCAACCGGGTAATTCTTGCGGATCACCTGGCCGAAGTTGCCGGATGCCGCCAGGTGGTGGTGGAGTCCGCCATCCGTGACCAGGAACACCTGGCCGCGCGAGACCTTGCGGTCGACCACGCGTGCCACGTACACCCCCGCCTCGCCCACCAGGTAGCGTCCCAGTTCGATCGCCACCGCGACGCCCGGCAGCGCCGCTTGCAGGCGCGGCAGGTGTTCACGCAGGCGCTCGCCGACCGGCGCGATGTCGAGCGCCGTCTCGCCCGGAAAATACGGGATGCCGAAGCCGCCGCCGATGTTCAGCATGCGCAGCGGATCGCGCGCATGCCCGGCCAGGCGCAGCGCGAGCTCGACCGTCTGCGCCTGGGCCTCGACGATGGCCTCGGCCTTCAGGCTTTGCGAGCCGCTGAAGATGTGGAGGCCCGTTACCTTCAGGCCCAGGTCCGCGGCCAGCGCCAGCATGCGCGGCGCCTCTTCGGCGTCGATGCCGAACTGCTTGGCGCCACCGCCCATCCGCATGCCAGATCCCTTCAGCTCGAAGTCCGGATTGATGCGCAGCGCCAGCTGCGGAGCGATCCCGAGCGCCTCGCCGATCCTGGCCAGGCTGCCGATCTCGCGCTCGGATTCGGCATGTACGCAGATGCCGGCCGCCACTGCGCGGGACAGCTCGGCATCCGACTTGCCGGGCCCGGCGAAGCTGATGCGTTCCGGCGCCATGCCGGTATCGAGCGCGACGCGCATTTCGCCCCCGGACGCCACATCCAGGCCGTCGACCAGGCCGGCCAGGTGCTGCACCAGGGCCGGCATCGGATTGGCCTTGATCGAGTAGTGCAGCTCGAGCTCCGCCGGCAAGTGGGTGCGCAGGTGCCGCACGCGTTCGGTCACCAGGCGCCGGTCGTAGGCATAGAACGGGGTGCTGCCGACGCGTTGCGCGAGCCGGGTCAGGGGGAGGCCGCCGACCTGCAGGCAGCCGTCGACGATGGGAAATCCGGTCTGCGCGGCGTGGACGGGCTTGGTGCTCATGATGCGGTGCCTTCAAACAGGGTGAGGTAGGGCTGCTGCAACAGCTTGCGGTCGAACTTGCCGTTCGGGTTGCGCGGGAGCGCTTCGCCGCGGATCTCGATATGGGCCGGCACCATGTAGGCCGGCATGCGGCGCTGGCATTCCTTCAACAGCAGCGCCGGGGTGAGCCCCGGGTCGCGCGGCAGCGCCAGCAGCACCACTGCCTGCCCCTGGACCGGGTGCGGCACCCCGAACGCGGCCGCCTCCAGCACCAGCCCGGTCGCATGCGCGGACTCCTCGACCTCGGTCGGGCTGATGCGGTAGCCGGAGACCTTGATCATGTCGTCGTTGCGGCCGACGAAATACAGGTACCCCTGCTCGTCCATGCGCACCGCGTCGCCGGACCACACCGCCATTTCGGTCAGCGGCAGCGCCGGATCCCGCCCGGGCGCCGGGCGGAAGCGCTCGGCGGTCTTGACCGGGTCGTTCCAGTAGCCGAGCGAAACCAGGGCGCCGCGGTGCACCAGTTCTCCCGGCTCGTTCGGCGCGCACGGCGTGCCGTCGGGGCGCACCACCATGACCTCGGCATTCGGAATTGCCTTGCCCATCGAATCGGGGCGGCGTCCCAGTTCGGACGGCGGCAGATAGGTCGAGCGGAACGCTTCGGTCAGCCCGTACATCAGGAACAATTGGGCCGACGGCAGCGCGGCGCGCAGCGCGTGCACGGTCTCGACCGGCATGGCGCCGCCGGAATTGGTCAGGTAGCGCAGCGTGCAATCGGCGGGCCAGGCGAGCGCCGCCAGCTGGATCCACAGCGGCGGCACCGCCGCCAGGCCGGTAATGCGCTCCTGGCCGACCGCCTTGACGATGTCGCGCGCGAACAGGTGGTTGATCAGCACCACCGCGGCGCCCGCCAGGAAAGCCGTGGTCAGCTGCGACAGGCCATAATCGAAGCTGAGCGGCAGTACCGACAGCACACGGTCGGCCGGCGTCAGCTCCAGGTAGGAGGCGACGCTGCGCGCTCCCGCCACCATGTTCCGGTGCGACAACACCACGCCTTTCGGCCGCCCGGTGCTGCCCGAGGTGTACAGGATCGCCGCCATGTCGGCGTCGATCGGACGGCGCGCGCGCAGCACGGCGTCGTCCGGCTCGGCCTGGACGGCATCCCAGGCGCGCAGCAGCACGCCGGCCGGCACGGCAGTCTTGTCCAGCGCGCCGGTCGCCAGCACGCAGCGCAGGTCCGGACAGCCTTCCAGCACCGGCGCCAGCTGGGCCAGGCGTTCGCCGGACGTCACCAGCACCCGCACATTGCAGTCGGCCAGGATGTAGGCGACCTGCTCGGGCTTGAGCAGGGGATTGACGGGCACGAACACGGCGCCCGCGAGGGCCGCGCCGAACATCGCGGCCACGTTCTCGATCCGCTTTTCCAGGTAAACGGCGACACGTTCGCGCCGCTCGACGCCGGCGCCGAGCAGCGCCCCGGCGCCCCTGCGCACGGCGGCGGCCAGTGCCCCATAGTCGAGTCGGGCGGCGCCATGGACCAGCGCTTCGGCGCCGGGCGTGCGGCGCGCGGAATCGAAAATGAAGTCGTGAATCAGGTCGGACATGGGGAAATCTTGAATGGCGCGGCAGCGCGCGCAAAGGACTGCCATCTTAACAGTTAGGGAAAAATAGCTACACAGAATGTTTAAATCAGGACATGCATTGTGGGCATATTTTCAACATCGGGGCTATACTGCGCCATGCTCCGAACCCAGCTTCCCGCCCACCCCCGCGTACCGCTTGCTCCCGTGCTGTCGGGCGCGTCGCTGCGTCGCGGGCATGGCTTGCGCGGCCTGCCTTCGGTGCTGGATGCGGGCCAGGCGCGCCTGGTGACCAGCGGCCGCATCGCGATCGCGCTGGCGCTGCGCGAAATGGACATCAAGCCCGGCGACGCGGTGCTGATGCCGGCCTACCACAGCCCGTCGATGATCCCGCCGGTGCTGCATCTCGGTGCGGCGCCGCTGTTCTACCGGCTGCGTCCGGACACGTCGCCCGACCTCGGCGACATCGCCGCCAGGCTCGCGCCGAACGTCAAGGCACTGGTGGTCACGCATTACTTCGGTTTCGTCCAGGACCTGTCGACGCTGCGCAGCTTCTGCGATGCGCACGGCCTGCTGCTGCTGGAAGACTGTGCGCACAGCTTCTTCGGCGAGCACGGCGGCAAGCCGGTCGGCGCCTGGGGTGACTACGCCGCGGCCAGCAGCATGAAATTCTATCCGGTGTACGAAGGCGGGGTGCTGGTGTCGGCACGCCACGGCCTCGGCCGCGTGGCGCTGCGCCCCGCCGGACCGGGCTTCGAAGCCAAGGCCGCGCTTGCGACGCTGGAGCGCGGTTTTCCATATGGACGCCTGGCGCTGCTGCGGGCCTTGCTGGCGCCGCCCCTGCAGCTCAAGGCCGCGCTACGGCGCCTGCGCGCCCGCGCACCCGCGGGCCAAACCGCGGCGCCGGGACTGGCGCCCGCTTCCTCGGACAGCGGCTTCGGCTTCGACCCCGCATGGCTGGACAAGCGCTCGTCGCGGCTATCGCGCCTGCTGGTCGGGCGCCTTCCGGCCGCGCGCATCGTCACGCTGCGGCGCGCGCGCTACCGCAAGCTGCTGCAGTCCCTCGGCGACCTGGCGGGCGTGCGGCCCTTGTTCCCGGCCCTGCCCGACGGCGTCTGCCCCTGGATGTTCCCGCTCGTGGCAAGCGACCCCGAGCGCCTGTTCGACGCCGCATGCGCCGCCGGGGTGCCGGTCACGCGCTTCGCCTACCCGTTGTGGCCGGGCGTGGACGACAGCGTGTGCCCGACCAGCAGCATGCTGTCGCGCCATGTGCTCGCCTTCCCCTGCCACCAGGAGCTTCACGAAGAAGAGCTCGACTGGATGATCGCCACCCTGCAGACCATTTTGCAACCATGAACTGGACTCTCCACCCTGCCGGCGGCGTGGCCGCCTTCGCCGAGCGCTGGCGGCGCCTGCACGCCGACAGCGCCGCTTCGCCCATGCTGGACTGGGACTTCGTCGCCCCCCTGCTGGCCGAATTCGGTACCGGCACCGAACTGCTGGCGTGCTGCGAACGCGGCGGGCAGGTCCTGGCGATGACGATCCTGGTTCCGGCCGGACGCGGCGCCTGGGCCACCTTCCAGCCGGCCCAGGCGCCGCTCGGCCTGTGGCTGCAGCGCCCGGAGCAGGCCCTCGATCCACTGCTGCGCGGCCTGATCCGCGCCCTGCCGGGCCTGCCGCTGGTGCTCGGCCTGACCCAGATGGACCCGCTGCTGACGCCGCGTCCGGCGGACCGCGGCGGCATCCGCACCCTGGACTACATCGACACCGCGCACGTCGAGGTGGCCGGCGGTTTCGACGCCTACTGGAACGCGCGCGGCAAGAACCTGCGCAGCAACCTGAAAAAACAGCGCAACCGCCTGGAACGCGAAGGCATCGCGCCACGCCTGCAGGTCAGCCGCGCGCCGCAGGACGTGGCCCAGGCGGTGGCCGACTACGGGCGCCTGGAAAGCTCCGGCTGGAAGGCCGGCTGCGGCACCGCGGTCCATGCCGGCAATGCGCAGGGCCGCTACTACCGCGCGATGCTGGAAGCGTTTTGCCGGCGTGGCCAGGGCCGCATCTACCGCTACTGGTTCGGCGAGCAGCTGGTCGCGATGGACCTGTGCATCGGCAGCGGCGACGCCCTGATCGTCCTGAAGACCAGCTATGACGAAAGCGTTCCTTCCAGCCTGTCGCCGACCCTGCTGATGCGCGAGGAAGCCACGCGCAGCCTGTTCGACGAAGGGCGGGTACGCCGCATCGAATTCTACGGACGGGTCATGGAATGGCACCTGCGCTGGACGGAGCGGGTACGCACTATGTACCATGTCAACTATTACCGATGGCCGGGACTGGCCCGCCTGCACGCGCTGCTGGAAGCGCGCGCCGGGGCGAACGCCAAACCGGAAATGTCCCAGGCCTCCACGGAGCATTAATCCATGATTCTCACTGAAGTCAAAAACCTCCTGATCGACGTCCTCAACCTGGGCGATGCCGGCCAGACCCTGGATGCCGATTCCCCGCTGCTGGGCAGCCTGCCGGAACTCGACTCGATGGCGGTCGTGACCCTGATCGGCGCGCTCGAAGACCATTTCGGCATCGTCATCGACGACGACGACATCAGCGCCAGCACCTTCGAAACGCTCGGCAGCCTGGCTGCTTTCGTGGCCTCGAAGGCTGCCTGAAACATGGCTCCGGCACACGCGCCCGCCGAAACCTTCTTCCTGCCCGTGCAGGACGGGTTCCGCTATTGCCTGTTCCACGCGCCAGCCGGCCCCTGCCGCGAAGCGCTGGTCTACCTGCACCCGTTTGCCGAAGAGATGAACAAGTCGCGCCGCATGGCCGCGCTGCAGGCGCGCGCACTGGCCGCGCTCGGCGTCGGCGTCCTGCAGATCGACCTGCACGGCAGCGGCGACAGCAGCGGCGAATTCGGCGATGCGCGCTGGGAAGGCTGGAAGCGCGATGTCGACGCCGCCTGCGCCTGGCTGCGCGAACGCCTTGGCCGCGCGCCGGGGCTGTGGGGACTGCGGCTGGGCGCCCTGCTCGCGCTCGACTACGCGGCGAAGGCCGAAGCAACCCCGCCGCGTCTGCTGCTGTGGCAACCGGTCACCAATGGCACGGCCTTCCTGAACCAGTTCCTGCGCCTGCGCATCGCCGCCGACCTGTTGCAGGAAGGCGCGAACAATGGCGGCACCAAGGCGCTGCGCGCCAGCCTGGCGCAAGGCAAGCCGGTCGAGATCGCCGGCTACGAACTGGCGCCGGCGCTGGCCGCCGCGCTGGAGGGCATCGACGCCTCGGTGCTGGCGCCGCGTGGCTGCCGCCTCGACTGGTTCGAAGTGATGCCGGCGGCCGGCCGCGCGCTGCCGCCGGCGGCGAACCGCGTCGCCGCCACCTGGAAGGCGCAAGGCATCGACCTCGGCGTGCACCTGGTCCAGGGCGAGCCGTTCTGGACCACGCCGGAGATCGCCGAATGCCCGGCCCTGCTGGACGCCACCAGCGCACTGCTGCGGGAGCCCGTCCATGCGGTTTGACGAACGCGCGCTGTCCTTCGCCTGCGGCACCGAGTGGCTGTACGGCGTACTGTCGATGCCGCAGCAGCCCGCTTCGCGCGGTGTCGTGATCGTGGTCGGCGGACCGCAGGTGCGGACCGGCAGCCACCGCCAGTTCACGCTGCTCGCGCGCAGCCTGGCGCAGGCCGGCATCCCGGTGCTGCGCTTCGACTACCGCGGCATGGGCGACAGCGAAGGGGCGATGCGCGATTTCGAGCAGGTCGGGGACGACCTGCGCGCCGCGCTCGACCGCTTCTTTGCCGAACTGCCGGGCATGCGCGACGTCGTGCTGTGGGGCCTGTGCGACGGCGCATCGGCGGCGGCGATGTATGCGCCGGGCGATCCGCGCGTGGCCGGCCTGGCGCTGCTCAATCCCTGGGTGCGCACCGAACAGGGCGCCGCCAAGGCGACCTTGAAGCATTATTACCGCGCCCGGCTGCTGGACCCGGGACTCTGGAAAAAGATCGCCAGCGGGCGCTTCGACGCCGCCGCCGCGGCCAGGTCCTTCGCCGGGCTCGCACGCTCGGCATTCGCGCGCAGCACCCAGGCGCAGCAAGGCGATGCGGGCGGCGCCAGCCTGCCCGAGCGCCTGTACGCGGCGCTGCAGCGCTTCGACGGCAAGGTGCTGGTCATGCTGAGCAGCGCCGACCGCACGGCACAGGAGTTCGC
>Ga0308169_10000770_pt1 | contig 42157 bp, 63 predicted proteins | sample PhyBR1_2_FD_202139 | JGI IMG/M metagenome (GOLD analysis project Ga0308169, IMG submission 202139) | Phyllosphere microbial communities from UC Gill Tract Community Farm, Albany, California, United States - DLSLSB.R1 | ecosystem: Host-associated > Plants > Phyllosphere > Unclassified | place...
CCACCCTCGCCACTGCTTCCCTGGCCGACAGCGTCTGGGTTTCCATGGTCGAAACCCACGGCTCCAGCGCAGCGAGGTACTGCACCCCTTTCACTGGCTCGACGGGGGCGTAAGCGGGATGAGGCCTGAGCTCGGGATAAGCGTCCCATTCCTTGCGCAGCACCCATCCGGGCTCTTCGTCCCCGATGATGGCTCGGATCGTCGCATCGTCGACGGCGGCCAGGGAGAAGATCTTGACGACCCATTCGCTTGATCCGGGCTTGGTCTCCCCGCGCCACGTAAGGGACTGGAAGCGCGGAGGAGTGAAGGACGCATCCGTACCTGGGGTGCGGGCTGTGTAGCCGGATGTGAGCACCTCGACGGGGATGGTCTCGTTGTCCGAGAGCCCGAAGAAGGAGGGCGCGGGGGAGGAGCGGGTGGTTGTGAAAAGAGTCACGTGCAGGTGGACATATCTGGTGTGCCTGCCTGTGAGTGTCCCACTCGGTCTGGACAACATTCTCGCGCAAACGAGCGAGCGAGCGATGCGCAGATACAGAAGACGCAACGTACGGGATCGGTTTGGCGAGATGCCATCGCAAGCTGGATGGACCATGGTCCTCGGGGCCGTTGTACCACGGGGCGGCATAGAAGATCTGGTCAAACAGGCCGTTATCCGCCCGGTTGTTGGTTTGCACTCTGAACTTGGGCGGACCGAAAAGGGATTGCGGGATGATATCCCGGACCTGCGGTCAGGCGACTGGAAGTGCGGTCGTTGGTTGGGCCTCGACCTGCAGCAGGTTCCCCGGGGTGGCCGGTCCTGTGACGGGGGGATCATCCCGACTCACCTGCGTGTTGAGCTTCTGGGTCGCACCAGACTCGTCCAGCATCGCCTCGAAGATCTTCCAGTTGCCTCCCTTGACGCTCGCACCGCCTGTCCCAGCCTGCGAGATGGCAGCGCCCAGACCGTGGATCTCGTCCATGTCCGACGCGTACTGGAAGATCAGCGCCGACCAATTATAGCGGATCAAGGCGGAGCTATCGTCGCCCCGCTTGGTGCACTCACGTTCGCCCTCGTGATAGCCTCCATGAACTCGCCGATCCACCTGTCGCTCGCATGTGCAGCCCCTCTCCCCCACTGCTCGCCCTTCAGACCCGTATAATTTTCGCCCAGGCCCGCTCGCTCGGCAAAGTCCTGGATCGACCGGGCTGCACCATGGCCAGCGAGCCAGGCGGGGTCGTAGAGCTGAGCGATCTGCTCCAGTATCGCCTGGACCGCTGCACTCATGCCGACCCATGACTCGGTGCCATACTGCGCAAGCAGAGCGTCGACCGTGGTAGCTGCCTCCAAAGCGGAGAAGACGAACTTCTCACCGTCCTACGTCTATCAGCTTCTATGCGTAGTTTGATGTAGGATCGACTTGCCCAGATGCCCAGCCCCCCGCTCTCGCCCTCTGCAAACTCGAGTCCAAAACGCTGTGAAAGTCAACTGCTGGGCGCTCACGTCCAGAGTAGCCGAGGCGGGCGGAAGCGAGGGATGCAGACGTACCTCGACAGCCTTATACATGTGCCTGTTGGCCGCGACGAAGACTCCGGCACCGAGCTCGACGGGCTCCAGGCTGGTATCGCCATAAGGGTACGCGACCGTAGTTCCTGCTAGTCAACCCCAGCGCGCTTCAAGACGCCAATGTCCGCGATCCTGGGACAGCGGAGCACGTACGTCCGCCCACATAGTCGTTCTGGTCGAAGATGACAACCTCGCTAAGTACCTGCGACTTGTTCAAGCCGAGTCGCGTGGCCGCTTCACCGGCAGCGCGGTCGAGGAACCACGCCGCGGAAGTACCGCTCGCGCCCGCTCCGATGACGGCGACGCGTTTTGCGGCCCCGCGACTGCCGTGACCGCCGCTCAGGCGGGCTTCAGAATCGTTCGACTGGCGAGCTGCCAGAGCATGAGGGGCTGCTGCACCCGGCTCGGAGCCAGTGAGGGGAAATGACAAGCACGCGGTGGAGAGGAAGAGGACGAGCGAGATCAAGAAGAGGCTCGGTCGCGGGTTGGGCCTGGGGGCGAGGGTGCGCATGATGAGGCAAAGATTGGAGGGGCCTCCAGTCAGAGGAAGAAGGACTGGAATTGCGAGGAGGGGGTTTGAAGTAAGTGTAGTGTGAGCAGACCGATGTCAGTATATGTAGACCGGCGTAGGATGTTTGCGCCCGAAGCACTTGGGTGCCGTGTACACGCGCTCGCTCCCATCGCGTAGTCATCACCGGTGCCGGACAGCCCCTCGCCCTGTCCTGCCCAGCCCGAGCGTGACTGTCAGTAAGCAAACTCGGCGCTTGATGGCGTTGAGTGTTTCAAGAGAACCAGAGCTGCCTTTGTTCGTCGAAGCTAGTCGGAATGATCCCAGGAACAACCGCGCGAGGCACCCGGAGCTCGCCGAGTGATCCGGGCATCCCGGGCATCGGCATCAGTCGGTCTGGTCTGCTTTTTTCTGCGTCTTCGCCGTGCGACGACAAGGTTACTCTACGCCCGTGTGCTTGAGACAACAGCGCCGTCCAACGTGTGCCCGGCGAGGCATTCCTCGACCACCGGCCCCCGCTTGGCCGCCCTCCAACTCCGCCGCATCACCCGTTCATAGTCGGCGCCGCGTTCTTCCCGCTCGGCCCCAGCCACGCAACAACTGCGACTTTCCCCCCTCCGTGCAAGGCACATCCCCAGACCGATACCGAGCCGGCCCCTCCGCACGCCACATCCGTCAAGCACAACCATAAGCAACACAATACATGATGTGTACAATAACGAAACGCCACGGACGCGGTGGTATCCTGTACTGAAGCTTGTGTACAACTAGGCTCATTTTCAGCCACTAACGGTCACAGGACCAGTCCCACGCATCTGCCCCTTGTTCACCCTCGCATTCACCATACCCAAGCCCCCACCACCTCTCGACCACGCGCGCCACGGCCTCCCGGGCCGAGAGCGTCTGTGTCTCCATAGTGGACACCCAGGGCTCGAGCGCCGCGAGGTATTGCACCCCAGAGACAGGCTCCACTGGGGGGTACGTCGTTAGCGGCGACAGGACCGGATACGCGTCCCACTGTTTGCGCAGGACCCAAGTGGGATCGTCGTCCAGAAGCGAGTGCAGGAAATGGTCGTCCAGCTGTGACTTGGAGAAGATTTTGACGACGTATTCGCCCGATCCCGGGGTCGTTTCGCCGTGCCACGATATTGACTGGAAGGCGGGGGCAGGGAAAGAAGGGCTGGCCGTGTTCGGGGAGCCGTCCTTGTGTGCACGAGCGGTCAGGCCCGATGTGAGGATCGTTTGGGGGATGGCGGTGTTGTTGGGCAGACCGAAAAACGATGGGTGGACCGATTGACGCGATGTGGCCAGGAGGGTGACGTGTAGCCGAACGTATCGCGTGTGCCTGCGTGTAAGCCAGAAGCGGCGCCGCGCGGCAGAAGCGGGAGGATGATGTGACAGTGATGGTATCGGATCAGATGAGCGATGTTCACTCGTTACGTACGGGACTGGTTCCATGAGGTGCTCCTGCAGCCCGGGCAGGCCTTCATCTGTGAGGCTGGTGTACCACGGTGCGGCGTAGAAGATCTGGTCGAACCGACCATTGTCGCTCGAGTCATTGGTGTGAACTGCGAATTTGGGCTGGTCGTGTCCTGATAGCGGGACGATATCCACCACCTACAGTCAATCTTCTGACCTCGTTTTGCGCCAGCAGCGAATCGCATCCAGTATAGGTCAATCAGTGAAGACCTACCTGTGTGTAGAGTCGTTTGGTAGCGCCTGACTCATTCAACATGCCTTCAAAGATTCGCCAGTTGCCCCCCTCGACGCTCTTCGCCCCGCCCGTAGCCGACGACACCGCCGCCCCGAGGGCATGTATCTCGATCATGTCCGACGCGTACTGAGGTCGCGTCAGCTTGGCTCTGTAACTTCATGGTTCGATGATGTACGCACGTTTGCGCGTGTCCCCGCCTCCATGATTTCCCCGATCCACTTCTCGTTCAGCCCAACAGCGGTTTTCGCCCACTCGTCGCCCCGGCGAGTCGTGTACTCCCTGCCGAGCCCCACGCGATCCGCAAAGTCGTCGATCGTCTGGGCTGGGCCATGCTCGGCAAGCCAGCGTGGGTCGTAGAGGTTGGCGAATCTGTCGAGGAGGGCTGCGACCGCTCGCTTCAGGCGAAGCGGAGATAGAGGGCCGTATCGCTTGATGACACGCGCTGTGTCGAGCCAATCTGCCCACTTTGACTTGGACGTCGAGGTCGTCAGGAGGAACTTTGTTCCGTCCTATGATCAGAAGGGTATACTTCTTATATGGTGGGCCGGCTCACCCAGATACCGAGGCCTGCTTCACCGAAATCCGGGTCGATCAGCTTCAGGCCGAAGCGCTATGTTCAGCAATCACCGAGCCCGAACGGTGGGCAAAGTCACCCACCTTGGCTCCCTTATTCATGTGTCGATTCGCCTCGACGAAGATGCTCCCGCCCAGCTCAACGGCAGAGAGTCCGAGATCACCGTGGGGATGGACCGTCGTGGTTCCTGCCCGTCAGCGACGGCTCCTCTGCCAGCATGCCATCGGGTTTCGGCCGGAATCATGCGCCCGCTGTTGGGCGAACCATGTAGAGATACTCACGACCGCCGACGTGTCCCTCCCGCTCGAGAATCACAATTTCACTCAACACCTGACGTTTCTCTTTGCCCAGTCGGCCAGCCACGACGCCCGCGGCGCGGTCGAGGAACCATGCGGCCGAGGATCCGCTCGCGCCTGCGCCGATAATCGCGACCCGTCGCGGTGTCGCGTCTGCTCCCGCCTTAAGCACTTGTTGCTGCCGAACAGAAGGGTAGGCTGGCGATCTCAAAGCTTTCGCGTCGGATTTGGCGGTGTACGGGTTGGACGAGAATGGTGTGTATAGGTGGACGGCAGAGAGGAAGAGGACGAGGGAGAAGAGGACAAGGACCAGGCGGGTCCGGCGGCCATAACGAGGTACCGAGTCTGGCATGGCGTGACAACGGGCCCGTCAGACGCGAACGCAGATCGACCACTGTCTGCTGTGCGCAAGAGGCCAAAGGGCTGACTTGAGGGGTTCGAAGCTACAACACACACCCATAACACGCACTTGATTGTTCCGGATCCACCTCGGAAACAGGAATCCGGGGCAACCCTTTACACATGACGCCATCTTATCGCTGTCATCTCTTCTGCACCTAGCAGCTGCGGCCGAGCTCTGCATTTCAACTCACGATCCTTCATCCTTATCATGATTGTGCATCGTACTCGTACAACAAGAATGTCCCACCGCTACTTATGAATTTCAACATTTCCGTTCGTCAAGAAATTGCGCCGACTAAGGTATCCAATGAAGGGTATCGACTGTCCTCTCCGCTCGAACGAGTCCGGGTCCGCTCGTACACATCACGACAGGAAGAAAGTCTCGGCACGGTCACTCTCCTCTTTGTCCTTGATCTCCCGCAGCTCCGCAGCGATGCTGGCCGTACTGTGTATAGTCGGCTGACAGCTTGCCCTATTGTTCGCGATACGGCGCTGGTGCGTTTCATACGCATCATAGCTCGACGGCGGGGCCCGTGTCGACTGTTTTCTCGAGACCGTCTTGCTGGCAAGATGCTACTATCAGCATGGACATGCAACCTCTTTTGGCAGCACTCACGTCAGACAGGCCCATCACCGACTTGCGCCATTTGCTGCCCTTCCTCCCCAGGTCGCCCGTCCCCGTGCCGATGGGAGCTTTGCGAGGCGGCGAGCTGCCCGCGTAGCGGGCGTGGAAGTCGGGCGAGGACCCGTGTGTTGAGGATGGCGTGACGACCTCGTCGTACGTGCTGCCCATTGATGCGGGCGTAGCCGGGCCAACCGCGCTGTTGGAGCTGGTGGTGCTTCTGGCGCCGTTCGACGGGATGCGGATCGGCTTGAGGTCGCGCACCATATCCTCCGATTCTGAAGCTTCATCCGTTGGATCCGACCCTGCTTCCTCTTCAAACTCCTCCAGTGAGAGCATTCCGCTGGGGTGAGTGCGGCGGATGGTCGGCGCTTTGAGAACAGACGGCGACATTGGGGATATCGGGGAGAGAAGGAGTTCGGACGACGGTTCGGTGGGTGTTGGTAGCGAGACCGGTGCCGCGAGAGGCGAGGGTGGCAAGGGGATTTCGCATGGATCGGTCGGTGGAGGCTGGGCTTCCTTCAAGGGGAACATGGTGACTTGTTCAGGCGAGCGTGGCGTGGGACCCGGTGCGATTCGACCGGGTTGAGGCGCCGCAGAGGCGGTCCCCGGACCCGCTCGAATCGTCGACGGAGAGGCCAAGGACGAGGAAGTCGTCTCGATGCTCAGAGTCGGTCGGGCCGCTCTCGTCCCTGCGATGCTTGATGCATCGGTGCTAGTCGAGCGCTGCATCTCGACAGGCGTGACTGGCCGTGGTTGTGAGGAACCGGACGGCGACTTGAATGGGTCCTTCGATTTCGACTTGGGTGGAGATGCCGATCGACCCGTCAAGCGCCTGATAAAGGCCGCGAATCCACCAGAGGACTTTGGAGCGTCGGTTCGGGAACGGGAGGGATTGGTAGCGTTCATCATTGGGCGGATTTGGGAGGTTGCCCTTTGAGCAGGGCGGGGCATGACAATCGGAGTGGGACTTGCATCAGCATTCATGTCCCACGAGTGTCAGCGCAGATGCACAGGGACCTACTTTGATCCGCTCCTCTCGCGCAGTGCCTCCCGGTTGAACACAGCCGGCTTTCCGTTCAAGCCGTCCATGCTGATGCTCGGTCGCACCTGGCGCTTCTCCGTCGCAACCTCGAGCTTGTCTTTCTCGCCCTGGTGCTCGTTCAGATCATCCACGCCGATTTCCTCCGGGCTGAGCGGCGGCGAAGCGAGAATGGTCGATGACGAAAAGGAAGATGGGGAAGAGCAAGTACGCTCAAGCGGAAGTGAGATCAAAGGTGGGGGCGGAGCAAGGTCATCGTTGTCGTAGTCGTACGTCTTGGGTTCGGACGACGGGAGCTGCGCACATGCAAGGGACGTCATGTTTGGCGTTTGTCTTTGGTTTGAGTTCCTCCGCAATCCGGGAGGATCGCCGCGTCACAAGACCGATAGGTCGGCGAGGGAAAGGGAGGCGGTGAGGCGTTTGGAAGTGGGCCAACAGGGGTTGTGTGTGAGGGCGGAAGCCGCTTGGCGAGCAGTGTTTTAGCGGGGCGGCTGTGGTGTCAGCTGACTCGAAAAGGTACACAAGAGGGGCAAAGCGGTGTTTTATGCATGTTGAGCTCTGCCGAGCCAAGCCTTTGCATGCATTCCCGGCGTCTGCGCACAAATATGCTCATGTCGATGGAAGGAATGAGTGATGGGTGAGGTGGCAGGGATGCCTTTGGCGCAGGGTACAAACGGGACGCGGATGAAACGCGGGGCCGGTAACTCACTGCTCGCTGCTGATCGCCGTTTCCACACGCTGGCCGGTGTCCGATCGCGGGTCAACGTAGTGCAGAGGAAACACAAACAGATCGTATAAGAGACTGCAGACAAGCGGAAAGGATAATGGCGAACAGAGGCGAGGTCGAACTGTGCTTGATCTGCAGGAACTCGCGAGATCGAGGATATGAGTCGTACGGGTGACGCTGTTGACGCGGCGTATGATAAATATGGAACGTCGACAGCTGTATTCGGGCGGTAGACCAGTGAAAAGTCCAGAGCGACAGGAACGGTCGTATCTGCCGCTGGCGGGGTATGAAGGGGGGTAGGCGTGTGTGTGGGCGAGGAGCGACTGCTTTGGCTGGCGATGATCTATGACCGCACAAATAACGATACTAATGTCTCAACCCAATACCTGCTGTGCCTGTCGCGCTAACCCGATCCGTCGAGCATAGTTGAAACAAGTGTCAAGATATCAGACAGCAAGAGTTGTTATAGAAGTGGAGCAAGGTAGCGATTGTTGATCGTCGACAGAATCCCCCCTCGAGCATGCACTGGCACCCCCCGTCCGGTGATTCGCCAGACGATCCATCGCAAAGTAGCAAGCGATGAGCGCTCTGGTGCTGTTTTTGCTAGCAGCTAGCAAGAACAAACCCCGGTGGCGTTTCAGGTATTTCAGTCACGAGACCGATCCCGCGCGGTACGCCCGGCGGGGCACCCCGAGCTTCATAACAATATTGTGTCCGAGACCCTGCGCCTTTGTCCCTACACATGGTCACTGTGGCGTTTTGGCAGGTTGATCCTTCTGGTCTAGACCCGGGCGGTCGAGACTCGGCCGACTGCGCGTAAATGCCGGAATGACTTTGCACCGATCGCACGCCCGTGACGCGATGGGGCGTACTTTGGTGGTCGCTCGACTGCGGGGGCAGAGACGATGCTCGGAAGTGTCCGGAAAGGAGGGTCGATGAGCGCGGGCGAGGGACGACTGCGATCTCTCAGCATGCATCGTTTCCTGCGTGCCGGAAGCAGTTGTGGCGGGCCGGGGAGATCGGAAGCGGGTGCAGGACGTCTGACGGGCCCAGCATTCACTGGCTAGGCCGCAAACTGAGGCACGGATCCGGACATGGCATCGACACTATAACTAAGCATCGTCAAACAACGTCGACATCCATCGCATCGTCACCCAAATACACGCAACTACACATGCACCTGCTCAGGCGAGGCATTCAAAGCAGCGCAAGAGCGAGAAGCTGGAGCGGCACCGGACTTGTCCGACGCGTACAGCTCGAGCGCTTGAACCGGGCGGAACATGCAGGCGATACCCGACAGGTCATGCGCTCCCATTCCGAATCGTCCTTGCCTCGACTCCGAACACACTCACATGCTCGATCCCACGCGTGTATCATGCAGCTTCTGCAGCTGCTGTGTCGCCCTCAAGCCTCGTGAACATACCTCCTTTCGGTCAGCGCGACCACTTTGACTTTGCAGCATGACCGTCTTGCGTCCAGCTCCAGCACCAGAGCGGCTCTCCCTGCAACCGCCCGGAGGCGTGCCCTCGCCGGTCCCAGCCCCGAGGCAGGACCCATACGATGAACCTCGGGGGCGCGGCGGTGCAGACGGCCCATTCGTCCAGAGCGAGACGCTCATCTCGTGCTTGGACCACCTGTCGCTGTGCTCTGCAGCTTGCGGCAATGCCGCGCACTTTCCAGCTGCGCCCACGCCTAGGGCGTCATCCAGACTGGGCAGCAGGGAAGAGCAGAGACAAGTGTATATGGGACCCAAGCTCTCTGATCGAGCTACCGGAGGACCGGATGCCGGCCCGCTCATCGAGCGGTTCAGCTGTCTGTTCAAGGATCGTGCGTGACTAGATGTTCTCCGCTACGTCTCGGCAGCTGCATGGCTGAGAGACAGAGTATAACTGCAAGCTGAACCCGAAAGGCATCGTCTCGCTGTGAGCGGATCAGAGCGCCCATGTACTCTGCTGCAAGACGTGGGCGAAGGCTGATCACCAGTGGTGTCGCCGAGAACTTCCTCATGGAGAACGAATCGCTTGAGGTAAACTGCGCTTGCGAGCATCCAGAATGAAGCTGAGGGCAGTTCTTTGGAAATGCCATCAAGAACAGCTTCCTCTCGTCCGATTTGTCATACGGTGACTCGTTATGGGGCAGCCGGCGGATCAACCTCGCCCTCTCGAGCTTTTACAACGAGTGAGCCGGCTTCACACCACATAACACTTCTGTAGGGTATACCGACAGCAGCTGGTTTGCCCCCGCCCACACAATCTTGCCTGAACAGATGATCACCGGCGTGGGATGTTCTGCAGGTGGGCCCTAGGTCAGTGTGTCGCAGAAGGAAGTTGATATCAGTCCTGGACCAGCTGTTCTACGCACTCATGGACGAGGGCGAGGCGATACTCCTGGCAGCACCATAGTGAGCGACATCTTGGTCTCTGGGAGCCTCGCTAATTGACCAGCTACACCGGCTTCGATCGAGACCTGGTAGCTCGAGACCGGGTCATCCTCGTGCCGGTCAATGTGGGCGATGGGGACGACGCGTTCTCGGCGTCGTGTATGACGGCGTTTGACGACGCGCTCGCGGACTGCAAGGCCAAGGGTATCATCGTCCGCGCGGTCGTACGTCCACCATGTGCTCGCAGCGGTGCGGTCGGCAGAGAAGCTCATGGCAGATCGTGTGCAATCCACAGAACCCGCTAGGCAGGACGTATTCGCGCGAAACGCTCTTGGCGTACGCCAGATTCTGCGAGGAAAACGACTTGCACCTCGTCTCGGATGAAATCTACGCTATGAGCGTGTACGACAACCCTGGTACGTACGACGGGCTTTTTCGTCCAGGCATCCCTGCATTGTTGTCCATTTGGAAAGCTGAGGGCCAGCCTTCCCGGATGCCGTGCCTTTCACGAGCATGCTCAGCCTGGATGTGGAAAAGGAGCTGGGGATCCGGTTCGACAGGGCAAGACTACATGGTGAGCAGGTCGGTTGACCTGAGTGCTTTGATTTGACGGAACAGTTGTACATGGGATGAGCAAAGAGTACGCCGGTGCACCCAGAGGCAAACGCGAAGATCGCTCATTGCTCATGACAGCTTCTGCGCCAATGGACTTCGGGTCGGAGCGCTTATATCGCAACACAACCCGCTCCTCCTCCGAGCAATGGCGAAGACCTCGATGCTGATGAAGCGTAAGGCGTGCCTACCCTTGTCGTTGGGCATAACTGACCTCGCAGTGTCCTCGCCCGCAGACGTCATTTTCTCGGCGCTGCTCAACGACAAGCCGTTCCTACGCAGCTTCATACATACCAACCGAATGCGTCTGGCGGAGGCGCAGGCGTACACCCGTCAGTGGTTCACCGACCGCGGCGTGGCCGTCGCGGACTCCAACGCGTGAGTGTGCGGGGCTGTGCTCCCTACTGTGCCCAGGCTCGCCTGTGCTCAAGAGAAACAAGCGTAGATCCAGAGTCTCTGACAATGTGGGCTGACCGTCAGGGGCAACTTTATATGGGTCGACCTGGGCGGCAGGATGGCATTCAGGGACGTCATGACGGAGAAGAAGGTGTTCCAGAAATTGCTGGACGGAGGGGTGTACATCGTGAGTAACGTGATTTGATCTGCATCACCGCACGCTGCGCAAAAGCCATGCCACCCCGGAGCAAATCGCTTATCCCTGGCGCCCGGCTCGGCATATCACCACGCAACGGCAGGCTGGTTCAGAGTGACTTTCACCGTGGCTAGGGGGAACCTCGATGTGAGTTCGGCATGGCTGTCCCTCGCTCCCCATGATGGAGACCTCTGTAGCAGAGCTGACAACACAGGTCGGGCTGCAGAAGATCGAGGATCTGCTTGGTCTCACGCTGGGCACGGCATAGGCATGTGACAACCTCGCGCTCGTTCCGATGACATGTATGCATTAGCGATTACGACTATGATATTGTATGCGTACTGTATGCCTCCTTGTCGTCTGTCGAGGTGTAAAGGTCATTATACAACCCTTGATGGGAAGCAAGCTCCCACTATCGCTCAAGAGACGACCGACGCGGTCCGACGTCTCGACCACCAATGACTCTTCGTCCCACTCTCGCCCGCCTTGGACCGGACGGGCTCGATCTGGGCCGTGTCCGCCGCAACGTCTCCCACCCCTGAGCTGGCAGGTCGCTGCCCCGAGCGAAATGTCGAAGGTATAGTCGGCGCCGCATCCTTTGGTCTCACTCTCTTGCTGAGCTTCCTACTTCTCGTCCCTGTCCTGCTGTCCGTACCTAGCCCCATCTGCATGACGCTTCCATCCGTGACCATACTTGTCATCGCCAACCTCGATCGAGGCCGTTCTCTGATATTCGACTGGTTCTCAAATCCGATGTGTTCGGCGCTGTACCCTTGGGGCACGCTCGAGCCCGGCGGGGGCTGCGGCCGAAGGAGCGGATGTCCCGAGGGCGGCCTTGGCGCTGACACAGGACTGTGCTGTCCGCGTAGGTCGTCGGCGATCAGGCGGTCAGAGGATCGGTCGGACAAGTCAGGAAGGAAGGATCTCTCGCGATCTATCTGGTCGGCGCGGTTCATACGACGAGGGTAAGACAGGTCCAGCGACTCATGCCGAGATCGAGATCGAGCGCGGATAGTGCGCTCGCCATCCTCCGCCATGGCGAACATCGGTCTGCTAGAGCTCGGCGGCCGTTCGGCCAGCTCGCGAAGGGAGGTCATGGCGCTCGACCAGGCTTCTTCGGCTTTGCGCAGGCTCTTCCATCCTTCCCGTCCGAGACGGTCCGCTTCAGCGAGCCAGTCTGCCGGCAGCGAATCAGGCCGCGTTCGGGAACCGACAAAAGGCGACACTGGGCGATGATATCGCAGAGGCTCGTCTGTGTTCAGGCGTACGGGTGAGGACTTGCGCGATGCGCTCGGTCGAGGCGGTACGGAGGTGAACCTATCAGCTTCTGGGTGTTGTGCCTCTGGGACGTGTGCGTAGGCATGTGTAGGCAGTTGCGCGGGGTAGAGTGGAGACCGGGGTGAGCTGAACGGCTTTCCGCCGAGCCCATTGAGCTTCTCCCAGGCCTGGCGAAGGGGGTCCCTCACGCTCTCTGGGGTATCTGGTCCATTTGGCGCGAAGGCTCTAGACGGTAGACCGTCGATCCCACTTGCCATAGCCCCCGCATTGGGTGCTGTGGGTTCGTACGTCGGCTGATAGGGCGAGGATGCAGCTTGCGGAGCATACCGCTGCGCTGGATCCGGCCTGCCGGCCTGGCCCATATCGAGCAGTATTCCTCCCCACTCGAGCGATTCCGTTGCCATCTGGTGCATCACCCCGCTCACATCTCGCATCGTTGTCGAGTGGCGCATAAGAGCTGCGGCGTGCGTGCTGAGCAGGTGCGAAGCGATCAGGAGCGGTAGATCTGATGTGGGGCGGGATGATCCCGGAGAGCTGACCGGATCCGGTATCGGAGCAGACTGGGGTAGCGTCCCTGGTCGGGCAGGTGTGTCAGGCGGCGGAGGCGGGACATAGAGTCGCGGTCCGCTGGAATGCCGAGCCAGGCGGTCGGGTGTCGCTCCCGGCGATCGGGGTCCGGAGGCGGTAACGTGCGATGACGACGATAGCACCAGCGACGGAGGTCGCGAGGCGACGCTTGGCGGACGGGGCAGTGGTCGTTTAGTTGACTCGCCGAGGCCAGGAGATGTTTGGGTAGATTCGTCGACCATCTCCTCCTTCTCGGTGATAGGGATGAAGTGTGCAGGTTGTCGAACGGTGCTTTGGCTGACCGAGAGCGCCCCAGCGTGTGGTGTATCAGCAGGCACTGGACTCGCGACATCGGCCGTTTGTCCGACGGATGCAGTGCGTGGAGGAGTGGGCGGTCGTTGCTTGAAGTGAGTATCCAGGGGCACGAAGGTTGCTGAAGGGGCGGCCGGCGGGGAGAGAGATCGGCGGTGAGGGAAGCCAGGCCTGGTGGGGTCGGCAGAGCCTGTCCTAGCCGAGTTATGCTCCGTCATACGCTGATCGCTCGGCGAAGATGGACTGATCGGACTGCCTATATCGATGGGCGTGTAATACACCTCTTGGACAGTCCCGCTCTCCTCAGTGCCGTTCTCGTCGGCTTTGGCGTTTGGCAACGAGGATGTCGAGCCTTGCGCAATAAGCGGTCGCGCCGGCACAGGGTCTTCATCATCTTCGACCACAGTTTCATCCACGTTGGATACGTACAGGACCCGCTGAACGCCAAGTGACTGCACCGAAACGGCCCCGGAGCTCATTCTACGCTCGCGCATGGGTTGAGAATGAGGCGAAGAAGGCGACGACGTGGCCTCAGAACCAAGTCGATACACCGTCCCATCGTCACCGACCCCAAAGGTGCCAGAAGTCCGTATAGCCGTAGCAAGTCCTGGCTCGAGCGCGGTCGGCGACAGATCTTCGCTGGCGGACGAGGCCGGGATTGACGTCCTGCTGCTCCTCTTCGAAGTCGTCCGAACAGGCCTTGAGAGTCTTCTGGGCGGCGCGGAGGTCTTGTCGGAGCTGAAGAACGAGCCGAGGATGCTGGAGATGGCACGTCGGCGGTGCTGAGTGCTGCCCTGCTGGCCACGCGATGACGACGGCGACGAGTCTTTCGAAGGTCGCAAGGACGTCTGCGATTGGCGAATGATGAGGGAGGGGCGAGAGACTGAGGGGGATTCGGAATCATGGGTAGCGATCTGGCCGATCAGCTGGGGGAGGGGCCTGAACTGCTCGTACTATCAGCATACCTTCTCGGCAGGCTGCTCAGCCATCGTTATTGATTGCCCTTCCGCGTAGCTACCACGTCGTCTTCCAGGTCGACTGTCGCGGAAGCTTTGGGGCCTCTTCGTTAGGCTGTTGTGGCGACTGTTCGCCGGAGACCGCCCACCGCGCCCAGCAGGAGACGCCCTGCCGCTCGGCAGGCCGTTCCACCCTTCGGCTCGGTGGTCCGGGACGTAGGGGATTTTGTGAAACTCGTGATGACTTCGCCCTCCCGGATTGATCAGGTCGGGTGTGTCATTGGCCTGAAGGTTTGCGTCAACGATTACCTGGCGTGAGCGATGAGTAGAGAAACGGATTCGAAGCTCACGGGACCTCGCGTATCAAGCGTAGAAATGTCCGGCCGTGACGCGTGAAAGCTACTCGGACGACTGCGAGCCGTGTCGATGCGGCAAGCATCACCGGCTCCCACTCCAGCCAAATTTGTGGTGGACGCATCCTCCGAAGTTACTGGACCGACGTCCTCAGGGCGCGAGACTGGTGCCTGAGATGTTTCGAGGTTGGCTTGATACCGCCTGGCGTACCGTCGTCGAGCTTCGTCGCTGAGAGGACCATACGGGCTGGGACTAGCGGGCGGTGTCAGGATCGCCGCCGCCGGTCGCGGTGGAGGAGGGAGTCCGCCTGGAGATGCGTCGCTGGGGAACGGATGGGTCCGTTGTAGGATGGGGATGGGTGTAGGTCCCGGGCGTGCGCTAGACCGAGGAGCGCGAGCTGGTGGTCGGATGGTCGGCGAAGGGCGAGCTCTGTCAGAGATCTCATGCGAGGTGATTGTATCGCCCGGCCCGTGAGACCGGACGCTGTGCTCCGGCGACGGCGTCCGTTCGCGTTCAGACGCGTAATCTGGAGCGTCGAGACCGGGTAATGGGATCGTGCGGAAGGAGCCCGGCGTGGTGAGCTCAGTGATGGGGGAGAGGCGTCGAGATGAGCCTGGATCGAAATCTTCGGTCATGTCTGCGGTCGCCGGGCTGGGTCAGGCGCCGAGCAGGATGGAATTATACGATATTGCCGAATAGTGGTGTAGATAGTTAGAGCATCGCGAACGTCGAGCAACATGATGGACGTCCGCGGTAGAAGTCATGTACGCAGACCGTGTCAGCGTCGGCGTCGATATGGCCTCGGCGCTCATCGCGTTCTTTGCTCGGCGAATGGGCCTATTGCAAAGGATGGGCCCGGATCCAAGCGCTGATGCGAGACGCGGCATGATCCAAGCGACGAAGACGAAACTCTGAAGGCAGGCACAGGGGCAAGGGGTCGCAAGGGGCCGCCGGTGTAATGTTTTCCGGGGATGCCGGTCATCCGATGCGTCGAGTGGCCGTTGTGTGATGGACACAGGGTCCGATCGGTTGGGTTTTGGCGTATGTCATGCTTGGTCGATCAGTCTATAGCGGTGCTGGTGTCACTGCCAGCACATGCGCTGATGCGGGATGAGTTTCGATAGGATGAGTGTGTGTGTGCGTGTGGGTGTGTATGTATGTGCGTGTGATGTGTGCAAGCGGGATGCGGGAATGATGAGGATCCGGACAGCGGGACCGGTCAGTTGAAACTTCAGGAAATACCAGGACGTGCCGAGCCGCTCATGACGCATCGGTTTCATCAGCCCGAAAAGTTGTCGACCATCCAGCAGAACTTGGAGGGGCTGCAGTGCACAGGTCTACGTGCTCACCGGGATGCCGATGGCTGTGTCGGATCCTGCTTCCCTCCATCATAAGGACAAACTCGAGAGAGGTTGATGACCACTTGCCACTCGACGGGTGGCGTCAAGCTTACTGTTCCGTCAGCCCCTCCCGGTCAGATCCATCCCAGTTGGCGCAACAGTCGCCAGGGGAGGGCAAGCAGGATTAGGCAGGATGTGGTCCTACCGTGTCTGACTGTTGCAGGCCTACATACTGAGATCTCTCGAGCCGTTCGAATTTCATGTGTCCCCGCGAGCTCGAGATCAGAATCCATCTTCTGCAGCCGACAGATATGCCCGCGGAGTACTTGAATGGCTGTTTGCAATGTAGTGGTCCTGATAACCGCCGTGTGGCTCGGTGACTCGAGCTTTGACACGCTCGGCATCGGTCAATCAAGTCTCGTTACCGACTGCACCCGACTCGATGGCTCTCGGAGATCAATGGGCTACAGGACGCGCCACGTAGCTTCGTAGCCTGGATGAATGATCACATACCGTTCCCGATCTTCACCAGCCGACGTTCCGTCGTCTTTCACCGTGGTATCGCTCTATCTTCCTTTTGCCAGGCTGAGCATGCATGCAGACTTGTTCGCCCGCAAGCGGACGGCATTGGCTACAAGTGCCACACGGCGATGTCCGCCCTGTGGGTTGACCTATTTCCGGTGGGTCTAGCGTGGTGTTTTCAGGGTCCCCACCCAGTCAGTTGTCGTTTACGAATTGATCCCGTTTGCTGCTGCACCATCGTCCTGTTCCCAACCTGCAACTGCCGACGACGCGCCGGTTTCAATCACGGGAGATTGAGATAAACCACAGGAGACCGACCAACAACATTAAACCTCCACCACCGCGACCCCCTGGTCCGTCCCATCGCATCTCCCCTTCGACCCAACGACACCGTTCACCAAAAGGTCCAGGGAGCTGAGCCGTCGCCACCCCGCCGACCGGCGCCGTAGCACCTGATACCGAGCCTTCCTTCATCCGCACGCTCTCCGCTCGCGCGCCTCTACCACCAATAGCAGCGTCCGCCATGAACGACGCCTCGCTACAACCGCCGGTCACGACCAGCGCAGGCTCGTCATCGTCGCCCTTGGCTGGACTCGCCCCGTCGCAGTCTCCGTTGACCGCGTCGGCGAGCACGCCCATCCCCGGCATGTCGGTCGAGGACCAACGCAAGATGGACATCCTGCGCGGCATGGACCCGCAAAAGCTCAATGAGCTGCGCAAGGCGAGCACCCGCTTGATCCATCGCCAGTACATACCAGCTGACTAGTAGCGGTGCACCGATCTGCAAGCCGCGGGCGCGACGAAGGACAACAACGCGGAGTACAACAAGCTGTTGATGATCCTCGAGTTCTGGCAGAGGGCGAAGCAGCTGGAGTATGTAGTGTTTCTGTCGACACAATGACGAGCTGATATCAAGGGAAAGACGGGCATCTGGAGGCTCACCGGCCGGGCAAATCACAAACGGAGGATCGCCGGCACCGACGCCGGCCAGCGGTGGTGAGCGATCGAGTTTGCTGTTCTCGTGCACGTCACTGACTCCAGCTCCAGCTGCTCCACCTTCCGGACACTCCCTCACCCCTCCTCAGATCGCTCAGCTTCGCTCACAGGTCTCGTCGTACCAACTCCTGGCGCGAAACCAACCTGTACCCAGCTATCTGCAGAACGCAGCACTCGGCAACCCGCCATCCGGCTTCGCTGGCCAGCCTGCAGGTCCTAACCCGCTGGGCGATACGCTAGAGGACAAAGCGGCCGAGGCGACGATACAAGCCGTGGTCGCGCATAACATGGAGAAGGGCGGCGTGGACGGCGACACCGGATCGGGCAGCGAAGGCGAGAAGGTCACAACGCCGCCAGAGGAGCCATACGCCATGGAGTTTGACAAGTCCACGCTCGTGTACCCTTACAACTCGTACCGACACCCAGACCAGTTTGCCATGCGCAAATTCGACGACGAGATCTCGGCGCCGCTCAACAAGATGCAGCGCATGCTCGTCCCGTCCGTCATGCCTAAGGGGCTTGACCCGTATTTGCTCATGCAGGAGCGAAACCGCTTCATCGAGACGAGGATGGCCTGGAGGCTGAGGGAGCTGGAGGAGATGGACTCAACCGTCGGCACGGGAGAACAGGGCGCGCAGGACGTACCCGGCATTGTCGGCGACCAAAAGCCAATCCCGCCCAACCTGGGCATCCAGTCCCGGATCGAGTTGATGAAGCTCCGGCTTGTCGGGAAACAACGTCTACTCCGAGAGGACATGGTGCGTGCTATGCACGGCGCGACGCAGCTGCCGGCGGATCGAAGTCATTTCAGGCGTTTCCGGGTGCACGGCTTGCGCGACGCTAGGGAAACCGAGCAGGCGGAACGAAGACAACGCACCGAACGAGAGCAGCGTGGAAAGCAACGGCATTTGCAATACATTCAATCGATCTGCGACCACGGTCAAGCTATCATCAACACCGGGCGAAACGGGACCACTGGCGAAAAGATGCGTCGTCTTGGTCGCCAGATGCAGAAGATGCACGCCGATACGGAGAAGGAGGAGCAACGACGCGTGGAGCGACTGGCAAAGGAGCGTCTCAAGGCGCTGCGAAATGACGACGAAGCGGGATATCTCGCCTTGCTCGGCGAAGCCAAGGACTCGCGTATCGCCCACCTGCTCAGTCAAACGGACTCGTACCTTGAAACTCTCGCCGCGGCCGTCGTCGACCAGCAGAACGACGATGTACACGGCGATGCGCGCAACCAGGACGTCCAATTCGAGCAGGAAGAAGGGCCCGCCAACGAGGCCATGTTCGGTGCGAGAAGGCAGGATGGCGAGGAAGAGGGCGCCGAGGCCAAGGCGGGCAAGGTGGATTACTACGCAGTTGCGCACAGGATCCAGGAGAAGGTCACGAAGCAGTCGTCGCTGTTGACGGGCGGTACATTGAAGGATTACCAGATCAAGGGTCTGCAGTGGATGATCAGCTTGTACAACAACAGGCTGAACGGTATTCTCGCCGACGAGATGGTAAGTTGACGGAGTTCTGTTGCGTGGACAGCGCTCACGTGCAGGGTCTCGGAAAGACGATCCAGACCATCTCGCTCATTTCGTACCTGATCGAGCACAAGAAGCAACCGGGGCCGTATCTTGTCATCGTGCCGCTCTCCACGCTCACAAACTGGACCATGGAGTTCCGCAAGTGGGCGCCGAGCATCAGCACGATTGTGATGAAGGGCTCGAAAGAGGAGCGACAGAACTTGTACTCTCGAATTCGGGCGCAGGACTTCCAGGTCTGTTTGGTGACGTACGAGTACATCATCCGAGAACGACTGGTCCTGGCCCGACTGAAATGGGTTGCGATGATCATCGACGAGGGACACCGTATGAAGAACGTCAAATCGAAGCTCAGTCAAACGCTCAACGAATACTATTCGACTAGGTATCGAATCATCTTGACGGGTACTCCGCTTCAGGTGAGTAGGACATGCACCTTACAAGATGGCGCTAAAGTACAGAATAACCTTCCTGAGCTGTGGGCTCTGCTCAACTTCGTCTTACCCAAGATCTTCAACTCGGTCAAATCGTTCGACGAATGGTTCAACGTCCCATTCGCGAACACAGGCGGAGAAAAGCTGGAGATGAACGAAGAAGAGCAGCTCCTGATTGTCAAGCGTCTACACAAAGTGCTGAGACCGTTCTTGCTGAGACGTCTGAAGAAGGATGTCGAGTCGGAGCTGCCGGATAAGGTGGAGAAGGTCATCTACACGAAGATGAGCGCGCTGCAATGGAAGTTGTATGACAGCGTCAAGAAGTTCAAGCGTCTGCCGACGGATATGACTAAGCCGTAAGTCTGCGGTGTTTCACGGTTCGAGTCCACGCTGACGGGCAGCAACGCACGGAAGGGTCTGAACTTGCAAAACGCCTTGATGCAGCTTCGAAAGATCTGCAATCACCCGTTCGTCTTCCCCGAGGTCGACCAAGACTTTGCGCCCGAGAGCAACGTCAACGAGGAGATCTGCCGAACGGCCGGAAAGTTTGAGCTGCTCGACCGAATCCTGCCCAAGCTGTTTGCAACGGGTCACAAGGTTCTCATCTTCTTCCAGATGACGGAGATCATGACGCTCATCGCGGACTTTTTCGACTACCGAGGGTGGAAGTATTGCCGACTGGACGGTGGAACGAAGCAGGAAGAGCGACAGCACCTTCTCTCAACGTTCAACGACCCCAGCAGTCCGTACCAGGTCTTCATCCTGTCCACCCGAGCCGGTGGTCTGGGTCTCAACTTGCAATCTGCCGATACGGTCATCATGTGAATGCTACATCGTCCCCTGCAGGTGATAGCGCTGATGGTAGCTACGATACGGACTGGAACCCGCACGCGGATCTGCAAGCTCAGGACCGAGCGCATCGTATCGGTCAGAAGAAGGAGGTCAGGGTGTTGCGGCTGATCTCGTCCAATACGGTTGAAGAGCTTGTGCTCGCGCGTGCGCAGAAAAAGCTCGAGATCGACGGAAAGGTCATTCAGGCGGGTAAATTCGATGATGTGACTACGAGCACAGAGTATGAGGAGATCTTGGTGAGTTGCAGCAGAGGGTCCCGCAAGGCGTTCTCTGCTTATATCCCAGGCCAAAGCGTTTGAGACGACCGAGAACGACAGCGAAGAAGTCAACGAGCTCGATGACGACGAGCTGAACGACCTTCTCGCTCGGGGTGATGACGAGCTGGCCATCTTCACGCGTATGGACCGGGAACGACCGGCCCTGCGCCTGCAACAATGGCGCGCTAGTGGGGAGACGAAGCCCCTTCCGCCGCCCCTGATGGTCGAGTCCGAACTGCCGGCGTTCTACCGCCGGGACATGGACGCCGATATCGCGCGGGCAGCGCAGGAGCAGGAAGCCGAAGCGGAAGGTCGAGGTCGACGCGCCAAGAACGACGTGCGATACACGGACGGTCTGACCGACGATCAGTGGCTCACCGCTATGGATGCGTCGGACGATGACCCGGACGAGGCGGCCGAAAGGAAACGCAGCAAGATCGACCAGCGTGCAGAGCGGAAGAGACTCAATGCGCTTTTGGCGGAGGCAGAGGCGCAGGGCAAACCGCTTGATGCTGGCAAGCTACTTGAAGAGAACTCTGTGGCGGCGGCGCCCAAGTCTGCGAAGAAGCGGGCCAGGCCTAGCATGTCTGCCACACCGTCGGTCATGGGCGATGATGGGTCAGCGGTGAGTAGTAGCGCTGGCGATGGGGATGATGCTGATGCCAGAAACGTCGCAAGGTCGAATCGGCCGCACCGTCGCCGTCAGACATCGTCCTCATGCAGAAGCTGTTTGACGAGACGAATGCGCTCAAGTCGGAGTTGGGAGAGGATCTCAACCAGTTCTTCGTCAAAGCCGTCGACAAGAAAGTCAGTTGCGCGATACACCAGACAAAGACCGAGTGCTGACGCGCAGACGTTCCCCGACTACTATGTCATCATCAAACGGCCCATGACGATGAACCAGATCAAGAAGCGGATCGGCAAAGATACGTCCTTTACGCTCGCGGCGTTCCGAGCGGACATGCACCAGGTATGGGACAATGCGCGGACGTACAACGAAGAGGCCTCGTGGGTCTACGCCGCCGCCGAGGAGATGCAAGAGTTCTTCGATAAGCGATGGGACGAGGAGATGGCGAAGCTGAATGGCGGGAACGGATCGGCGGATGCGTCGGCGGGTCCCAGTGCCGCCCCGAGCGGGACGAGCACGCCCATGTTCAAGCCGCTTGAGAAGGTCACGATGCCCAAGATCAAGTTGAATATGGGCGGAGGAGGAAGTAAGAGGTTGGAAAATATCTCGCCGGATCCGACGCCCTCGGAAAGCAGCGATGATGGCGACGACGACTATTAGGGAGTTGGCGGAGACGGAGCGGGTAGAGTGGATATCATAGAGGAGTGAGACCGACAGCGCTGGGAGGCTCTACCGGTTGACAGGTTCAAGGTGCCGGGCGGATGGATCATGTCCGGGTAACAGCGCGGGCGCGGCGTCGTCCCGTAGTGTATACACTTATCATGTATGACCATGGGCTGCAATGGATGAAGGGTTCAGTGCACCGGATAAACCACGGCAAAACTCGCCGAGATGCACCTCCACTTGCGTAGGCGCTTGCCTGTCCACTTTCCAGAATGAGTCACCGGCTGCATGTCAACATATTTCAATCACCACCATGTCCAGCTTCAGCATACAGAAGGCTGCGCTCGAGGGGCAGCCGGGGCTCGTGCGCTCGTTGCTTGCCGAAGACGCCAAGCTCATCAACGCCAAGGACGATGTGAGTTTTGGTTCGAACAGCGATGCTCTCCTCCTTGGTCCGGCCTGCGCGAGGGCGTTGACGTCGAATGAGGCGCCCGCGTGATCTCTCCCGAAGGCAGCCTCCGATCAGAGGTATTATCGCTGACTACAGGACGGACGGACGGCGCTGCACTGGGCAGCAACGACATCGTCCCTGAGCATGGTCCAGCTACTCTTGTCATATTCGCCCGACATTGATGCGCGCGACTCGATGGGCTGGACACCGCTCATGATTGCCTGTAAGCTGATCGACTCATACTTTCGAGGCCTCGATTGATTTATAGCCGCTGCAAGCCAGTATGACATCGTCAACGAGCTGCTGCATTCCGGGGCGAAAGTCGACGCAGTGAACGAGAAGGGTCAGACCGCGTTGCACTACGCTGCTTCGAGGGGCAACGTGCAGGTGAGTCCGGCCGCCTTGCCGCCGTCGTCTGAGCAGACCGAACTGTGTCTGAACGCCTGATCCGTGCTGTCTGCTCGAGGTCCTGATCGCTAACAGCAGATTGGACGCCTGCTCATCAACCACGGCGCAGACGTAAGCCCCCTGACCATCCTGACACGGTGCGATGCTGACCGCAGATCAACGCAAAGGACCGCGCATCCCAGTTCCCCCTTCACCGAGCAGCCACGACTGGCTCCAACGCATTCCTACAGCTCCTGCTGCATCCACCAGAGGGCCGGCCCAAGACTCGGCTGAACGGCGCGGACCGCGCGGGCAACACGCCGTTGCATCTCGCCATGGAGTCGGGACACGGGGACGCCGCCGTGGTGCTGATCGAAGCGGGCACAGATCGAGAGCGGGTCAGCTGGCGCTCGTACTGTTTGACGCAGAGCTGATGACAGCCAAACTCGGACGGGCAGGTGCCCGAGGAGATTGATGGTGTGGGAGGGGAGGAGCAGAAGCGGGTGAGGGCGTATGTCGTCTCGAGGGTCGGACCGAGGGATGGCTAGTGTGCCAACCAGCTACTGAGCTACGCGGGAGGCGAAGATGTGATGGGTATGTATGCATAGATGTATCTGGGTATAATACGGAACACGAGACCTATGATGATATAGTGTATGATGCAAGTCATCAAGCAGGTGCCGTTTGCCGCGGTGCAAAGTGCCAACAGCGAAAGACGTACCCTGACAAAACCGTCATACACAAGACATTCCCTCTCACTCTGCTCACAACAACACACTGGCCTCCAGGATTTTACCTCTTCTACCACCCACCAAACCTCGGCTGGCCCAGTCCGTCCGAAGCTGTCGCCCCCCAAGGATCGACGACCTTTGTGGCAAGACCACCCTGACCTCTCGTGGCCGTCTCGCCGCCAAACGACGTCCATTCCTCGTCAAAGTTGGGTTCCAAGTGCGGCTGGACTTGTATGATCCTGCCGGAGGGCTTTGGGGCGCGCTTCCCCAGTTTACTCACTTTCGCTTTGGCCTTGATCATCTGCTGACGCTTCGTGATCTTGGATAAGGTAAGCGGTCCGGACGGTTGAGCTGGCGGAGGCGGTGGCGGATCCATCGACGGATGGTAAACCATGTACTTGTCCTGTGGAGGATAGTACAGCAGCCTGGGCTTCAGGTCGTCTTGCATTTCGTCTCCAGATCCGGCTGACCTGGTCGGGCTCGACCTGAGTGTCGAGTAAGAATCGGCCGTATCGTCGTCCGGTCCCGCAACGGCAAGCGACGCGGCACCACCGATGGTCCCGGGAACATTCACGTCCTGCCGCCGCTTCTCGCCGAGCTCCACCTCCCTCGCAAAGGGCGAGAACTTTCTGAGCGAAGTCGGAAAAGCGAAAGACGGAAGTTGCTCGACCATACCGATCTTTTCAGGCAGGTGCTCCAACGCGAATAGATGCCGATTTGGGGTGATCATCGGCGGTGCAGAGTTCGCCTGCGTCGCTCCCGGAGAGACCGATCTCACTTGCGTCGGAACGGTGTGTCCGTCCAGTGGTTCTGCGCTCACAATCAGCTTGGGCGACTGGGCCCTATCGTTGTCGAAGATGCCGACCGTGCCGAAATCGGAGTGGATGGGCAGATCCGAACGGTCCGTGGCGTCCTGTTCGGCATGGTCGCAGCTCACGGACGAGCGACGAGGGTTCGACCATACCCCGGATCTGTGCGCTCCGGCATCTGGCGTATTCGGGATGAGCGCCGCCTCATGTTGTGTAGAAGCATTGGAATCGGTCTGGCCCGAAGGCGGATCTCCGCTCCGTGGCAGAGGCGGATAGTTCTCGAGAGTGACCGACGGAGGCATCGGGTCACAGGTCCCGTCCGATGCTGCTTATCAACCTGAGCTTCCATCACTGGTTGGATTCCCTCACCATCTCCAAAGCACCGGGATTTGAACATTCTGCCCAGCAATCTGGACAGACATTCTGAGCCTCCTTGAGGAGTAACGAGAACTTGGCGGTCGTGCCTGGCCAGCCTTGAGACCCGCTTGAGTGGGTCGAAGCGATCGACTCCAGGTCTCCAGCCGCATGTGGACCCTCCGGATCGGTGCCGTTAGGTCCCAGCAGGGTAGATGATGTCACTCGTTGGAGCACGAGACCGTTGTTTGGAGTGGGAAAAGGTCCTTCGGGGTGGGACCAAGCGGATTGTCCGGCATCACGGTCCCAGTCGTCCCTTTGAGAACGTGATGCAGAGAGGGACCTAGGAGCGGGATCCACGTCAGACCAGACAGGCGCTTCGCTTGAACAGGGGGTCGATGCTGAATCGGGGCCCGATGTCGTGGAGGATCCGTCGTTCGACCGAAGGCTGGCCACGTACTCGGCGATTCTCTCCAAGCCGATTTCGTCAGCTCCATGGTCAATCTGGTAGCGCTTTGATTAGCAGCAGTCTCAGGTCATACGCCGCGAGCGCTCACTTCCAGTGCCGCAAAGCCGTCCTGAAAGGTCTGCAGGCATGTCGTGCAAAGCATGGACCAGTCATGGACCGCCTTCTTGTGCTGCACATCAGTGTTACGCATCCTAGTTCCGATGAGGCTCACGTCACGCAAGTCTAACCTCGACTGCAGGACATCGTCGCAGATCTCGCATGGCACATTCTGACCGACTGCGATGCCCCTCTGACCCTCAGCTCAAGTCCAGGAAGGTGGATCGTCTAGCTCACCTCAGCCAGAACCTGCTGATGCGTTTGGCTCACATGCTAGGCCACGTCAGCGCCACTCCTACGCCGATGTTCGCAAGTGTGTCCCCGCTCCGAGGTGTACCCACGATCCGCAAAGCCATAGCCGACGGAAAAGATCTCCCACATTCCCCACATAACCCGCGCTCCGCTTTCCACCCATTGCTACGCTCGACCGCAGGAATAGACAAGCCGGTGTTTGCTCTGACAGGGGATCTGCGGCCCTTGTTCTACCGATCAGCTGGGTCTGAGACCGGCTATCTTTCGTCGACGGCGAGGTCTTGAGAACGGACTGCTATCGAGTCACGTCGGCTCCGACCGACCCGACTCACTCACCATCGCAGATCGTTGCCAAGATCTGCTTGGCCCCTGTCCCGAAGAATTTGAGCTTGCCCATCCGCTTTCGGCCTTCTGCCTCGAATGCGGCTGGCGTTTTGGACCTTCTCGGCTTCGATGATAGTACTTTCGCCCGGCATCCCAGCCTCCACTCTCGAGGTTGGCAGAATCGCTGTCCGCGGCAATGTCAAGATGCCAAGAGTTGTCATTGCTTTGGGCTGGTGCACCTGCGTGTTCATCCTGTATACTCAGCATCGATACGCCACAGCATGACGAAAGAGTTACCGGCATAGAGTCATGGACCGACTCATCTTGCTCCCAGGACGTGAAGCCGGCTTTGGCGGGCGTTCCCCATCCATCGTCTTCCACCGACTCGTTCTTGCGAGCGACCGATGTGATATGGTCGATAGGGTGAACATGAGAAGCCGGCGCCATTTGCCTCTGCTCTCTGGAATCCGGGTCGAACGATTGCGCGAAGTGAGCACCTCCGACTGGGGTTGGCCGATGAGACGCTGATGGTGGCGCCGGCGGTCGTTTTGTCGCCAAGATGTAGCCTGCCAGGAAGGGCGATAATCAAGTAGGATATCATGCCTGGTGAGGCTCGCACCCGTCGGCCAAGCACTGATCAACAAGACGAAGGGAGCACGAGCTACAGGTCAGGTCGAGGTCAAGCGCAAACAATCGCAAATGGTTGCTACTGCAGGGTAATTCATGTAGAAGGTTGATTCAACCCGGTTCGGTCTTGCCGATGATGCCGAGATGCTTAGATAACGTACTGAGACGTCTCCAAGTCACCGACCCGGGCAGCGTGAGTCATAGCAAGGTTTCGAGCATGAGAGCCGGACACCTTATGTCTTCAAGCGGGCGTGCATGCTCATTCTACACTTCTGCAGTATGTACCGAATACACCTCACGCCATCGACCGAGCTCAAATCATGCCACCACGCTCGGCACTGCCCCGTCTCGGCCCCTCCGAAGGCTTCCGCTGCGTTTGCACATGCACAGCTGGCGCACTCGGCCTCCTGGCATCCATGAAAGGCCGATTCGCCAGCGGTACAGGGGGAAGGATATCCGGTACTGATGAGCTCCGCCCGTACATCGACAATGACGGTCCGGCCAGACGCGATTCCGGGCGAGATACAGCTTGACCCTGGGTGGCCTCGTAATAGCTCGGAATGGCGCCACTTGGTCGTCTGGATGACTGAGATGTAGGATCTGCGGAGGACTTGCGGATGTTCAGCGGGGCAGTGGTCGATCGAACGGGTGCGGGAGGCATGGGCGGGACCGGTGTTTCACCCACTCGTGCAGTGCGGGTCGAAGAGACCGATTGTCGTTTGGCATACGCCGAAGTCTGCAGGTGGCGGGGAGCAGGAGATGGGTTCGTGGGGTATAGCTGACGAGGCTGTTCGTGCTCGATTGGCGAATCCAAAATCTCGCTTGGAAGGGCGAGCTTGGGCATATGTGCCGGATGAGGCGGGGGAGGGGTGAGGTAGTCAGTGTCGCTTGACGAGCTTGCGCTATTCACTCTGGCCGCCCGAGGGTCCCGCCCAACCTTGATGGACGACTCGCCCTGGATCGGTAGGGGTGGAGCTTCTACGTCGGGCGGGCGAGGCTTGCGCTTGTGGTCCAGGACCGGTGGCTGTTGCGGCTCCACGTCCGAATTGTCTGAATCGTACGTCCTTCGCGTCGCGGTCTTGTCAGCGGCTCCTTCCCCTGACCCAGCCCCAGCCGACGTGAATTGAGTAGGATACCGGGAGCTTTGCTGACGATGGCAGAGCCACACGCACAAACCGACCAGGAGGAGGATACCAACTGTGACGCCTATCCCGGCCGCAATGAGCGTGGTCGTGGAGACGCTATCCTTCTGACATTTGAGGTACTCGCTGATATCAGTTCACGCACACGCAATCCGTGGGACTCACGACACAAAGCCGTCCCACGAGCACTCCTCGGCTGCGGTCGATGGAGAGGCGGAAGGCGTTGCCGGATCTGCCGTTGAAGTCGGCTCTGTCGGCGTGTCGACGGTGGTTTGTGCCACAGTCAGCGGTGGTAGCAGTCCAGCTGCGAGGAACACCGCCAATGACATCCTGTGCACAGAGTTAATGCACCGCTTCGAGGTGTTCACCATTTGCGATCGTGGCTACTGCGCGAGGAGTTGAGCCTACACATCGGTGAGCCATCGTGAACCCGCCCGGTGAGGCCGAGATGTGGGAGTATCCTTTCACTGCCTACGGGGCGCGATCCTTTGGCCCACTGCTGCGCTGATACATGTTATCATGTCGGCGGATAGCAGCCGTTCAGCGGCATTCACCCCACGCAGGCTGAGAATACGTGAACCGGCACATAAGCGGAGATGAAGAACGGGTGATCCGCCGAGATATCAGGCTTGCCATCGCCCTAGAGCTCTTCGCCTCGTCCCCATCGGCGCACCCTCCGGTACCGGTATGAGAGGACTGCAGACTGCGTCCCCCGGTGAGCTCGCTGTCACGGCGCAGCGAGGAACCGGCAATGGGCAAAGGACGCATTCAAGGTACGCCCGAAAGGGAAATTCCGATCGACCGGCCAGTGCCTTTTCCGCGTCGCCCGCGGTTATTTACCGAATCAGGTAATTTGCCGGCCAAGTCTCGCGCGACTGCTCTTTTTTGTTCGACGCGTTACCCGCCATCTCCCTCGCATCTCCTTGCGATTGGCACACTCATCCCTTAATCTCGCGCCCTTCTCCCATACTTTGGTCTCCAGCCATTTCAGACATACCACATCCATCATGACAAGCATCCTAGAACGCCATTCCGTAGCGATCGCGCTCGGGGGTTCGTGCCCTGGGACGGTTGCCGTAGTCCTAACCTTGTGCACATTACTCACGCTGGCCGCCTGACACCCGAGACTGACAGCACTTGTGCCGACCGAGATATTACCCATATCGGATGGACGGGCTGCTGATGGCGCCGTCTGGGCGAAGGACAAGCTTCGCGCGCCTCGAGAAAACGCCTCTTTCCACCGCGTCATGTGTGTCCGTCGCGCCATTCCATGTCGGGTCCACCATCGCGACCTGACGAGACGAAGATATAGAATCGAACCTGGCGGCCATGCATTTTCTTTTCTCCTCTTCATCGTTCGACACCGGTTTCTCGCTTTCGCCTTTGTGGTTTCCTCTTCCTCTCAGTTCGACAACTGATCTTGAGCCTGGTGCTCGTAGCCTCGACGGCAACACTCTCTTTATTGACGAGGATATCCTGTGGATAACCGATCACCGATCACCTCTAATCGACTCTTACCATCAACCAACCGCTCGATTCTCGATCTATAATGGCGCCGGTCGCCTCTACTCTTGCGCTCGCGCTCGCCGTCATCGGCTCCGTGGACGCTAAACCATTCGGAACGTCTGGACGACATGCCCCGCCGCCCGTGGCCAACATCATCTCCAGCTCGAAGCGGACGCTGCACTCGGTGTATGCGCGATACTACGGCTCGGCGCATGGTCTTGTGAGTGAACGAAACAGATTGAATCGCGCCTGGCTGACGTGCAGACCAAGCCCCCTCCCTTGCCGACCAAGCGAGACGTCAGCATCCCTGCTGGATGGGCTTACCACGGCTGCATCACCGAGTCATGGGACGAGCGACTGCTGCAGGGCTTTGCCTTTTCGTCGGAGAGCCTGACCCCTCTGCTGTGTTTGACCGAGTGCCAGAAGCAAGGCTTCGCCATTGCGGGTGTGGAGTTTGGTGATGAGGTGAGTTTCCACGGCATCGCTGGACCGATATGGACCGCGTACTGACTCCCAGTGCTACTGCGGCCACGACTACGTCGGGAACGGAGGCGCTCCCAACGCCGACTCGAAATGCGCGAAGCCATGTTCGGGTGCGCCCGATGAGATGTGCGGAGACGCCTGGTTGCTCTCGCTTTACACGTACAACATGAGCGGCTTGCCGTCATGTACGCCCCAAACGGTCACCACGGCCGTCATCGACCCCGCTAGCACCGCCATCCCGTCCGCGTCGGCTTCCGGCAACGAGTCCATCTCTGCCTTGCCGTCGATCACTGGCAACGCGTCGCTCTCAGCGTCCGCCTCAGCCTCCATCACCGCCAACGCGTCACTCTCAGCGTCCGCCTCGGCCTCCATCACCGCCAACGTCTCGCTCACTGCTTCTGCCTCGTCCGTCAGCGCGAGCATCACTGTCGCCCCGTCACCATCTTCGGCCACCCCCGGCGAGGACGAATCCGAGTGGTACTCGCTCGGATGCGCCGTGGACAGTAACGACGCGCGAGTCCTGCCTGGCTACATCGACCAATACTGGAACGACATGACCACCGACAAGTGTCTGGCGAAGTGCGAGGAGGCGGGATACCAGTTCGCGGGTACCGAGTACGGGAAGGAATGCTACTGCGGCAACTCGATCCCGTCCACGATCACCTACAACGAGGGGTCGTGTTCCATGCCCTGCGCGGGCGACAGCACCGAGACGTGTGGTGGTGATTGGGCCTTGGAGCTGTACGAGTTGGTCTCATCCAGCTGCGACAACACCACTGTTACGGGCTCTCCTGTGCCTTCGCTCACCAACCCGGTCTTGATCGTCACGAAGACTAGCGCCAGCTCGTCTCCGTCTTCCAGCTCGAGTGCCACTGTCTCGGCCATCGCCACAAGCTCCGCTGTCGTCACCTCTGCCATCGTCTCTCCGTCCGCTGCCCAGTCTTCCGCCGCCCCGTCTTCTGCCTCCGCCGCCCCGCCCTCGACCACGTCCGTGCCGGTCTCGTCGGACGAGCACGTCGTCTGGGCCCACCACATGGTCGGCAACACGTACCCATACGGAGTGAGCGACTGGCGCACCGATGTCGACAAGGCTGCCTCGTACGGCATCGACGGATTCGCGCTCAACATGGGATCAGACTACTGGCAGCCTGCCCGAATCGCCGACGCGTACACGGCCGCCCAGCAGAGTGGAACTGGCTTCAAGATGTTCCTGTCGCTCGACATGACCGTCATGTCCTGCAGCTCTTGGACCGACGCCAGCGCTCTCGTCGGTCTCGTGGCGACGTACGCGACTCACCCGAACCAGGCGATGCGCAACGGCAAGGTTCTCGTCTCGACATTCGCCGGCTCGGACTGCACATTCGGAACTGGCTCCGCGGACGGATGGCAGCATGCGTTCGTCGACCAGTTGAAGAGCCAGGGCGTCGACATTTTCTTCGTGCCGAGCGTGTTCTCTGACCCATCGACGTTCCAGTCCAACTCCTGGATGGACGGCGAGCTCAACTGGAACTCTGCCTGGCCGATGAGCGACGCGGACATCACGACCGCGACGGACGTGCAGTACATCAACGCACTCGGCTCCAAGGAGTACATGGCGGCCATCTCGCCGTTCTTCTTCACGCACTTTGGCGCCAACTCTTGGAACAAGAACTGGCTGTACCGCGGCGACAACTGGTTGTACGCCACGCGATGGGAGCAGCTCATCGCGATGCGACAGCAGGTCAAGTCGCTCGAGATCTTGACGTGGAACGACTACGGAGAGAGCTCGTACATCGGTCCCATCCACGGTGCGCTCCCCGCCGGCTCCGATGCGTGGACCAACGGCTTCGACCATGAGAGCATCAACGTCCTGACCAAGTACTACTCCACCGCCTTCAAGACGGGCACGTACCCCGCCATCACCGAGGACACGATCGTCATGTGGCAGCGACCGCACCCGCACGACGCCATCGCGAGCAACGACCCGGCCGGCCAGCCGACCGGATGGAACTGGACCGACGACAACCTGTACGCCGTCGTGCTCACCACGGGCCCCGCGCAGGTCACCCTCACGTCCGGTGGCAACACCCAGACGTTCTCTGTCTCGGGCGGTCTGTCCAAGCTCAAGATCTCCGCCGGCTTTGGCGGCATCTCCGGCTCGGTCGTCCGTAATGGCGACACCGTCGCGTCGTACGCTTCTTCCGGCTTCACGTACACCGCTACTCCTGAGAAGTACAACTTCAACTACTACCTCGGTTCGAGCTCGTAGATAGCTCCCGGGTCATTGAGTTGGATCGGGTGATTAGGGGTCGTAGTCGGAGCTGGCTCTCCGGTCGAATCGGACAATCCATATCATGGCATTCACAGTCTTTCGTGCTGGCACGGACAATCTCTTGTTTCCTTTCATCTACCCTCCATCGGTCATCGGCATCCATAGAACATTCTATATATCTGGACATGTATCCTTGTCACTATCGCGCGAGTTGAATACAGCGAGCAGAGCATATGCAAGCGATGCGACGGTGGAGCGAGGTGGGGTTCGAAATGATGGAGGTTGTGCAGTGTACAAAGGCTTCGCCACCCGGAGGCGAGCGCACTGCCGGGTGATGCTACGAATGTTATGATGGCGTGATCGTCCGACTCGGGGAATGGGCCTTTGGAGCTCTTCTTCGGGTCATATATACAATCCACCTTACATTTTCTTGCAAGCATATACACCACACAGGAACATACCCAAACACAGGCTACACTCTCCTCGACCCGAACAGCACGTACATACACACAGCAGCATGACTTCACCACCCTCACCCGCCGAGTCATCCATGGCGACGTCTGTCTACTCGCTCCCCTCTAAAACCCCGAGTGAAGCAGAACAGCGCCAAGCTCGAGCCGCCAACTGGCGTTTCTCAACACTCTGTGTCGCCGTCGAAGGCAAGGACCAGTACGGCGCCAGTTCGACGCCGATATACCAGACGGCAACATTCAAGGGCCTTGATGGGCAGTACGACTACACCCGGTCGGGCAACCCCACTCGGGGCGGTCTCGGTGAGCTCCGACGAAGCTATTCGCAAGGATATGGATGCTGATGGCAGAGTCGCACCTTGCGAGGCTATATGGCGCGACGCAGGCATTTGCGCTCTCGACGGGCATGACGTGCTTGGACACCATCTTGCGATTGGTCAAGCCGGGAGAGACGGTCTTGGCGGGAGATGATATTTACGGAGGAACGAACCGGCTTCTGACATACCTGTCGACGCATGGAGGTGTTGATGTCCGGCACATCGACACAACGCGCGTGGAGGAGGTCATCCCCCACCTGGGACCAGGCAACAAGTGAGAGGAGCCGTTGTGCTGTGCAGGCTGGCGCTGACGGACAGTGTCAAGATGGTCCTGCTCGAATCACCCACCAACCCACTGCTCAAGATTGCCGACATCAAAGCCCTCGTCAAAGCTATCAAGGACGCGAACCCCTCCACCCTCATCGTCGTTGACAACACCATGATGTCGCCATACCTCCAACGCCCGCTCGAACTCGGCGTCGACATCGTCTATGACTCGGCTACAAAATACCTCTCGGGCCACCACGACCTTATGGCTGGCATCATTGCCGTTTCCAACTCGGAAATCGGCAAGGCGATCGCTTTCCTCATCAATTCGGTCGGATCAGGTCTGGCGCCATTCGACTCGTTCCTCCTGCTCCGGGGAATCAAGACTATGTCGATCAGGATGGACAGGATGCAACTCACCGCTCAACTCGTAGCGACATACCTCGACCAACTCGGCTTCTTGGTGCACTACCCTGGCCTCAAGCGACACCCGCTGTACGATGTGCACTGGAAGCAGGCGACCGGAGCGGGAGCTGTGCTCAGTTTTGTCACGGGCGACAAGGCGTTGAGCGAGCGGATCGTGGGAGGAACGAGGCTGTGGGGTATCAGCGTGTCGTTCGGTGCCGTTAACAGTCTAATCTCCATGCCGTGTCTCATGTCGTGAGTCCGTCTCGATGCCGTATACGGCTTCGGCTCACCGCAGGCACGCCTCCATCTCGGCTGCTGTCCGAGCGGAACGAGGTCTCCCAGAAAACCTGATCCGACTCTGTGTCGGTATCGAAGATCCGCGAGATCTCATCGACGACCTCGAGCACTCGCTCGTTGCCAGCGGCGCCATCGTCCCGGACCACTCTGCGCAAGTGCTCAGCAGGTCCGCGAACGAGGAGCTGTTCGCCACGGACCGAAATGCCTGGATTCTGTCCCGAGCCAAGGCCTTCCAACGCCCCAAGGGATCGGGCCTCGAGAAGCTTGCTCACAGCATCAAGAACTCCCTCGGATTCAGCGACCGGAAGCAGCTCGACCAGGAGATCACCGTCTCTGCCCCGGGCAAGGTCATCCTCTTCGGCGAGCATGCCGTCGTGCACGGAGTGGTGAGCCGTCTTTTCATGAATCACGAAAGTCAGTTCCCAGCTAAAGCTCAGACTGCGATTGCCACTTCCGTCGACCTCCGATGCTATTCCGTCCTCTCCCCCCGAAATGATAACAAAATTGCCCTCGAGGCGCCCGAGCTGGACGACCTCGAGATCGAGTGGGACATCTCCAAGCTGCCTTGGAACCTCTTGCCATTGCACGCGGACGGCTCCCGCCGATCCGCCGACAAAGACCTTGACCCCCCTCTCCTGCAGGCCATAGAAGTTCATACTAGAGGAGCCGAGGGGGATAACAGGGGCCTTGGGGCCCAAGTTGCGTTCCTGTACCTGTACATGGTCATTGCAGGATCAGAGCGCAATGCGTGAGTCGCTTCGAGTACCGCTTGAGGCAGCGAAACTGACGCGCAGCTTCGCCGGGACCTTCACCGCGTCGTCCAACCTCCCCATCGGCGCGGGTCTCGGCTCCTCCGCGGCGTTCTCGACGACCGTCGCGTCTGCGCTGCTGCTCGCTCACAAGCACCTCTCCGTTTCTGAGGCTTCGGGCATCAGCGCGAAGGACACGGATCTGGTCGATGGATGGGCGTTCTTGGCGGAGAAGGTTCTGCACGGCAACCCGAGCGGAATCGATAACGCTGTCTCGGTCCGAGGCGGAGCGGTCGCTTTCACCCGATCTTTCGGCGGAAAGTCGGGCGGATTGGTGGCTCTGAACGGGTAAGGCTGAGCGGGCCGAACATATGTGGATGTCGCTCATGACAGCTTCTCGTCTATCCGACTCCTGCTTACGAACACGCTCGTGCCGCGGGACACCAAGTCGCTCGTGGCTGGCGTGAGCGCCAAGAGGCTCGCTGAGCCCGAGGTCGTTGACCCCATCCTTGATGCCATCCAGTCGATCAGCGACGAAGCTAGGGGACTGTTGAGCGGGGCGTCGCCCGTAGAGCGACAACACCTGGTGGAGCGATTGGAGGTCAGTTCCTGAGCCTTGGCGCTGTCGAGCGGTGTTGACATGCAGGACCTTATTCGAGCGAACCACGCCCACCTCGTCAAACTCGGCGTTTCTCACCCGAGCTTGGAGATGATCGTTGCGGCTACCTCGCAGGAGCCGTACAACCTCGCCACCAAGTTGACCGGTGCCGGCGGCGGAGGCTGCGCAGTGACCTTGATCCCGGACAGTGAGTCATTCGAGCTTCACCGAGTCATGAGAAGCTGACCGGTAGACTTCCCCGAGGCATCGTTGAGCGCCCTCATCAGCACGCTCCGAGGCATGGGCTTCGAGCCGCACCTGACTTCGCTTGGCGGATCGGGACTGGGCGTCTTGCAGCGTGGTTCGACCTCGGCGTCGTCCACCGATTTCGTCAGCACCTCGGAGGGCGACGTGAAGGAGGGCATGACGGTGCCGAAGCGCGCGACCATCCGGGACGTTGGCCGTGACGGGCTCGCGCAGTGGGCGCAAGGCGAGAAGTGGGTGTATTAGGACAAGTCAGATTATGATTGTACATGATAAGACTAAGGGTCGGCGTGGATGCCCGATAAACAACAAGACTAGAACATGATAAAATGCACATTGTATGGATCGAGAATGGACAACGGCGTCGTGATGCCGAGGGTGCTAGTCCGAGATGATGCCTGTCAGGTCGTCCACCTGGACGCCATCGCCACGGGCACCTTCGATTTCATCTTCCAGCTCGTCCTCCTCCGTCTCGCTATCCTCTTCGTCCTTGATCATCCCTTGGCCCCACACGCCCGTAGACGTATCCCTCCTCAAGAACGCATTGCACTCCTTCGATGTCCAGTCGTATATCCACTGCACGCCTGCTTCCGGGTTCTTCGGCCCTGTCTCATGGAACGGCCAATTGGGCGGACGTTGCCCCACAGGAACGTATGCGCCCTTGTCGGCGATGATGACGCGCTTGGTCGAGTTGTAGTGCTTGCGCAGGGCCTGCGGCGAGAGGTTGTAGTCCTGCAATCAGCCCGTGTCCCCATTTGCTCGTTTCTGGGAATAAGGCACACTTACGCGGGCCGTCTTCCACGTGCTGAGCATGATGCACATCGTGTCGAGGTTGCGCCGGCAGTACTTTGTCCGCGCCTCGACCCACATATCCTGCACGGCGAGAATCATCCACTGCTTGACGGTGTGTACCGACCCGACCTTGTTATTCTCGGGCATGCGCTGCCCGAGTTGCTGGTGCGTGAAGGTGAGGAAGTAATCGTATTGCTCCTGCACCTCTGCGGGTGTGAGCTCTTTGAGCCCCTTACGCCGCTTGCGCGTGCGCCGCGATTGCGATTGGGGCTGCTGCTTGGCGAGCTGTCGTGCGGTGAGACGGTGCGGAGGTCCCGGACCTGATGCGGCGTTGCGTAGCGAAGTGGGCGCGTTGGACTCGGGCGTGAGCGGCTCAAATGCTCCTTCGTCCTCTGATTCGAGGTTGTGGATCTCGTCTGCAGCCGCGGACGCCCTCATATTCGCTGCGGCGGGGCGTTGTGAGGCCCGTGACGAGCCGGAGCCGGCGCCTCGACCCCCACCGCCCGCCTGTCCACGACCCCGTTCGCCTTCTCTGCTGCCCGGCCCGCCACCTCTCTTGTATCTCGGAAGGCTCGCGCTCTGGGCCGTCTTGCCCTTGGTTGACGATACCGTTGTCGACGCAGCAGTTGCCCTCGTCCCCATCCTTCGGCGTTTGAGTACCCTTTCTGAGCCACGTACCCGGACGTGCGACCTGGGGGGACCGTACGTTCCATCCTCATCATCTCCATCTTCGTCCTCGTCATCATCGTCCGAGACAACGACGACTTCGTCGACCGCAACAGGCTCGCCCTGTTCCGTATCGTCCCATCCTGCGAGATCCCAGAAACCCGTGTCCGCTACCCCCTCTACTCGGAGACATTCCTGCGCCCAGTACCCGCACAGCACTTTACGGTGCTCGCGATGATCGATGAACCCGCGTTGCTCTATCGTGGGCGCCATGGATGATTTCGGATGCGGCGGGAGGAGGTCGAGCAGGATGTGCGTGGCCTTCATGGGCAGGTCGACGATGCATCGCGGCTGCAATGAGCGAGGGTCGAGCTTGAGCGAAATCGCCGTCTCTCGATCAAGACGGGAAAGCTCTGGCGGCGCACGAAAACCGATGATGCACACTGCCACTCACGTCGACCTTTGAGATGAAGTGGTTGCGCATGGGTACGTCCGGGTGGACAAACAACCTGAGCAGTTGGCCCCGCTCAGACAGGACCAATGGCGTCGGCACGTCCACGCGATTGATGCGCGGCAAGGGGCGAGTCGTCGACGCCGAGGCTGACCCAGAAGCCATGGCGTGACGACACTCGACACCGACCAATTCCCGCAGGCGACGGTAGCGGCCAGAAGGTCTATACAGCCTTCAACTCGTCGACCCGGATGATCGGCTCGGTTCCGGCCTTGTCCGTGTCGCGGTCGCGGTCGCGGCGATCGCCGACAAATGTGAATGAGTGTGCCCCCGTTTCACCTGGCACCGGTAAGCGGCGAACGCGTCGAGACTCGCCCTGACACAAGGGCACACTGGCAATGGTAACCTCTCCCCATTCAAGTCATCAACACGATCACCAACGCGAACACGACTCGTGCCGCTTATGTTCGCTTACCTGTCGCGCGCTCATCTTGTCGCACTTTCACTCATATGTACTATCATTGATTCTCGTGCTCCTGTTGCCCAGCTTGTAGCGCTTGATCACCGCTAGCATCCGCTGCCACACACCGCGACTCAGCCAACATCTCACGCGACCTGCCCCCGTCAAACGTTCGACATCCTGCCCCCTTACTACTCGCCGCGTCGTATCGCATGCAGCTGACCGTACAGCGTGAGTTTGCATCTGCCTCTGTGCATGTGCCGTCTTCCTTATTACTGCATGGCCATGCTAAAGTGTACAGGTACTACTAACCTCAAGATCTCGTTTCACTTTCCACCTGCCTTCCGCAAGAAACGCGCATGACTAGCTACAGCATGTTCCCATCTGTTCCCATCATTCCGCTCACCCCTCTACTCCCCCACGCACATCCGCGCCAGGTTGGCCCCACCCAGAGTCTCACCCCTCGCGAAAAATGTGCCTCGAAAACGCCTCGACGCGCCGTGATGCCTTCGCTGGTCTGATACGTACATCACAGGATTTGACGCTGGCCACCATGACGACGAGCCTGAGACGTTAGCCGTTGACGCAGAACAACGACCGCACAGCCACTCACTCCTATTCCTCGATGTCCTCTGGCAGACCCATCCCCAGCCCGCTCTTCGAGCTCGACCTCATACTGCTCATCTTGTTTCCCGACACGGTCCGGCGATGCCCGAACGGCGACGGCGAGAGGTTGTGCGCGCCCAACAGCTGGTGCGGCCACCTCGAGGACGGGCTAGCCGGGACCTCGGTCGCTGGGCCCTTGTTCAGGTCACGCAGGAAGTCGTGGCGCGACGGGATGGCCTCGGACATGGGCGCGACGCCCCCAGCAGGCCGCGGACGACCTCCATATGGCGTCGTATCAACCATAACACCGGAAGTGACGCGTCCTCGGCCGCTAAGAGGAGTCAAGCCGAACAATGACGGCTGACCGAACGCAAAGTCCAGGTGACGCGATGGCGTAGAAGTAACGTCGAATGGGGCGTCGTCGACCCGGGGAGTCGAGTATCGTTCGAGGCGGGAGGGACCGGGTGTAGATGGCGCAGCAGACGAAGGCGCACCATCCTCGGTGTACGCCCACATATCGGTGCCGTACGACAAAATACGCGGGCGGTGTTGTCGCGAAGTTGGCGAGGCGTGAGTCCGGTTCATCGGCGTCCGGGTCACGGCCGCGACCTGCGAGAAAGACGGGTTGGGGAACATCATGGGCGAGGGGGCAAGAGCGACGTTTGAGTAGTCGCCCTTGAATGCCGAGGACCGCTCATCGGATTGCGTGTAAGCGCGCGGGGTGGTATGAGCCGGGGTGGCCATCGTGCTCATAGCTTGAGCCTGGCAACCAGGACACCACCACTGTGGAGCGAGCGTGGTGCTGTCGTCGATGCCGTTGCACTGCAGGTGATGCCACGTCCGACATCCCGCGCACTCGATCAACGGCGCTGTACCCGTTACAGCTGTCGCCCCGCACGCACAAGCGACTCGACCGATCGGCAGGGGCGCGACAGGTCGGTACCGGATCGAGTTAAGCAGAGCCATCTTCGCATCGGATCCGGGCGTGTCGAAAGGTTTCGTGCGGGACTGAGTGCGGACCAGCTGTCCCAGCCGATGGACGCTCTTTCCCCTACCACGAGCGTGCGAGAACGAAGCGATGCTCTGGTCGTCACCGTCTGAATCGCCGTCACTGCTTGTCTCGAGGTATCGCCGGATAGACTGCGACCGTTGTTGCTGCTCCCTTCTTCGCTTCTCTTTCCGCCTCCAGCCCGCCATCAACCACGGTCCCTCGCGGTCCGGCCAGTCCGGCTTCCTCGTGTTCTTGGTCGACGCACTCGACGACGACTCGCCCCACGCGTCTCCGTCGTCCGTATACGTCTCCTCCACGAGTGACGCCGAAGGGTCGAGACCGAGGAACTTGGCTGCAATATTACTGCGCACCGCGACTCGGCCGAACATGTCGATCCGAGTGGAAACCATCCGCTCAGTCGCCACGACTTCCTCCTCGTCCTCCTTGAATAGCTGCAGCCGTTTCGACACCTTGTCCGCTTTTGTCATGGGCGTTTCCACTTCCTCGGTCAAGGTCTCTCGGGTCATGGCGGGCGTACGAGGCAGGGGAACATCGACCGAAGGAGGTGTTCCCGACTTCCGACTCTTCTCGAGCCAAGCAATCTCGCTATCGAGGGCATTGTGCGAAGCGATGACCGCCATACCGTTCTCATCCGTCGTCAAGGCTGGAATCGATGTCGTTCTGGGCGAAATCGGCGAGGGTCGGAGCGCTGATTGATCGGCGTCGCCCGTAGTCACGCCAACAACGCCCAGCTTTCGCCCTTCGTCCTGATGCGTCGTCACGACGACTCCAACTCGACGGGGTGCAATGGGCGTATCCGCCGGCAGGGGAGGCAACTCGGGCGACATCGTTGCGAGCGGCTCGTACACATCTCGACCGGTGCCTGGCGGCGTGGGCAATTGCCCCTGTGCCTGCGCCTGCTCATCCAGCTTGTACCGCTTCGTCGTCCGGCCCGACGCCACATCCTGCGACTTTGATCGTTTCGGCGTCTCCAGCTGGGCGTCGTAAGCCGTCGGAGGGGGCGGGGAGTTGGAGATCCGCTTCCGCTTGTGGCTCGACTCCCTCTCGTTCCTCCTAGGATCGGTCGTGACAGGGTAGTACTGCGGTATAGTGCTATCGTACGAGCGCAGCGTTGCAGTCGTTAACAGCGGAGCGGTAGCGGCATTGCTGGGCCCAGCATGGGAGATTGCAGAAGGAGCTAATCGAGCGGAAGGTCCGGCTTGCGAGTACGACATCTCGGACCCGTCGAAACCGTATTGGGGGCTAGACTGGTACTGCTTGCCGTTCATGTGCGGCGCCGCGACGAAAGGCCCAGGCTGGTAAAATGGGATGCCGTGGGCGGTGTTGTAAGGTGAAGCCTGAGATTCCGTGGTGGAGAGATGGGAGTAAGTGGGAGAGGGGCCAGGTATGTCCAAGCTGTAAACTGTCAGTAAATGATTCAGGCGGGAACTTCCATGATGTCTCACCTGTCTCCTCTCTCGTGGCCAATGCTCAGCCGTGCACCCGCACCGGCTCCGCTCATCCAGTCTTGACTAGGCGCCCGAATAGCAGGTGGCTCATGCATCAAGCCTCCGGACATCTCCTGTTGTCCAACGGGGTCGTTGTCGTCCTGATCCGGATCCCCGTCCGGGTCCTGGTCGTGCCGGAGTGAAGTAATATCGCTCGCTGTGTCTACCCGGTCGGCAGATCCGTCGTCCAGTTCGTCGACGTCCGAATAGCCCGTACCGGTCGAGTTGACTATGTATCGTCGGTAGTAGCCGGGTCGAACGGGGCGGTTCGAGTTGTATATCTGGTGAGGGTAGATACGGAGAGGGTTGATATATTGGGGATCTGTGCAAGAGCGGTTAGCGAAATCATCGGGAATGTTGAGTTGGCAGTCGAGCCGCCTGTTGAACATAGCCCCCGCGGCGAGCAAGGCTAGCAGATCAAAGAGGATGGAGATCGTGGAGGTGGTGCGGTGTTTCGGGATGACTGGACGGGTGGAACTCGTTCGTTTAACTCCCATGGCCCAACGATGACGAGAGGCGGGAAGGAGCAAAGACGGATCGTTGAGTAGATGTGTTTTGTGGTTGGATGGAGACAAGATTGAGAAGACCAGAGTGGAGTGGTGGAGGAGGCAGCGGCGACGGCACAGGGGAGGGGTATATGGGCGAGACAAATTCTATCATGGGGGAGAAGAGCATGGGAAGAGGGGGTGATATGCAAGTGCGGTCCTCCTTGGTCTGCATGAGACAGACAGGTCATGCAGTGACCGTCCTCTGGTCGAGATTTCTCGACCACGGAGGGACAGGCGTCATGCGATGTCTGGCGAGGCTGGCCGGTCGAGTTGGATTGGGCCGGACGAATGGATAAGGGGACGGGGTGCTGACGGTGGAGGTTGTACGCACGAGATGGACAGGATTGAAATCCTCTATTTAGAGGCGAAGGTGATAAGGGCAGTGCAGGGTTGGTAGAGACGGGGTTGGTCGAGAATCAAACGATGAAGGCGGAGACAGAACACAGGAAGCAATAAGAGGGACGGTGGAACCAGGCGACGATGATATGAGACCATGACTCACTGTGTATCTGACTCGTCCGATCCTCGTTGCTGTCAAGGTGGGAGAGGTGTCCCTCAGAACGCCTGCCCGATGCCCTTCTACGTGGGTTGAACGATGGCGAGATAACGACCGGCCGAAATGACCAGCTAGCACGTTGGCCGAAAGGTTTTGTACAGGTGACAGGGGTGTGCGGGGGCGAACTGATCCGGCTGCAGCGATGTCCCGGGCAGATTGCTTTGGCCGATTACGAAAGCTGAATGAGTGGATGATCGACGTCGAGCGAATCAGATGTAATGTGAAAGCAAAGAGGGAGAGAGGGTTGAACGATGCCAATGATGATCGTCTCTGTGCGGCAGGGTCGACCTGTTCGGGGATGCGGGCGGGAAGCGGGGGACGGGCGACGAGGGGCAATATGCGGTCGAGGCGGTGGAGCGTTTGCCTCTCTTCCTCGCAGGCAAGCAATGATGTAGGATGGAGTGATGCCGAGGAGGCAAGCGTATCGACCTACTACTCTACTTGCGCCAGGCTGCACCTGACGAACAAAAGGTAATGAGGTTCTGGACAGCCTCCCTACACGATACGGGACCAAGGGGGGCGCAAGGTGGAAGCACGGTGGTAAAGCGAGCGGTCGTTTTAGGGGTCGTCAGGGACAACTATTAAGGGCCGAGTGTTCAAGTACCGGATCGCCGACGGAAC
>Ga0308169_10000771_pt1 | contig 42153 bp, 50 predicted proteins | sample PhyBR1_2_FD_202139 | JGI IMG/M metagenome (GOLD analysis project Ga0308169, IMG submission 202139) | Phyllosphere microbial communities from UC Gill Tract Community Farm, Albany, California, United States - DLSLSB.R1 | ecosystem: Host-associated > Plants > Phyllosphere > Unclassified | place...
CTCAACGCCCAGTACTGTGAGCACAGTCGTACCTCGTGCTGCTCGTAAGAGCGTCACTGACGCTCGAGACCCGCGCCCGCAGTCAGCGAGATCACGCTCGGCACCCCGCCCCAGTCGTTCAAGGTCATCCTCGACACCGGTCCGTCCCCTCTCTCTCTTCGGCTCTCGTGCTACAGAGCTGACTCTGAGCACCACGCAGGCTCGGCCAACCTGTGGGTCCCGTCGACGCGCTGCTCGTCGATCGCGTGCTTCCTCCACAGCAAGTACGACGCGACCGCCTCGTCGACCTACAAGGCCAACGGGACCGAGTTCAAGATCCAGTACGGCACCGGTTCGCTCGAGGGCGTCATCTCGAACGACGTCATGACGATCGGCGACCTCGAGATCAAGAAGCAGGACTTTGCAGAGTCGACCGTCGAGCCGGGCCTCACGTTTGCGTTCGGCAAGTTTGACGGCATCCTCGGCCTCGCGTACGACACCATCTCGGTCCAGCACGTCGTGCCCCCGTTCTACAACATGCTCAACCAGGGGCTCCTCGACGAGCCCGTCTTTGCCTTCTGGATGGGCTCGGACCCGGACCAGGGCGAGGCGACCTTTGGCGGCGTCGACGAGCGCCACTACACGGGCAAGATCGACTATGTGCCCGTGCGCCGCAAGGGCTACTGGGAGGTCGAGCTCGAGAAGGTCAAGTTTGGCGACGAGGTGCTCGAGCTCGAGAACACGGGCGCCGCCATCGACACGGGCACGAGCTTGATCGCGCTCCCGACCGACCTCGCCGAGATCATCAACCGCGACATCGGTGCGTCCTTCTTCCCTCGGTATGCGCGGCGGCGGCGGCGGCGTCGTCCGTCGAGGCGAACTTGGGAAGGTCCCGGACTCGAGGCTGACTCCTCGCCCTCTCTCGCTCGCAGGCGCCAAGAAGGGCTGGAACGGCGCCTACACCGTCGAGTGCTCGACAGTCCCGAGCCTGCCGTCGCTCACGATGTACTTTGGCTCCAAGCCTTACCAGCTCGACGCGAAGGACTACATCCTGTGCGGTTTTTCCGCTTCCCGAGGGCCTCAGAGCGCGCCTGGACTGACCTACGCCCTCGCACTGCTCGCAGCGAGGTCCAGGGTACGTGCATGTCGGCGTTCCAGGGTCTCGACATCCCGGCGCCGATGGGCCCGATCTGGATGTGCGTCGCCCTCCCTCCTCGCCCTCTCTCTGCCTCTCTCTCTGCCTCTCTCTCTCTCCTCCCGAGCACTCTCGCTGACGCACAACACACCCACACAGCGTCGGCGACGTCTTCCTCCGCAAGTGTGCGTCGTCTCGCGCTCGTCGTCGTCCCTTGCGCCCGCGCTCGAGCCTCGCTGACTCGCCCTCTCCCCTCTCCCCTCCTCCTCCTCCTCCTCCTCCTCCTCCTCTTGCGCGCGCGCAGTCTACACCGTCTACGACCACGGCCGCAACGTGCGTCTGCTCCCTCTCCTCTGCGGGCCCTGCCCCGTCGCCGTCGCTGACCCTCGTCTTCCAACAGGCCGTCGGCTTCGCCAAGTCGGCCTAAGCGCTCGCTCCTGCGCCACCTCCACCCCTCCCCTCGCGCACCCACGCACTCTCCCTCCCTCCCTCTCGCTCGCTCTTCCCCTCGCCCTGTATCCCGCCGTCGTCCCCTCGAGAAACCCTACAACGCCCGCTCCCTCCCCCTCCTCTTCGCCTCTTCAGTTCTGCGCGCGCTCTAGTTTCTCTCTCGCTCGCTCGCCTTGTCACAACTCGCAATTTAACCAGAGTCGCTGTTGAACCTTGCTCGGCGGGACGGCGAGCGCGAGGGGAGAGCGCGAGAGCGAGCCAGAGGAGGAGCTGGGCTTGAGAGCGCTCGGGCCTCTCTGCTTCGTCTAGCTTGGACGGCGGCGGCGCTCTCGTGCGAGCCGTCGAGGACATCGAGCGACCGCAAATGCTTTGTCAACAGCTCGCAGGTCAGGCTCGCCCGTCGCCGTCGCCGTCGCAGCTGAGCACTGAGCAGCTATCCCTCTCGTCGTCGTTTGTTTTCTTGCTCACGCTGTCTCTCGCTCTCTCTTCTCTCTGCTTCTCGCACTCTCGCACACGCTGAACAGAAAAGCACTGCATTCCACCCGTCCATTACTTCCTTCTTACCCCTCGAGCGCGAGAAGCGTCCTGCACGACTCGAGCTCGGAGGCGGTCGACGTCGAGCGCGCCGCCTAGTAGTAGTCAGGGGAAATTGCCTGGTCTGCGTGCTGGCGCGCCTGGCGCTTGACCTCCTCGCGGTCTGTGGGTGGGGCGGTGGAGAGGAGGGGAGGGGAGAGGGGGCGAGGGAGAGGCGCGTGCGCGAGGGAGGGGGAGGGAGAGGAGAGGGACGAGAGGGAGCGGGCGAGGCAGCGTCAGCAGGTCGTCGAACAACGTAGAAAGGTGAGCGCGACGCACCCATGAAGTCGAGACCTGCAGGAGGGGACGAGCAGGAAGAGAGGGAGATGATCGAGCGGGTCAGCGACGGTCTCTCCGGCGCAGCTTTCCCTCGAGCGCGCAGAGAGAAGAGGACGCACCCTTGGTCTCGATGAGCTTGTCGGCCTCGGCGGCGGCGAAAGCGGCGAAGAGCTCGCGAGCCTGCGGGAGGTGCGCGACGGCGTCAGCCTCGGGCGCTCGTTTCGGCACGAGCAGCAGCGGTTCAGCGCGAGAGCAGCAGCGGTTTAGCGCACCTTCTGGTGGCTCTCGGGCTTGCCGTTCTGCTCGCAGTGACGCGCGTAAGCCTTCTGGGCCTCGAAGGCCGCCGCGCCGGCGATCAATTCGTGGGAGAGCTGTAGCGGCGCTCCGGGTCAGCTCGCGCGCGCGCCGTCGTCGAGACGCAGTGCAGCAGAGAGAGGGGACGCACCGAGGACTTGTGCTGCGTCTGGACGGCCTGCGCCGCCTGGGCCTGGTCCGAGTCGTTGCCGAAGAAGTCGACTGCGAGGAAGCGCGAGAGCAGGGTGGGAGCGGCGGTCAGCGAACGTTCAGGTGTTGAGAACGTCGGCAAGGACGCACACATGATGCTGATTGTAGTGAGATGTGGTTGAGCTGCTGCAGGAGAGAGAGAGGAGGAAGAGTGAGGGGAGGAGGTCCGGCTTCCCCCCACTTGCTCGTCGGCGACCGTTGCGCCGCCTCCCTCGTGCGCAGCAGCCTCCGCTCGCGCGCTCATCTGCGCCTGAGTGAGCTGCATCGCGCAGCGCCCAACCCGCTTGCACTGCCGGAGCCATGAATAGCTCCCGCCCCGCTCGAAATAGCTCGAGAACGGCGTCCGAGATTGCGTCGAGGCCCGCGCGCGCTGCATGCGTTCAGCGCATGGTGCGTATGTGCGCTTTCGCAGCACCGGCGGTGCGGAACGAGCGGCGAGGAAGCTCGAGGAGAGCGCGAGCGCATGAAGGAAGAGGTCAAAGCGCGAGCGCGAAGACGGCCTTCTCAAGCTGCCGCGCCCGCAGGTCGACCTCTCGTCGCCGCCCTGCTCTCGCTGCTGTTTTGCCAAGAGCGCACGAAGACCTTGCTCTCGAGCTTCGCGCGCTCACGGATGACAAAGTCCATTGCTCGCACCCTCGCGCGCGTCGAGCTACACCTCCTCACGCTCCCGCTCCCTACCTCCGCCGCGCCCGCATGCCTCCTACGCCGCTCCACCGACAGGCAGGCAATAATCCCAGCCGACAAGTGCGCGCGCCATGCTGTCGAGAATGAGCGTGCGCAGCACCTTGTGCGCTCGGGGCCCGTCGGCAAGGGCGTGCGGCAGGTGCGGGCCGAGCGCGAGTCGGTTGACGTCGGTGAGCTTGGTGTGGATCTGCGCGCGCAAGGCAGACGGAGAGAGCAAGAGGACGTAGAGGAAGGGGAAGGGGAGCGAGGGAGCAGCAAGTCAGCCGTGCAGGACCTGCGCGTCGACGAGAAGGTCAAGAACGAGGAGAGGAAGAGAGACGCACGACCTCGGTCCACTCGAGCGCCGTCACCGACCACGCATCAGCTGCATAGCCGCCCTCGATCACCCACCGCCGACCGACGGACTCGCACTGGGCGGCGCTCGTCTCGGCGCCGACAGCGCCGCGGATGAGCGCCCTCGTCTCGGCCGGCGCGACAAAGGACCACAGCTTGGCGCGCGTATTGATCGAGTCGTGCAGGTGCTTGATGAGCTGGTCGACCGGCCCGAGGATGTTGCAGCGGCCGCAGCGCAGAAGAGCGGTCGCGCGGCCGAGGACGAGGTCGAGATCGGCGGGCGGGATGGCAAGGTAGGCGGGCTCGATGCCGCAGCGAGGGTCGTAGTCGATGAAGGGCGAGGGTGTAGTCGTGAGGGCGTGCTGGATCGAAGAGGGAAGAGGGTCGCCCTCGGCGAGGAGGGTGCGGGCGATGCGGTTGAACAAGATGAGGCGGTCCTCGCGCACAACCTCGGCGGCGCGGACGATGGCGTGCGGCAGGGCGGCGGCAAGATGATGAGGCCGCACGTCGGCGCCAGCCGGGGCCCAAAGCGCTCGCACGGCGGGGAACTTGAGGAAGACGTCGAGCGGGCACAGGAGCGCACCCGCCTCGGGCCCGAGGCAGCGAGCGACGACGCCGTGGAGCACGCCGACGATCTGCTGCTGCGCCTCGCGGTGCGCTCGCGCCTCGACGTTGGCGCAGTGCTGCCGGCGCTCGGCGACCCAGAGCGCGACCCGCTTCTTGTGCTCGTCCCACTCTGTCGCCCTGGCAACATCAGCGCCTGCTCGCGCTCATGAGGGACAGGAAAGAGAGATTGAACGCACCGTAGTCGGCGAGCGGCTGGGTGTTGTCGCAGAAGCGGTTGATCTCGAGGTTGTAGTCCTCGCGCCTGTCGAAGGCGGTGCCGCTCTCGCTCTTGCCCGACGACAGCGACGGCGTGAAGGCGTAGAACCGACGGCCGTACGACATGAAGAAGTCCTTGTACCTGCGCAGGAACGGTGTCAGATCGGAAAGACGTTGAGGTGGCTCGAGCGAAAGCAAGAACGCACTCGGTCTCAGGGCAGCCGAGCTTCTCGAGCTCGTGATAGGCACTGCGCACAGATGGACATCAGCGAAGTTCGTCGCGCAGCTCCGGACCCGCAGAGAGAGAGAGAGAGAGAGGGACGCACGCGTGCTGGCGCCTCGTCGAGCTCCATCGCTGCTTGACGACGTCGTCTTCCTCGTCTGGAGCGAGCGCCAATGCCGACTTGCCGACGTCCTTGAGCGCCCGCTTCTTCTTCTCTGCACGCCACCAGTCCACGAGCTTGTCGGCGTCTCGGCGCGCATCCGCCGTCACCTTCTGGCGCTTCGCGACGTGCCACTCGGCGAGCGAGAGCGAGCCCGGCCGGGCGCACACCTTGTCGCCCTCGAGCTCGTGGAGGAGGGCGGATACCTTGACGACGTCCGGGACGAAGTACTTGTACTCGCCGTCGTCGTCCTCGTCGGCCTCGGACCAGTCTTGGTCGGCCGTGTAGAGCGAGGCGGCGGTAGCGAAAGGGTGCAGGTCGGGCAGCTCCTCAAGCATGCGGTCCTCGGACTTCATCCTGCAAGCGAGAGGGCGCTGCGTCAGGGGCAGGCACGTACGAGGGGCGAGGAGGATCGGCGAGAGCGAGAGGACGCACAGCTTGGGCCAGCACTTGGTGCAAAGACGGACGCGCACGTCAAAGTTGACGTCCCAGAGCTCGTCGGCTTGAGCGTTGCACTCCTGCAGGTCGAGGATGCGTCAGCTTGCGCTCTCCCGACGGGCGAGAAAGCGAGGAGATCACGCACCTGGCAGATCTCGCGGTCGATGAGCTTGGCGAGGAGGACCTCCTTGTTGATGTCGACGCCGGCGCGCAGGTCCGACTCGAGCTCGGGCATGTCGACGTTGGGCCTCGCCTGGACCCAGAGCTTCATCGCGCTCTGGTCGTCCGGCCGGCGGAGGATGCGCGCCCAGGCTCGCGAGGTGCAGCTCATCGAGAGGAGCGACGGCGGGTCGAGGAACGAGAGGATCTGCGGCGGCGCGAGAGAGCGGGACGGAGAGAAGACTCAGCACGGTGTGCGCGTAGCTAAGAGAGAGCGAGAAGTGGGACGCACGAGGAAGTCGAGCTCGAGAGGAAGCCTCGCGAACGGCCGACCGACGGCGAAAGTTGCTGTACTTGCTGCGACTGCTCGTCATGCCGAGGAACCGTGTCATCTGCATCGCGTGGGTGGATCACATCAGCTCTTGCGGCCGTGAGTAAGCGAGAGGGAGTCGAGCGCACCTGGACGAGGAGGAGGTTGCGGCGAGGCCATCTTGCAGAACAGTGCGACAGGGACGGTGTAGGAGCGCGTCTTCTGGTGCTCTTGACAGACTGTGCGACTCGGTACGTCGACTGGCGAGGACGAGAGCGAGAGGCGAGTCGGGCGCAGATGAGGAGGGGGGCGGGTCGTCGAGCCGGGCGAGGGGGAGGAGGAGGGACGTCGCGCGCTGGATCGAGTCGAGAAGGATCTGATGCACGTCTGCGCGGGAAATGTCGCGCTCTGGAATGTTGCCGGTTGAAGACGAGAAGTCGGGCTCGCTCTGGGCGATGAAGTCGGTGAGGGTCGTCTGGCGGGTCGAGCCCGGGTGCACGCGGCGCGAGACAGCTGCCAGGAAGGTCTGAGTCGGCACAGACGTCGAGCGGCGGTAGCTCGTGGCGAGGACGGAGTCAGCGCGAGGCCCGAGCCGGCACCGCTGCGAGCTCTCCACGGCGCGGCGCGGCTGAGCCGTCGACAGCGAGCTTTCTCCCCTCCTACTCGGGCAAAACAGTGTCATAGCCTCTCTGAAAGCGGCGAGAGGCGCGCAGGAATCAAAGCAGGCGCTGAGAGGCGAAAGAGCAAGTCGCTCCTGCTTGCACTCCTCTCCTCCTCGACAAGCGCCCTGAACAAGCTACAGCCCTCTCTCCTGCTTACCTCACGCACACCTGTACGTCTTGGCCGCCGCGCCGTCGAAGTCGAAGCTGCCGAGGATGCGCACCTTTTTGTCGTCCTTGCCGAGGTCGATCGGCTCGACCGAGGGCGGGAGGGTGGGCGAGCGGGCGCTCGTGCTGTCGGTCGATGTTCGGGCGACGAGTTTGGGACCGAGGATGAGCGTCGAGACGTCGCACAGGCCGAGCTGCATCTGCGAGCGAGAGAGAGAAGGAGGAGAAGAGGTCGGGGTCAGAGAGCGCCTCGTCACGGGCTCGAGAACGGCGAGAACGGACGTACCACCTCGCCCCAGGTCAAGCCACACTCCCTCCAGGTCCTCACAGCGCTCTCGCCGTCCTCGCCGACCTCGATCGCCCGCCTTTCGACCTCCCACACCCTGCCCCTCGCCTCGCACTCGCCGACGCTCGCCGTCGACCCGACCGCCTCGCGCACGAGCGCGCGCACCTGCGACGGCGCGACGATGCACCTCGGCGGCGCCCTCGAGCCCTGTGAGGCGTGCACGTGCGGGACGATCCGGGCGAAGGGCGCGAGGAGGCCGCAGATGCCGCAGCGGAAGAGGGCGACGGCGCGCTCGAGGACGGCGTCGATGTCGGAGGGCAGGATGGCGAGGTAGGTGGGCTCGACGCCGAGGTGAGGGGTGCGGTCGATGAAGGGCGAGGGCGAGGAGGAGAGGGCGAGGAGGATCGAGGCGGGGAGAGGGTCGCCCTCGGCGAGGAGGGTCCGTGCGAGGCGGTCGAGGAGGACGAGGCGGTCGTTGCGCATCGCCTCGAGGACGTCGGCGATAAAGGCGCGCAGTACGGACCCGACGTCGATCTCGTAGACGTAGTCGTCGCCCTTGATCCAAATCGCCCGGACGCTCGGCAAGCGCAGGAACGAGTCGAGCGGCGGGAACAGGGGCGCCGCCTGGTCGCCGACGCAGCGCTTGACGAGTTCGTGCAGGTAAGCGAGGTGTCGGCGCACGTAGTCGCGCTCAAGCAAGAGCCACTCGTGATGCCGCGCGCACGCAAAGGCGACGATGCGCGGCTTCCAGTCGCGCCATTCTGCGGGAGAGGAAGAGTCAGTGCGAGTGCAACAGCGGACGTTGTAGAGGCAGACGGACGCACCTTGATCGCTGAGAGGGTGCATGGACTCGAAGAACAGGTCGAGGTCGTCGTTGAGCCGCTCCCGCTCGTCGGCCTCGCTCGACGTCTCGCTCGGCGCCGGCGGCGCTCACAACGCGTGCTCGTAGTGGTCATCGAAGAGCTCGTCGTAGCTGTATGGCTCAAGGTCAGGAAGCACGCGCGCTCGCAGCGAGAGAGCGCACGCACTCGATGTCGTCGAAGCCGAGGTCGTCGAGCTTGGCGAACACGCTGCACGAAACAGGCATTAGCTCGGAAACGTCTTCCGAGGGCAGCGAGGATGAGGGAAAGAGGCCGCACCTCCTGTGCCTCCTCGCCTGTCGGCCTCGCTCTGCCTCCTCGCACTCCAAGTCCCTGACCTTCCACCACGCCTTGAGCTTGTACGCGTCCCGCCGCACCTGCATCCTCAGCACCACCCTCCTCCTCACGTACTCGTCGACGACCTCAGCGGCCTTCTTGCCCTGCGCGAGCGCCTCGGCCTCGACGAAGTACAGGTGCGCCGAGACGGCGAGCGCGTCGGGGACTCAGTACCGGTACTCGAACTGCGGGTGGTGGACGTTCGGGTCGTGCGGCGAGGTGCGGAAGACGCAGCCGAGCGTGCGAGGGTGCAGGTGGAAGTAGGCGTCCGAGAGCTCTTGGGTCGTCGCGAGCCTGCGGGCGAGGGACCGAGCGTCGCCGAGGTTAGCACAGGCGCGGGCGAGACGCTCCTGCTCAAGATCGAAGAGAAGAGGAGGGACGCACATCGAGGTACGGCAGGTCGCGCACAGTCGGACCCGAGCGTCAAAGTCGACGTCCTCGTCTCGCGCCGCCCTGCGGCCGCAGACCTGCGCGCACACGCTGACGGCGTCAGTCCCGCCTCGTGCGCTCGAGCGAGCAGCGAGAAGTCGACGCACTTGGCACGCCCACCCGCCGAGCAGCCTCGCGAGGAGCACCTCGTGCGCGACCTCTCCCTCGTCGCCGCCGCCCAAGTCCGACTCGAGCTGCGGCACGTGCGCGTTGGCCCTCGCCTGCGCCCAGACGCGCTTCGTGCGCTCGTGCGTGTGTGCTGTGGGGCGGCGCAGGAGGGCGGCCCAGGGGTGGGAGGTGCAGCTGAGGGCGAGGACGGAGGGCGGGTCGAGGAACGAGAGGAGCTGCGAGATGGGAGGGGGCGAGGGAGTCAGCGCGCCGGTCGAAATGGGCAGTCCGCCTAGCCTGTCACTCTGAAAAGGAAGAGAGAGGACGCACGAGGTAGACGAGCTCGAGAGGGAGCTTCGAGAGGCGGTCGACGACAGGAACTTGGCGCGGGCGAGGGTTGAGCCAGGTGCGCCGCTGGACTGGCTTGGGCTGCGGCTCGACTGGTGCTGCGGGCGTCAGTGCGAGAGAGTCAGCTTTGCGCTGCGTCTGAGGATGGAGCGAGGGCGGCGGGACGCACCTGGAGCGATGGCGACGGCGTGAGGAGGAGGCGAGACGCCGACTGGCGGCGCAGGGCGCGGTGCGGCGACGCTGAGCGGCCACAGGTGCGCCCGTGCGCTGGTTGACATCGTCTTGGGGCTCGACGCGGCGAGTCGAAGGCGGAGAGACGAGGCGGGAGGAGCGAGAGCGAGGAGAGGAGGCGGCGACGACGACGGACCGGCGAGGAGCGTGCGGTCGCCAGCCGTGCGGACCGGACTCTCCGTCGAGCGGGCAGCTCAGAACCGAGCCGATCGAGCGCAGCAGAAGCGGCAAGCCAGCCTCGCTCGCGACGCCCGTGCCCTCCTCGAGAGCCAGGATGCAAAGGCCCGCGTCGCACGAAAGGGACAAGGGGATAGGGAGGGAACTACTGAACACTACTGCAGAGGACACGGTGACGGCGAGAGCAAAGGGGAGCGAGAGGCGCAGGCCGAGAGGACGAGAGGCGAGGCCGCAGGCGAGGGAGAGAGGGCGAGGTCCGGGCGCGCGAGGGTGGGCGGCGGCGGCGCTGCGCGGGTATAAGGCCTGCGCCGAGGACGACGACGAGGAGGGAGGATGGAGGGCGAGTCTAGAGGAGCGAGTCCCTGCGAGCGGCGAAGAGGAGAGAGGAGGTCAGCTCCGCGCGAGAGAGAGCGAGGGAGCAGGAGGAACGAGCCGACGCACATCCTCCTGAACACCTCGATGCACGCCGCGACGACCTCCAAGTGCAGCTCGCGCATCGTCTGCCGCTCTGCGTCGCCCGGTTCGTCGCCGCTGCCCTGCCCGACAATCTCGAGGCGCGCGAGCCGCATGATCTCGGCCAGGTTGGCGCTCTCTGCGCTCGCCGCGCTGCCGCCCGTCGCGATCCCGCTCGGCCGTGGCCTGCCGCCTGCGCCTCCTGCGCCGGCCGCGCCGCCGCCGCCGCCGATGTCGCCGCCCTCGCGGTAGGCGCCGAACGGCCACTGGCTAAAGTCGGCAAGGAGCTCGTCGGCCTTGGCAAAGGCGTTCTCGCGCTGGTCGTACCCGAGGTGGACGAGGGCGTTCTCGAGCACGTTGGCGGCGAACGCGGCGCACACCATGGCGACGGCGCGCACGGTGCGGTACCGGACCGCCTCGCCGTACAGGTGGCTCGTCGGGACGGCGGCCGTGCGCGCCGTGAGGAGGCCGAGCGTGCGGCGCAGGACGTCGTCCTTGAAGGCCGGGTCCGAGACGGGGTGCGTCGCCATGTCGAACAGGAGGAAGTTGCGCTTCTCGGTGCGCAGGACGCCTTTGTCGACGAGGCCCTTGGCGAGCCGTTCCCGCACCTGCTTGAGCTGATACCCGATCTTCATGACGTTCCACGTCTCGCCTGCGCGCGGATCGGCAGCTCGTCAGCGACTGCGCGCTCGGGTCGAGCGCGAGGAAGAGAGGGAGGGAGGGAGGGAGAGGGGGACGCACCGCTCATGAGGTCGATCCAAGTGCCGACGCTCATGCGCTCCGAGCCCTTCATCATCTTGAGGGCCTCGTCGAGGAGGACCTCGCCCGTGAGGCGGTCGTCGACGACCTCGATGTAGCGGTCGGCGAGCGGGAACCGGCGGCGGCCCGGGTCGCGCACCATGGCGATGCGGTGCCGGAGCGCGAGCTCGAGGACGATGCAGCCGCGCAGCGTGTACGAGATGTTGTCGTTCCAGAACGAGAGGTAGCCCTGCGTGGCGTGTCGGGACAGGGTCGTGTCGTGCGGGCGAGGGTGCGCGTGGGATGTCGGGGGTGGGTTGACGGGGGAGGGGGAGGGGGAGGAAGGAGGAGATCCGAGGCGAGGGAGAGCGTGAGGAGAGGAGAGTCAGCGCGTGTCCTTGCACTGAGGCAGTGTGCTGGTGCGACTGGGCCGAGCGGGGTGCTCTTGCAGGGCGACGAAGCGGGCTTGGCTGCGCAGCTGCACCGCTCGACGCGCCGGACGAGGTGCGGGCTCGGGCGACGGCCGCACGAAGGGGCGCGGTCGTTGGCCAGACTTGGCCGAGAGAGCTCAAGAGGAAGGGAGAGAGGCTGGAGGACTCGCCTGCTTGTCCTTGAGGCCGAGGAGGAGGACCTCCTCCATGAGGGTCAGGCGCGGGTTGATGCGGTCCTCCTCGACGTCTCCGAGGTCGCGCTCGTCGTAGGCGATCTTGTGTCCGGCGTTGGCGGTCGGGATGGCGGCGGGGCTGGACGGGCGGCCCTGGCCCTGGGAGGACGAGAGGGCCGAGAGGGACGAGGTGCCGCCGGCTGCTGGCGGGGACGAGGCCGACGCCGCCGAGGGGACGGCGCGACGGCGCGAGAGGCCACTGGTCGAGGCCATGGGTGGAGGAGGGTGCGAGCTAGGCTAGCCTGGGGCTGCAGCAGTTGGTGCAGAGGGTGCGACGAGGGAGAGACCCGAGTCGCGTCGCTTGCCGTCTCGCTCCTCCGCTCCTCCTCAGCCCGCGCCTCGCCCTTCCCGCTCCCACCACCACCAGCCTCTGTCTGCTGGTCAGGAACTCGCTCTCCCCACCTCAACTACCCGTCCCACCCCGACCATGTCGGCAGTCGAGCTCCTCAACCCGCGCGCCGAGATCAGTCGCCGCAACCAGGCCTTCTCCCTCAACGTCCGTCCACCTCTCCCCGGGCTGCCTGTCGTTCCACACAGGACACAGCTCACCACCGACCACCCCGCACACAGGTCACCGGCGCGACCGGCCTCGCCAATGTCGTCAAGAGCAACCTCGGACCCCGCGGCACCTTGAAGATGCTCGTCGACGGCGCCGGCCAGCTCAAGATGACAAAGGACGGCAAAGTCCTCCTCAGCGAGATGCAGATCCAGGTCCGTCCCTCCCTCCCTAACCGCGCTCACCCTGCAGAGCTGACCCTCGACCACCTCCGCTCGCAGAACCCGACCGCCGCCCTCATCGCCCGCACCGCCGTCGCCCAGGACGAGATGACAGGCGACGGCACGACGAGCGTCGTCCTCCTCGTCGGTGAGCTCCTCAACCAGTCGCTGCGCTACACGGCCGAGGGCGTGCACCCGCGCGTCATCGCCGACGGCGTCGAGGTGGCCAAGAACGCCCTCACGACCTTCCTCGACTCGTTCGCGCGCCCGCTCGCCACGTCGGGCGCCCACGAGACGCTCGTCCAGGTCGCCTACACGTCGCTCGCGACCAAGGTCAACAAGCAGCTCGCCAAGTCGCTCTCGCAGGCGGTCGTCGACGCCGTCCTCGCCATCCGCCAGCGCCGCGACAACGCCGCCGCCGGCGACGAGGCCAAGGAGGCGTTCGAGCCGATCGACCTCCACATGGTCGAGCTCATGAAGATGCAGCACATGACCGACTCGGACACGCGCCTCGTCAAGGGCCTCGTCCTCGACCACGGCCCGCGGCACCCGGACATGCCCAAGCGCCTGAGCAACTGCCACATCCTCACGCTCAACGTCAGCCTCGAGTACGAAAAGACCGAGGTCAACTCGGGCTTCTTCTACTCGTCGGCCGAGCAGCGCGAGAAGCTTGTCGAATCGGAGCGCAAGTTCACCGACGCAAAGGTGCGCAAGATCATCGAGCTCAAGAAGCTCGTGTGCGACCAGAAGCTCGACCAGGACGGCAACCCGCTCGGCGAGCAGCAGTCGTTCGTCGTCATCAACCAGAAGGGCATCGACCCGCTCTCGCTCGACATGCTCGCCAAGCAGGGCATCATGGCCCTCCGTCGCGCCAAGCGCCGCAACATGGAGCGCCTCCAGCTCGTGTGCGGCGGCACGGCCCAGAACAGCGTCGACGACCTGACGCCCGACGTCCTCGGCCACGCCGGCCTCGTGTACGAGCACACGCTCGGCGAGGAGAAGTTCACGTTCGTCGAGGAGGTCCAGGAGCCCAAGAGCGTCACGCTCCTCGTCAAGGGTGCGTCTCTCGGCTCCCTCTCCTGCGCCTCGTCGCCTTTGCGGCGACGCGTGCGCTTGCCGCCTCTGAGAACCTGAGCTGACGCGCCTCGCTCGCCCTCCCTCCCTCCCTCCCTCCTCTTCCCCTCCTCCCTCACGTCACAGGCCCGAACGCGCACACGATCGCCCAGATCTCGGACGCCGTCCGCGACGGCCTGCGCGCCGTCAAGAACGCGCTCGAGGACGGCACGCTCGTGCCCGGCGCGGGCGCGTTCGAGATTGCCGCGCACGCCCACCTGACCGAGGTCGTCAAGCGCGACGCCAAGGGCCGCGCAAAGCTCGGCGTGCAGGCGTTTGCGGATGCGCTCCTGTGCGTGCCCAAGACGCTCGCCGTCAACGCTGGGTTGGACGTGCAGGATGCCGTCGTCGCGCTGCAGGTGCGTCGCTCGCTCTCTCCCTCGACTCGGCCTCGCTCGCCGTCTCTCCTCAGGCGTGCAGCTGCTGATGCAGCGGTTTGGTCTTGCGCGCAGGACGAGGCGATGGACGGGCACGTCGTCGGGCTCGACCTGTCGACGGGCGAGCCCCTAGACCCGGTCACCGAGGGCATCTGGGACAACTACCGCGTCAAGCGGCACATGATCCACTCGGCGTGCGTCCTCGTCTCCTCCTTCTCGTCTCTCCCTCTGCTACGAGCGCGTGCTGACCTGCCCCTCACCTCGTCCGCAGCGCCGTCATCGCCTCGAACCTGCTCATCACCGACGAGATGATGGTGCGTTCGCCTTTCTCTCGCTCTTCTCCTCTCTTCTCGACGTCGAGCTGACTCTTCTCTCCGCCTACAGCGCGCAGGTCGGTCCTCGCTCAAGGGCGACGGGCAGTGAGGTGCGGCAGCAGCGTCGAGAGGAAGGAGCGTCGGCGCGGCGGCGAGGACGAGGGGCTAGAGAGCCGCACGCGCATGTTTCAGCACGCAACGAGGAGCGCAACCGCAATGTGATCTGTACCATACCTTCTCTCTCTCTTTCCCGTTGCTAGCTCTGCAAGAGAAGGCGCGCGAGCGGCTTTCACGAGCAGTCGGCCGCTTCGCTGCGTGCGACGACGGCTCGCCCTCGCGCAACTCGACCCATCGGTCTGGTGCGTGCTCGCCCTCCTTCCTGCCTTTCAACAGCAGTCGCTTACGCTCTCACTCGCGCTCGCAGGCCTCCCCTCGACGAGAGCGGCGGCGTCTTCCCCGCTCGGCTCTCGGTCACGCTCAGCTCGCCTCGTCCGTCTCCCTCTTTTCGCCTCGCTCTCTCGCCGCGCTGCGCCCGCCATGGCGGCGCGACCACTCGCACCGATCTTCACGCGCTCGTACAAGCCCGCCAGCCCGCCGCCCCGCTTCAAGAGCGCAGGAGGGAGGCCGTGGGAGGGTGCGTCCTCGTCCTCATCTCATCTCGCCCCTCGGCCCCCAGATCGCACAGCCAGCTGATGCAGAGTCGCGCACGCAGACCTGTCGCTCAAGCTCGAGGCCGACAAGCCGCACCACGCCGTCCAGGGCCTGGTGCCCGCCGTCGACCAGCTCGCCAGTCTCCCTCTCGAGCTCCTCCTCCTCGTGCGTCCCTCTCTCCTCTCGGCCTTCCCTGTTTCTCGAGGCAAGCAGTTGACCCTCAGCGCACGCAGATCTGCGAGCACGCCTCGCTCGGCACGCTCCTCGCGCTCAGCCGCACGACCAAGGCCCTGCGCCGCCTCCTCCTCTCCCGCTCGCGCCTGACCGAGGAGCTGTGGGACATCGTGCGCGAGAAGGAGGGCTGGCCGGTCAACGTCGACAAGGAGATGAGCATCGTGCGGTACGCGTACCTGCTCGACGGGTCCGAGTGCGAGGTGCGTTCCTCCTTCTCCGTTCTCTCCGGCGCGTTCGATGCGACCTGGCGCTGATTCGCCTTGTCGCAGATGTGCGGCGACCAGGATGAGGTGTGCCTCTACGAGGTCTTCATGGCGAGGTTGTGCGAGGACTGCTACGCCCAGGAGTGCGTCGCTTCGTCGCCTCGTTGTCGCTGTGAGCGAACGCACCCTGACTCGGCTCATCCCTTGTGCAGAGTCGCTCTCAAGGACACGATCACCGACAATCACCCATACGTCCACGACTGCGCTTTCGACTGCGTGCCACATGTGCAAGGTGCGCGTACTCCCCTGCGCGTCGACCTCGGCCGGCCTGTTCCCCCGCTGACTCGGTCTTCATGCGCAGCACGACTTCCAGCACCGGCGACCGGCGTCAAGGGCAAGTCCTAGGCTCTCTATGTACCGTCTCGCGAGCTGACGGGTGCCACCGTCTGCCTACAGTGACCTTTTTCGAGCCCGACGCGCTCCTCCAGTCCGCTCACCTGTACCGCCTCGAGGCGCTCGCCGCGCGCCAAGGGCGCTCGACCGAGAATGCGGTCATCTACTACGTCGCACGCCGCTTGATCCGGCTCGACGAGATGCGCGCGCAGGCCGACGCTCTCAAGATGCAGAGGGTCGTCCTCGACGAGGCCGATCGGGTCGTCAAGTTCAGAGAGGCGCCATTCCGGTGCGTCTATCTCTCTCGACAGCTTCGCTTTGCCACTCGCTGACTAGGAGACCGATGCAGGGCGGCGTGCGAGCTCAAGGCGCTCGGATACAAGCCTGAAGAGTGCGTTCGACGTCCACGCTCGAGCCGTCGTGTCGCTGACCTGGGTCCGTGCGCGAGCTGACCAGTGCACCCTCGCAGCTACGGCGACGTGACCGACGAGTGGTGGTACGACCGCTGCTGGTGGGCGCCCGACGACGTCGAGTCCGACAGCACCGACGCCGGGTCCGACGATGGCGAGGAGCAGGACTTGTACGAGGACGACGACGACTTGAACTCCATGACGTACTCCTTCAACTCCTACTTTGTCGAGGACGACGGCGAAGACCTCAGTGCGTCTTCGCCTCTACTTTTTCCTGCCCTCCCGCCAAGCGTCTCGACTGACGGCCGACCTCGTGCGCGCAGTCGAGTGGGACGAGGTCAAGCTCTGGGTCGTCACCTACGCGCACCGTCGCAGCCTCCCTCGCATCCGGGAAGAGGCCGAGCTGCGCCGCGCGGGCCGCAAAGACGAGCTGCGCCCTCTCGCCGACCAGGTTCTCGCTCTCCTCTCGCCGTCCCTCCGCCGCATCGCCCCTTCGTTCGACGACTTTGCCTTCCTGCCCGTCGTACGGCCTCTCTGGTACGGCGACTCGGCCGTCATCGACCCGTCGACCTGGTCGTCCTCGCACCCGGCCATCCTCGCCGACGTCTTGCGCTCGATCCGCGCCCTCAAGATCCGTCTCTTCTCGCGCATCGCGCGCACCCTCCCCGAATCCTCGCTCCCGCAGCACCTCGCCTACACCCTCTCGACCGAGCTCGCCGACGTCAACCCGCTCCGCGCGCCCCTCCACCATCTCCTCCCCGACGCCGACATGGACGCCATCCTCGCGCGCCCGAGTGCGCTCCTGCGCTGCGGCGTCTGCTCGACCAAGCTCGTCTACCCGTACATCGTCGAGCACCTGCGCGACGAGCACGGCGCGAGCGCGGCGCAGTGCGCGGCATGGGCCCTCGTGCCCAACACGCGCTTCGGCGAGGCGGTCCAGGCGCTGCTCGAGAGCGCCGAGGGCCTCGGCGCCGAGGCGACCGACGAGGAGCTGCGCGGCATGGGCGTCGTGTTCGAGGTCGACGAGGAGGTCGCCGACAGGCACGTCTTGCACACGCTGGAGAGCTGGGCGCAGCTGGTGCGTCCCCTTCCTCCTCCCCTCTCTCCCTCGCCCTTCCTCTTGCTCTCGAGCTGACCCTCTCCTCTTCTCGCTTGCCTGCAGACGAGCGGCTGGCACGCCGAGGACCCGGACGCCTACTGCTACAAGATCGACTCGTCGCACGACCGCCGCATCGTCGGAATCCGTCTCGCGCGCTGAGCGCTGAGCGGGAGGAGGAGCAGGAGGGGGACCGTCTCTCGTACAGCCGAGCTTTGCCAATACTACCGCTTGATCAGTACACCTCGATGTACATTGCGCGAGCGCGAGAGACCCTGCGAGCCCGCTCTACTCGACCTTGCCGCTCGGACCCTCTCTCCTCCTCCTCGAGCTCGCCGGCGCCGCCGCCCGAGCCGGCCGCCTCCACGCCCGCAGCACCTCGGCGAGGACCCAGCTCTGCCCGACGAGGAAGACGATGCCGGCGGCCCAGGCCTCGACGAAGCGCGGCTCGGCGAGCATCTCGAGGCGGAAGGCTTGCGAGAGCCAGAGGGCCTGCGGGCGAGGAGGGAGGGGCGCGCGCGTCAGGACGTGCGACGCTGCAGAGAAGCTCGAGAAGGAGAGGCGAGGCAGGACGGACCTGGGTGAGGACCCAGACGGCGCCGACGAGGATGGCGTGGCGAGGAGAGAAGGAGAGGGAGGGGAGGGCGGCGGGCAGGAGCCACAGGTACCAGAGGAAGTACTGCGTGCACACAGCGTCATCAGCACATGTACGAGAGGCGCGAGAGAGGAGAGAGAGAGCGCACCTGCGACGTGCAGACCTTGTTGAACGTGACGAACGCGACCGTCTGGACGAGCCACGCGAACGGCAGGTCCTGCGCGCCGAACAGGGCGCCGAGCCCGAGCGAGAGGACGAGCTGCGGCAGGAAGGCGGCGAGCGGATGCCGGGCGGCGAGCTGCCAGGCGGACGAGGGCGGAGGGGCGGAAGGAGAGGCCGACAGGTAGAAGGGGTAGAAGTAGGCCGAGAAGTTGTGGCGGTGGTCGAGGCGCGAGAGGTGGTAGAGGAACGTCTCTTGGACGAACGGCTCGCCGAAACTGCGGCGCCGCGCGAGCAGGAGAGGGCGAGAGCGTGAGCGAGAGATGCGCCCGAGCGAGAGTGGGCGAGGGCGAGGCGAGCGAGGGCCAGGACGCACAGGAGGTACAGGGCGCCGTTTAGGCCCATGAAGCAGCTGAAGCTGATGGTGCCAAAGCGCAGCATGCGGCGCAGGGCGAGCGCGACGTCGCCTCGTGCCGAAGCTGCGAGCGCGGCGACCAGGCTCGAGCCGTACAGGAACGGAAAGATCTTGACGTGGACGGCGACGCCGAAGACCGCGGCGGCGGCGTCCCACCTCGCCTGGTCGGCGAGCGACAGGGTCGAGACGACGAGGGCGCCGACGAAGGCCTCGCTGCTGCCCCTCGTCGAGATGTTGGCGACGATCGGGTTGACGAGCCACGCGGCTGCGACCGCCCTCCCGGCGTACCGCTCGGTCGCGCCTCGCCTGACGAGGAGGGTGTGGAGGAGCGCGCCGACGACGAGGTCGCACAGGGCAAAGAGGAGCTTGCCGCAGACCGGGTGGACGACGAGGTTGGGGACGAGGGCGAGGGCGACGAGGGGCGTGTAGCGGTAGGTTGCGCGGGCGTACGGATCGCCGAGCCAGGTCGGTGCGAGTGGGCCCTGCGCGTGGCTGCACGTCTCGGTGGTGGTGGGCCGGGCGAGGCACAGGGCGGCGTCCGAGAAGACGAGGTAGTCGACGTCGGTGTACTTGACGGGAGAGTGCGCGTCTTGGTAGGCGCCCCACAGCAGGAGAGCTACTCGCAGCAGGGCGGCTGCTGCTAGCCAGCCCGAGAGCCGCATCCTCGTCGGAGGGAGGAGGAACAAGGCGAACGAGCCAACCTCGCCGGCTCAGCCCTCGTCGTCCCCACCTCGACCGCCGAGGTGGGCCTAGCTGCAGCTCGTTCGATCCGCAGTTCATCATCGAGCCGCCTCAGCAGCCCGCCAAGCCAGCTCGCGCCGCCGTCGCCCCCTCCCTCGCCTCATCTCCCCCGCTTCGGGTTCGACTCGTCCTCCAGCTCGACAACACCGCCAGGCCAGCAGCCGACTAGCAGGGCCGTGCACCAAGCAGCTGCAGTGCGCCTGCGCCCATGACCAAGCGCGTCGGCATCGCCTACGAGGCGCTGCCCTCCAACGCCGACTTCGAGTCCGTTCGAGGCGATGTCGAGCGACATCTCCCGCTCCGCAACCTCCACTGGGTCCGCAAATCCTCAGCCAACCGCACCATCCGCACCATCCAGACCCTTCCGCTCGACATCCGCCCGCTCCCCTCGTTCCACGGCGCCCACGAGCTCCTCGACCGACCCTACCTGCACCTCCTCTTTGTCGTGTGCGACGTGCGTCCCACTCTCGCTCTCGTGCACGCTCTCGACGCTCACAGCTGACTCGAGCCCTCCTGCGCGCAGGACAACGAGGTGTACCGCGCGACGCTGCGGCACCAGATCCGCGAGTGGCTCGACACGATCACGGCCCGGCACCACCAAGAGTGGCTCGTCGTGCACGTGACGCACAACGGGCGCGGCGCCGCAAAGTTCTACCAGCGCAAGGGCACCGTCGTCGACAAGATCAAGGCCGACTTCAACGTCGGCAAGCGCGACCGCTGCATCCAGGTCGTCCAGGGCGCCTCGGCCGACGACCCGACCGCCTGGGCCGAGTTCCTCACAAAGGTCAAGGAGGGCGTCGTCGCCACGTTCGACACCAACGTCGGCCTGTACGAGGAGAACGTCCGCAAGGCCGACAGCCAGCGCCAGCTCGAAGGCTGGCAGTTCCTCCCCTTCTTCCGACAGAAGGTGCGTCCCTCCTTCTCGCTCCTCGTCGTCGTTCTCGAGCTCCAGGACTGATACGCTCCTTGTGCGACCTGCAGGAAGCGCTCGCCGACTCGTTCGAGGCCATGACGCTGTACGAGGACGCCCTCATCCAGTACGACGAGCTCGAGGCCGCCTTCTTCCAGAACGCCAAGGGTGCGTCCCCTCTCCCTCTCTCGCTCGGCACAGAGGCTCTGTACGATATGCTGACGCTGATCTCTCCTGCAGAGCACGGCCATGCGCCCTGGTTCCGCAACATGGGCGGGCTCGGTCCGGGCGACGACGCGCTCCCGATCCTCTCGACGAGCCACAAGCCGTACCGCAAGCTCATCGAGTCCAACACGGTCACGATCTTCGACTTTCGTGTCTACCTGTTCGCGCGCCAGGCGGCCATGCTCTTCCAGCTCGGCCGGGTCGTCGAGGTCGCGAGGAGGGGCGCCTACTTCATCAGCACGTTCGCTCGCAAGCTGCGCGAGCACCAGGTGCGTCCTCGCCTCTCTCTCTCTCTCGACTGGTCGTTCGACTAAGTAGACGCAGGCTGACGCTCTCGCTCGCTGCGCGCAGGCGCCGCTCGGGCAGAACTTTGTCGAGTCGTGGACCTACTCGGCGTGCCTCAACCTCGTCGCCGAGTGCGAGGCGCGCATCGAGCAAGACCTGCTCGACACGACGACGTCGTTCGTTGCTGTCAAAGCCGAGCTCCTCGAGTTGGCCAAGAAGCAGGTGCGTCGTCCTCCCTCCTCGTCCTTCTTCCTTTTTGAGGCGCTCGAGCTCATGCCGCACCGCCTCCTGCAGCTCGACAAGATCGGCATGGGCGCCGGGCACCTGCCCGCCGTGCACCCCTTCTCGATGAGCTTCAACGAGAGCGCGCCCTCGTCCTCGTCGACCCGGCCGGGCACGCCCTCCTCGGCAACGCGCTCGCTCCAGTCGCCGACCCGCACGACGCCGCCCGTCACGCGCCAGGACCTCATTGCCGCCATGGGCGACATGGCCGTCTTTGACCGGCTGTACACGGACCTTGCGGGCAGGACGGCGCAGGCGTACCAGGCGAGCGGGAGGAGGAGGAGCGCGGCAAAGGTCTCGGCGTTCCTCGCCGCCCTCGAGCAGCGCGTCTCTCTCTCTCTCCTACCTCTGCGGCCTCTCGAAGGCGCATGAGCTGACTCTGCGTCTCTCTTCGTCCTCGCACTCTCCTTCCCCCTCTCGTCCTCGACCGCACAGCCACCGCCAGCACCTCGCCGCCGCGCAGAAGCACTACTCGGCCCTCCCCGTCCACTACACCGACTCGCGCTGGACCTCGATCGACGCCTTCCTCCTGTCGCGCTGCACCGAGCTGCAGCACGCGCTCGACATGCCGCGCGACCGCCTCCTGTCGACGCTCGCGCTCGTGCGCGCCGGCGTCACGTACGGCGGCAGGACGTGGGGGCTCGAGGCGCTCGTCGAGGAGGGCGCAGAGGTCGAGAGCCAGAACGAGGAGTGCGCGAGGCGGCTCATGAAGGACGTGTACGACCTCTCGGCGACTTTGACCAAGGGTGCGTTCTCTCTCCCTCGTCCCCACTCCTCTGGCGCCCTCGCACGCCGAGCCCGACTGACTCACGAGTGCGTCCTGCAGACTTTGCGGCGGTGGCGTTCCCGACCTTCGAGATCACGCTCAAGGAGGACAGCGGGGCCCGAGCGCCCGACGAGGACGGCATGACGGCCGTCGTGTTGGTCCGCAACGTCTTGCCCTGCGTGCGTCTCCTCCTTCTTCTCCTCCTCGAGCGTCTCGGACGTCGCGAGCTGACGTAGAGCATGCTGCACCGCAGGAGGTCCGCGTCGACGAGGTCCGGCTCAAGCTCGCTACCGCCGCCGGCGAGCAGGTCTGGCTCACGAGCGGCGCGTGCGTTCTGCGACCCGGTTCGACGCCCGTCACCGTCTTCTGCCCTGTGCGTCTCTCTCCCCCTGTTTGTCGACCGCGTCGATGAGGAGCTGACCGCTCCCTCGTCTCGCAGACCTCGGTCACCGGCCGCCTCACCCTCGAGCTCTCCCAGCTCCGCTTCTCGCGCATCATCTTCCAGTACTCGCACCGCCCTCCCTCGACACGCAACCTCGCGCCCGACCCGCGCATCGTCCCGACCGCGCCGGGCAAGCAGCCCTCGCTCTTCCTCCCGCCCGACCACCAAGCCGTCGTCGTCTCGACCGACGAGCCCGACTCGGTCCACCTCGACCGCGAGCGCGAGGTCATCGTCGTCGTCGACCCGGGCCGCAACAGCGTCATGCGCATCTCGCTGCGCCTCGTCGTCGCGACGCCCGGCGTGCACCTCGCGGCGGCGGACGCGCAGCTCGTCGAGGGCGAGGGCGCCCAGGGCGCGGGCGCGCAGCTCGTGCGTGCCGAGACGGACGATGCGCTCGTGCTCGAGGGGCTGCGGCCGTTCGAGCCTGTGAGGGTCAAGATGCCGCTGCGCGGCAACATCGTCTCGCCGGTCGTCGAGGTGCGCCGCTTCTTCCTCTCGGCGCTCACCTCTTGCAGCAACCAGTAGCACGCTGATTGCTTATAGTGCTGGTGCTCGCAGTTCGCGATCATCGCCGAGTACTCGACGGCAAAACGACCGTCGACAAGGAGGACCCTGCGCAGCACGTTCGCCTACTCGATCGCGCTTCCCCTCGCCGTCAACGTCCAGGACTACTTCCGCAAGCACTGGTGCGTCTTCTCGGTACCCTGTCGGCGTGCTCGGGAGAGGTCGAGCGAGTCGTACTGACGCACCTTTCGAGCGCTCGCAGCCTCCTCTCCAAGTTCTCGGTCACGACCGACGGCATGCACGCGCTCAAGGTCCGGTCGGCGCGCATGCAGGCGCCCAAGGAGATCACGGTCAAGGCGTGCAGGCCTGATAGCGACAAGCCCGTCGTGCGTCCGCCTCTCACCCTCCCTTCTCTCCCGCGCTCGAGCCCCTTCTGACGAGGAACGGCCGAACCAGATCCTCGCGCCGGCGCAGACGGCCAACTTCCTCTTCAAGATGACGTGCGAGGACCCTTCGAGCGTCAAAGGTGCGCCCCGCTCGTCCCTCTCGTGCGTGCGAGTGCCTGACCTCCTCTCGGACCCGCAGATCCGCTCCGCCTCGTGCTCAGCTACTCGTCCATCGAGCACCGTGCGTCCCTCTCTCTTCCTCCAGATGCTTCCTGCTGTCGACTGACGCTGGGAACCTCGCAGGCTTACGCACTCGCGTCCGCTCGATCGCCCTTGCCGCCCTCGCCTCGTCCACCCTCCTCCCCTTCCAGCGCTGGATCGTCGCCGCCCTCCTCTCGGACGCCTTCTCGACGACCGACCTCGAGGCGTACTGCGCCGACGAGTCGCTCGCGCACCTGTCGTTCGACGAGCGCAAGTGGAGGAGGAGGATGGAGCTCTGCCTCGTCGCCAAGGAGGTCGAGCTCGAGGTGTCGGCAGCGATCCAGGAGGTCTACTCGGTGCGTCTTTTCTCATTCTCTTGCTGTCGGTGTTGAGCTGCCGAGCAACTGACCCGCACGACGAGCGCGCAGGCGTTGCAGAACCCGTCGACGGCCGATGCTCCTGGACTTTGGCGCACCCTCGAGATTCCGCTCGAGCTCCCTGCGCTCAATGTGCGTCTTCTTCTTCATCTCTCCGACTTGTCGTGCTACTAAGAGCGGCGCTGACCCTGCTGCTCGTCCCTTCGCAGGTCCTCAACCTCGTCCGCATCTCGCCCGCCGTCTCTCGAGTCGAGGTCGGTCAGGCCATCCCGGCGACACTCACGATCCAGCCGACGTTTCACTGGTCGCGCGACACGTTCGGCGAGTCGCACGAGCGCGAGATCAAGCTCGTGTGGTCGGTCGTTGCGAGCCCGGGCGAGTGGGTCGTCGGCGGGCAGGCGCGGGGAGACTTTGTCGCGCAGGTGCGCCCGCCCGCTCCCTCTCTCGCCTTCGAGTGTCTCTCACTGATCAACTGCTCATCTCGCTCTCGCCTGCTCGCAGGACGGCCAGCTCCTCTCGATCCCGCTCACCCTCATCCCGCTCCGCCCCTCGTCCCTCTTCCTCCCCTCGATCTCGATCACGCCCTTCTCGCCGCCCGGCGCCGCACCTCAGCTCATCGCGTGCGAGACGCAGCACCTCACGGCAGCCGTCGCCGTCGAGGTCCTCCCCATCGCGCACAGGTCGACGTTCGAGGTGCTCGTGCCGGCTGGGGCGTGAGGGAGGGCGCTCGGGCCTCTCGAGGTAGCTGTCGCTCGGCGTTGTTGCCATACTAGATCTATCCACTACCTGTCTCGCGCACCATGAGCGACGAGAGCGTGGAAAAGCCGAACGAGAGCAGCTTGAGCAGAGAAGAGCACGAGCAGGCCGGCCTGAGCGCTCACGAGCCAGCTCGACTTGCTCTTCTTCCCACTCTCTCAGCTCTGCTTTCGGAGCACCAGACGCGCTCTCTGCGACGCTCCTGAATAATGCAGGTCGAGCACTGCAATCCGTTGCACTCGCCGCCCGAAAGAGCTCCCTCTTCTCCTCCCTCGCAACCCGACCTCGCTCGCCCGCCGCCCGCCCGACGCTCAGGCCTCGCCGACCTTCTTGACCCCGCGCAGCACGTCGGTGCGGTCGTTGCGCTCCCAGAAGTCGAGGAGCGTCTCGGCCGTGCGAGTGGGCGCGTCCTGTGGGCGGGCGAGAGAGGGAGAGGAGGGGGAGGGGAAGGAGAGGGAGGAGGTCAGGGTCGGCGCGCGGCGAGGGCGTGAGCTGAGCGAGGAGAGGGAGAAAGAGGAGCGCACCTCGTGCACGTTGTGGCCGACGTCGGGGTAGACCTCGAGCTGGTACCGTCCTGCGTGGCCCTCGGGCATCGTCAGCTCGCCCGCCCGTCGAGCGCCGACAGGAGAGCTCGCACAGAGCCGGGAGACGGACGCACCCTGCATCTGCCCGATGAGAAGCTCCTTGTCGAGGCGGTCCGTGCCGGCGAGGAGGAGGAGCTTGGCTGCTCTGCAACCGAGGAACTTGCTGCTCAGGCCCGTGAACCATCCTGCGCACGAAGTGGGCCCCGTACATCAGCCTTTGCGCCGAAAGACGAAGAGGAAGGCCGAGGGGAAGAGGGAGCGTGCGCACCTCGCCAGTAGGGCTCGGTCTTGTCGAGCTCGACGCGCCAGACGTATGGTCCCTCGCTCGGACCTCCTCCTCCTCCTCCTGCGGCACTCGCTGCTGCGGGCCGGATGAGCGGCGGGACCGACACTCTTGCCGACTGGACGTTGTTGATCGTGCGCGAGTGGACGCTGCGGACGGCGAGCGGGCGCGTGAGCGGTGCGCGGAGAGAGCGAGGAGGACGAGCAAGGGAGAGGGGACGCACTGCCACGCGATGGCGTCGGCCTGCGAGTCGAACGACTTGGGGTGCCCGGCAATGAGCGCCGCCATGTTGGGCAGGGCGTCGAGGGCGGTGCCTGCGAGCGCGAGAGAGGGAGCGGCAGCGAGTCAGGCTGCTGCCTCGGGAGCTCGAGGGAAGAGGGGCGCGAGCGCACCTTCGACGACGTCGATGACAGCGACGCCCGTCACGTCTGCGACCTCGGTCTGGATGCGGTTGCACGCGTCGGCGACGACTGCGCCGCCCTGCGAGCACGAGGAGGAGAGCAGGTCAGGCTTGATCCGCGCGGTCGAAAGCGGGAGGGGGGAGAGACGACGCACCATGCTGTGCCCTACGAGGACGAGCGCAGGGGCCGCCGTTCGGTCGGGGAAGAGCGTCTTGAGGAGCGCGGCGAGGTCGGCCGAGAGGTGCTCGAGCGACATGTCGACGGTCGGCGAGGTTGAGGTTGAGGTCGAGGTGAGCGGGGCGGGCAGGCTGGTCCTCCCTGCGTGCATGCGCTCGTGCAACGTCAGCATGTCGTCTTGTACATCATGAGAATGGAGGAAGAGGAGCGCACCGTGTCCCCTCGCGTCGTACGCCAGCACGCCGACCCTTCCCCTCTTGCTCTTGCCCTTGCCCCTCGCCGCCTCGGCCTCCTCGGCGCCCGCAAGCGCCCTCGCGAGCTCGGCAAACGACAGGGCGCTGTACCCGGCGCCGTGCACGCACACGAACACGGTCCCGTTGCCGCCCTCGAGCGGGTCGGCGCGCGGCGGGGTGTAGTAGGTGCGGAAAGTTGCCTCGGCGGGCGCGCTCGATGTCGAGGTGGACGAGGGGCCGGCCCAGGGCGAAGAGATGGGCACGTTGACCTCAAGGCACGAGTCGAACGTGCCCTCGGCGGTGAGCGGGCTGTACTGCGCCGAGGACGAGCCGCCCGGGGTGCCGATGCGGCGACGGCCGGGGCTGTTGCAGGGCAGGGTCAGCTCGGGTGCGCGTGGGTGCTCTGAGGAGGTAGAGATGGGACTTACCGCACTGCAGGGGCCGTCATGAGGTCGAACGAGTCGCGCTCCTCGTCGTCGTCGTCCTCATCTCGCTCGTCCACGGCGAAGGGCGCGCGGGTCGGGGCGGGCGGGTCGAGCGGTGGCAGCTGGGGCATGCGCGACAGGCGCGCTTTGAGCAGGTCTCGCTCCATGGTCGTGAGCTGGAGAGCGAGGTGGACGGGGGAAGGAGCGCGAGCGTGCCCCACCCGAGCCGAAGCTGTCGCTCTTGCTCTCGCTCTCTGCTGCAGCGACGACGACAGCGACGACAAGGAGAGCACTCTCGAGCAAGCCAGAGGAGAACAGAGCAGATCGCACAACGAGGAGTTGCTATGCAAAAGCCTCGCTCCTCTTTCCCCGACCAGCACCAGGGCAGCTACAACACGCCAGCGCCTTGGAGGTGCTCGTTTACTGCGCGCACGAGGAAGCACTCGAGTCAGTGAGACCGTTCCGTCGAGAGAGAGAGGAGAGAGCGCTCGAGGACAGGGGACGCACCTCGGAGGGGATCTCGACGTCGCCCGAGTCGATGGCCTCGATGACATCGTGCGGCGGGCGGCCGTCGACGGTGCAGCCGACCGACTGGCAAGTGCCGAGGATCTCCTTGACGCCGTTGGCGAGCGACGCAGAGAGGGTCTTCTTGACGTCGCGCATGGTGCGCGCGATGTCAATGACGCTGCGGGCGAGGGCGAAGGTCAGTTCGTGCTGCTTGAGTGGGCTCAGAAGGGTGAGGGAGAGCGGGACGCACGCGTCAAGCTCAACGTTGCCGGAGTGCTTGATGTTCTTCTCCTTCTTGCGGTCACGGGGAGGCTCTGTGCGGCGCGAGGAGAGGGAGCGTCAGTACAGGGTCCCGTCCACGACCCGGGCCACGACCTCCTCGCGACGGCCCGGTCCGGTACAGCCAGGGAGCTCGTCGACGCACCCTTGAGCGCACGGATGACGAGCGACGACGCCGACGGGACGACCGAGACGGCAGCCTGACGGTTCTGGATCGTGAGCTGGACCGTGACGCGGAGACCCTTCCAGTCGCCGGTGGCCTTGGCGATGTCCTCGCCGACCTTCTTGGGCGACTGCGGGCGTGAAGGAGGAGGACCGAGGGGTCAGCGGGCGGCACTGGGAGAGCGAGAGCTGTACGTAGCGGAGTCCGCCTCCGGCCCGTCCTCGCCGCCGACTCGCCGTTCCGACTCGCCATGCCGCACCGCTCGCGCACGCCCAGACTCCGGCACCCCTCGGCGAGCGCGCTGCCTCGTACCGCCCACCGTCGCCCTCCCTGCGCAGCCGGGCAAAGTCCCGCCGCCGCCGCCGCCGCCCATCCTCGTCGTCGTCGTCGCGCCGCACGGTCGAGTCGAGGGCGCAAGATGGTCGTGTAGGGTGTGTGTCGACTCACGAGACCGAGGGGACCGATCTTCGGGGCAAGGGCGGACGAGGCCTGTGTGCGAGAGTCGGGGTCAGCTCGAGTCGGGCGAGTGGCTCTCGCGCTCGCGACAGAGGGGGACAGGGACGCACGCCGACCTCGCCACCGGTGGCCCTGAGGTAGATGATCTGCGCAGGCGAGCAACGAGGGGATGGCGGGCCGTGGTCAGCGGGTGGTCGCTCGCGGGGACAAACTCGACCTCGACTTGGGCGCGCGAGGGGTCGGTCGGGGCTCGCAGGAGGTGGAGCGGGTGCAGAGGGCGAGGGCTCACCTTGATCTCCGTCGGGTCGATCTTGGGGGCCATCTCGTTAAGCGATCTGAGGAGTGAGCAGAGCTGGAGGAGAGGGGAGGTCGAGCCGGTTGGCCTTGGTCGCGCTCGTCCTCGCCCCGCCCGCCTCGCTCTCCTTCTCACTCCCTCACACGCTCGCCTCGGCATCTACTGCCCAGTTTATGCTTCTCGACTACTCTGCAGCTCTCTCTCACTATCCCTCGCGGCACTGGCGGCCCCGCCGAGCGGCTCTGCCCTCGCCCACCTCGTCCTCCCCGCTCGTCGCCTCTCGACCTCGCAGCGGTCTCTGCAGTGGCTCTGCTTGCTTTCTGCTTCACCCATTTCGTCCAGAGGCATCTCTTCGCTGTGCTGGCGGAGCTCAGGACTGCTTCCTTGCGCCTGCGTGCCCGCTTTGGCTCGATACGGGCCGCTCCGGGTCCATGACCGCCTCTCCCGCCTCCCACTTCGCTCGAGCCGGGTCGAGACGCGGCGCAGCAGCTGCACACGACGTACAGGTGGCTCGTCGGTGCGGCGTGCGCACTCTTTGGTAATGACGGCACCCTGGAGCGGGCCGAACGGCGTCACCGGTCGTGCGAGGGTCCGACCGGGCGGCGCTGCAGCTTGATCGGGGAGCGCGAGCGGGTCCGTGATGGCTCCAGCGATGTAGCCAGGTCGTCGAGCACAGCAGAGAGCGGGAAAGGGCCGTGCGGCATGTGCGATCGAGAGCAAAGGCGGGGTGAGCTCGAGCGAGACGAGGAGGACGGCGTCGGCCTCGGCACCTTGCTGCGGCTCGAGCGGGTGGCTGTCCCGCGAGTAGGCGACTCGAGCAAGAGGTCGGCGAGACTGAACGAGCCAGGGAGAGAGCGACAGAGGGTCGGCGGCGAGGGCAAAAATGCTCGCAGGCCGGCTCGTCGTCTCGACCTTGTCGGCGCTCTTCGCCTCGCTCGCCTCTCCCCTCTTCCTCCGGAGCCCACGCCAACAGTACGTCCATCTGCGCCCCTCGAGCTCACTGTGCACCGTCCTGACTCTCTGCCGCACACAGTGTCCGAGAGCCTCATCTTCAAGGGAAGGTGCGGCGCCTCCCCTCGTCGACTTCGTCTGCCCGTCCTCCCCTCGACCCGACAGCTGACGCCCTCACGCCCGCCTTGCCCGCTCCTCTGTTGCTCCGTTGCGCTCGCCTGCTCTCAGCCTCGTCGGCCACAAGTGCGTCTCAGCCCTCTAGCCCTCTGCGCCGTGAGCGAACGCTGACCTCGCCCTCTCCCTCCTCCCCCCTCGCCCGCTCGCCGTCCTCCCTTTTTCCCTGCGCCTCGCCTCTCTCCCTCCTCCTCGCTCGCCCCCGACCTCGTCGCACTTTTTCCCACCTCGCCTTTTCACCTTCGACCCTCGTCCACCACCAACCAGGGGCGATGTCACCGCCATCGCGACGTCGTCCGAGAACCCGGACATGATCTTGACCGCCTCGCGCGACAAGACCATCATCATGTGGTCGCTCACCCGTGACGACGTCAGTCCTCGCTTTCATCCCTGTTCTCTCGAGCGCGGCAGGGCGGCGGGATTGGCGAGGCAGGGCGAGGGACGAGGGCGATCGAGGTGGACGCGGACAGGGGCCGAGGGACGGACGGACAGGGGCGACGGACGGCTCGGTGTCCGCTCGGTCGGCGCCGTCCCTCCGGACTCCGGCGCTCAACTGTGGGCCGGCGTCCGTCCGTCGGCGTCGCGTCCGTCGGACGAGGGTCGTGCGCCGTGTCGATCCTCGGCTTGGCGGCACTTCCCTCTCGTCGCCCCCTCGCGCGCCCGCCTGCGCCCAGACTCGCACAAGCAGCTCCCTCATCACACCGTGCACGATCGCTGACTCTCTTTCCCCCTCTCGCACGCTCGCAGGCGTCGTTCGGCTACCCGAAGCGCATCCTCCACGGCCACAACGGCTTCGTCTCGGACGTCGTCGTCTCGTCGGACGGCCAGTTTGCTCTGTCCGCCTCGTGGGACAAGACGCTCCGCCTGTGGGACCTCAACACCGGCCTCACGACCCGTCGCTTCGTCGGCCACACGTCGGACGTCCTCTCGGTCTCGTTCTCGGCGGACAACCGCCAGATCGTCTCGGGCTCGCGCGACCGCACCATCAAGCTGTGGAACACGCTTGGGGAGTGCAAGTTCAACATCACCGAGGACGGCCACAGCGAGTGGGTCTCGTGCGTGCGCTTCTCGCCCAACCCGATGAACCCGGTCATCGTCTCGGCCGGCTGGGACAAGGTCGTCAAGGTGCGTCTCTCTCTCTCCTCCTACCTGTGCGTGTGCACGTGTGTGTGCCGTGTGCGCGGCGGCGCGCGCTCTCTCGAGCGCGTCGTCGTCGTCGTCGCCGTCGCCCGCCCGGGTTCGTCAAGCATGATGATCCCATACTTGTATATATTTGCTACTTCAGAGGAACTATCTCCTCCTATGAGAACACCAATTTATCCACCAAGATCGCTGATCTCGACAACCCCGGCGGCGACGGCACACGCACACTGACTCGGAGGAGCAGCCCGACTCGAGGTTGACATCTCGCTGACCTCGTCTCCCTCCCTCCCTCCCTCGTCTCGCCTCGCCCGCAGGTCTGGGAGCTCGCCAAGTGCAAGCTCAAGACCAACCACTTCGGCCACACCGGCTACATCTCGACCGTCACCGTCTCGCCGGACGGCTCGCTCTGCGCGTCGGGCGGCAAGGACGGCATCACGATGCTCTGGGACCTCAACGAGGGCAAGCACCTCTACTCGCTCGAGGCCGGCGACAACATCAACGCGCTCGTCTTCTCGCCCAACCGCTACTGGCTCTGCGCCGCGACCGCGTCGTGCATCAAGATCTTCGACCTGTGCGTCCTCCTCCCTCTCGCTCGGTCCTCTTTCTCTCGATCGGTCGCTGACCAAGTCTCGCTCTCTCCTCTTCCCCCTCTCCTCTCCCTCGCTCGCACGTCATCGTCGCCGCCTCCCCTCGACTCGCTCGCCCTTCTCGCCGTCTCGACCTCGCCCCTCGACTTCCCTCTCCTCCCTCTTCCTCTCTCTCTCCCTCTCTCGCCTCACTCTCTCCCTCACCTCTTCACCTTCCTCTCACTCCTTCGTCATCGCCGCCTCGCCTCGACCTCGCCCTCGCCGTCGTCCTCCACGCCGCCCCCCCTCCCCTCCTCGACTCTCCTCCCTCTCTCCCTCCTTCTTTCCTCTCTCTCTCTCCTTCGCTCCTCGCCCGCCCTCACCCTCGCCGCCCTCGCTCGCCCTCCAACAGCGAGTCGAAGTCGATCGTCGACGAGCTCCGCCCCGAGTTCGACCTCGGCGCCAAGGCCCGTGAGCCCGAGTGCACCTCGCTCGCGTGGTCCGCGTCCGGCGAGACTTTGTTCGCTGGTTACACCGACGGTGTCGTCAGGGTCTTCAGCGTCATGTAGTTTGGCCCCGGACTGGCCGGCGCTCGAGGAGGAAAGGAGGAAGGAGGACTTGTCCGTGGACTGGGCCGTGCAATCCCATTGCTCGTTCGCTCAGGACTTCGCTTTCTCTCTCTTTTCTCTCTCGGCTTCCTTCTCTCGTGCGAGCGAGAGCAGCAGAGCTTCTTTTGTGTGAGAGCGAAAGAGCGGGCCCTGGAGAGCCGACTTCAGGGGAGGCGTACTTATCCTCTCGGACTTGGGCACGAAAAAGCGCGTTGCGCAGAAAGCGAGATCAAGCGAGAGAGAGAGAGAGAGAGCGGGCAGGGGAGGGGTGCTACGGCTCGAGAGAGAGTGCGACGCTGCTCAGGCCTGGCGGCGACGCGCGAGGACGGCGGCGAGCTCCTTCCTGAAGGCCGCGCTCGGGCCGCCCGTCGGCCTCGCAGCGTGGCTCGCCGTGCGCGCGCCTCCCTGCGCCTGCGCCGGCGAGTGCGACGACGACGTCGACGTCGAGGGCGTGGGAGGGACGCGAGGCGCGGCGGCGAGGGCGGGAGAGCCGGCGCCGGCGGGCGAGAGGGGCGAGCCCGAGACGCGGCGGGCCGAGCGAGGCTTGCTCTACGTCTGTTCGTCTCATCAAAAAGCTCGAGAAGAAGCAAAAGAGAGGAAGAGAGATGCCTTGCACGACGGCCCTCGCGCTCTCTCGCTACCGCGGCCCGACGCGCTCGAGGACCTTGCGCACGAGCCCCGCCACCCTCTCGGCCTCGTCGCCGCCCTCCTTACCCTGCTCCTCCCACCGCCTGACGACGCCCTCGACCATGCCGATGCGCTCCTCCTCACGGTGCTCGTTGAGCCACCGCACGTACTCGGCCTCGGTGCGGCCGTGGAGGACGTTCGGGAGCGGGAGCGCGGCGACGTTGGCGCGCGCGAGGAGGTGCTGCACGAGGATGAGGGTCGGGACGTCGCCGGTCTGTAAAGGGTCGGCGAGGGAGGCGAGGTCGAGGAAGAGGAGAGGGCGGAAAGCTGCGGCAGGTCGGCGAGAAAAGGAGGGACAGGACGGCGAGGAGAGGTCAGTCTTCGAGCGCGCCGATGAGCAGAAAGAGAAAGAGGACGTCGACGCACCTCGCAAAGCCTTGAACTGGTCGCCCATGCTGCTGAGTGCGAGGCCGTGCCCGGAGAGGTACTGCGAGATGGCAAACTCGAGCGCGGTCGTGTCCGAGGTGAGCTTGAGCTTGCCGGCCTCGCTGAGCGGGTGTACGAGCGACGCGTGCAGGAGAAAGGTCTGCACGGTGAAGCGGGCGAGGTCGAGAGCCCTGCGAGCGCGCGAGAGAGGAGTCAGGACGGCGTCGACGAGGAAGAGGAAGAACGAAGGCGAGGAGGACGGTCGACGCACCACTCCTTGGCCAAGTCGCCGACCCGGTACGACGCAAAGATCTCGTCCTTGACAAGTGCGAGCTTGTCGACGAGGTCGGTCATGTACGAGCTCGTGCCGCCGACCGACATGGGTCCGTGCCCGTGAGCCGAGTCGGCCTCCTTCGAGTAGTCGACGCGGTGCATGCGCGACAGCAGCGTCGAGTACTCGCGCCGGATCGAGAGGATGAGCGGGTTGATGATGCCGAGGTAGACCGAGCGGGCGCGCTGCGGGCGAGGGCGAGGAGGGAGTCAGGTCGGCGTTCAGCGGGCGAGGAAGGGAGGCGCACGCACCTCGACAGACGGCCGCAGGATCTCGTTGACGCTCTCGGTGTGGTCGGCGAGGGCGCGCTCGAGCGGGAGCCAGAGGTGGTACAGCGAGCTCGTGAGGTCGGCGTTCTGGTGCTGCGACGGCGTCGCGAGCGGGCCGAGGAGCGACATGGCGGCGTGGTCGTGCGCGATCTGCAGAAGCACCGTCAGTACAGGGACGGCGTCGTGTGCGAGAGCGAGAGAGAGGGACGCACGAGGCCTTCGGACCGGCTGACGAACGTGTCGACGGCGCGGCTTGCGCCCTTGGCGACTGCCTTGACGAGGAGGGGGTCAAAGCGCGCGGCGTCGAGCTCATTGACGATCGAGCGCGCCGTCGTGAGGCCCTCGTTGGCGGTCGGGACGGTCGGTGGTCGTGCCGAGAAGGACGGCGTGAGGGACGACGAGATCGAGAAGGCCGACGTGACGGCCTCGCCGAGTCGGTTGGTCGAGCGGGTGAGGTAGAGCGTCTCGAACGGCTGGATGGCGCGCAGGACGAGGACCGTCTCGGGGCTCTGCTGGGCGAGCGTGTAGACCGTGTCGGTGTGGACGGCGATCTTGGAGAAGAATTCCTGGAAGAGGCGCAGGAGGCGAGGGTAGCCGGTGCTGAGGGTCGTCTGGATGAACGAAGAAGCTGCAGGGACACGATGTCAGCAACAGTCCTCGAGAGCGTCGTCTAGAGTGTGGAGCATGGACGCACAGCGCGCCGACTCCTTCGCCTGCGTCTCGAAAGCTTGCGCGAGCGTCGTCCAGAAGAGCGCGCTCGGCTTGTTGTCGAGGACCTGCGCCCAAGGCAGCGCGTCAGCACGCGCTCGTCGTCGTTCACCGAGAAGAGAGACAGGACGCACCGTCATGGCGTCGTCGAGGAAGCTCGTCTGGGTCGTCTGGTCCTTCTTGAGCCGCAGGACCTTCTCGAGCGTGTAGACCTGCAGGACTCGGCGCCGCCGTCAGCGCTCGCACTCGAGCGAGAGAGAGAGAGCAGCAGAGACGGACGCACCTTGATGCAGACGCTGCCGAGGTCGGTGACGAGGTTCTCGAGCCGGCCCCAGAAGACGGCCGACCACTGCGGCATGGTCGCCTGGGTCGGCTCGTTACGGGTGCGCGACTTGTACACGAAGGCCGAGGCGGCGTTGACGGGTCCATCTGTTGCGCGCAGAGAGTCAGTGAGGTTCAAGCGGGAAAGCAGAAGCGGGACGAGCGCACCTTTGCCGCCGACCTCGCGCGAGAGCGACGCCATGTCGAAGCACGCCTTGACCGAGCGCAGGACGAGGTCGTTGAGGTCGGCGAGGAGGCTGTCGACGAGCGAGGGCAGGACGAGGAGGTTGTGGGCGGTCTGGAGCGACGAGGCGAGGAGAGGGTGGTCCTGCGCGCGAAGGGGGCCGAGCGTCAGTTCCTGCCGAACGAGCACGCGAAAGAGGGACGAGACGCACAAGCTCCGACAGGCCTCGGTGCACGGAAGTCTCCATCTCCTGCACGACGTGCTGCCGCGAGAGCTCGACCGCAGGAATCGCCGCCTCGACCGCGACGAGCGAGCGGATCGGCAGGAGCGCCTCGGGGTCGTCCTCGGCCGGCTCGACGCCTTCTCCCGCCGCGACGAGCGTCTCTGCGAGGAAGGCGAACGTTAGGAGAGCTGTAGAGAGGGTTGAGAGGGGGAGCGGGAGCGCACGCACCGATTTCCGCCAACGTGAGCGCCGCTTCTGCCATTGCCCTCTCTCGCCGCTCGCCGACCCGCTCGCCCCTCTCCGTCTTGCCTTCCTCCGACGCAGCTCCATCGATCTCGGCCATCTGCGCCTCGAGCCGTCGCGCGAGGACCATGAAGCGCTGGGAGCGGCGGGCGAGCGAGGCGGCGCGGCGGAGGCGGGTGAGGAGGAGGAGTGACGAGGCGAGGGATTGGTGCGGCGTGGCGATCTTGCGTTGAAGCCTGGAGGGATCCGAGAGTCAGCTCTGCGCGTCGAGAGGGGCGTGAGCCGGACAGGGACGCACCTCGTCACCCCACCTTCGACCTCGGCAAGCCCTCGACGCACTTCCGACAGGTCGTTGTCGAGCCCGCCGAGACTCGCAGCCTGCAGCAGCAGCGACGAGTGGTGCTTGGTGACCTGCGCGAGGGAGAAAGGAGTCAGCTCACGACCTGGCGGAGCGAGAGGAGGCGGAGAGCGGGGACGCACCTCGCCCTTGAGCTGTCGGTTGAGGTCCTCGATGCCAAAGTTGAGCCGTGCAAGCGCTGCCGACACATCACCCTGACCGTTCTCGCCGACGAGGCCCTTCATGAAGCCCGTCCCGCCTGCTGGTACGCCGGTCGGCGCCTCGCCCTCAGCCGGCGGGGGGTAGTCCTCGCCGTTGAGGACGGCATGCGCGAACGCGTCGGCCTCGAAGTTGGGATGCAGGAAGGTGGCATACTCTGTTGCGCGCAGCGGATCAGCTCTGTCCAGGCTGCTGTGCGAGAGAGAGGACGGACGACGCACGAACACGAGGGTCGGGAGGGCTTGCTGGCGGGATGGCGGGCATGGCCGGCTGCGCGGCAGGGCGTGTCGGGTGCGGTGTAGAGGCAGAGCAAGCAGTCGCGCACCTCGCTCGAGGCAGAGGGCGGATGTGACGAGGCAAGGGTTCGTCGTCGTCGTCGGCTGCCCCTCATCTCCCGACCGCACCCTCTCCGCACTCTTGCTGCAGCTTGGACAAGCCTGTCCTACTCTGCTCGCTCGCAGGGGCTGGCTCGGCAAGGGCGCGACCCTCCCCGTGCCTCTGAGCCGTGGCCGGCCTCGTCACCTCCTCCTCATCTCTCTCGCGGCTCTGCACTGCGCAGCCTGTTCTGGGACCGTTGCTCGCGGCGGCGATGCGATCCGAGTCAGACTCTCGGTCGGCTGCGCATCCGCGATGTGCTCTAGCCCGAGGGCTCGCCCTCGCTCTTGTCCCTGCTCGCGCTGCTCTGCTTCGAAGCCTCCTCGACCGCTTGCACCTGCGTCTTTGCCGGCGCTTTCCATGGCGAGCGGATCAGGGGTTCTGCTCGCACCCGTGTATGGGAGTTCCGCGCGAGGATGGAGTGCCCGCCGCGCAGCCTGCGCCTGAAGACGGGCAACGGCGTGCTCTCGCGCCGAGAGTGCCCTTGTGAGAGCGGCCCTGGTCAGCCCGAGCCCGTCCAGTACGATCCTGGCAATACAAAGCAGCAGAAGAGCGCGTCAGAGTCCGGCACGAGGAGGAACGGGTTCGGTCGGCGAGAGTCGAGAGCGCGCACCGCTTCCACCGCCGGGCCTCCTTCTCCTCGCTCGCTCAGCTGCACTCCTCGCCGGTCGAAGAGCAGACACCTCGAGCAGACTCGAGAGCGCCGACATCACCTGGCCTGTCAGCATCCACGTCCTCCAGCCCGGCGCCAAAGCACCTTCCCCCGCTCGCCGGTCGAGCAAGCTCCGCCACATCTCCTCGCCTCGACCCTCGCCTGCACGTTCACCTGTTCGCCATGGGCGCTCTCATCTGGCACGACTGGGCCCGCCTGCTCGCCCTCACCTCTGCCTTCTGTGCGTCCAGCCCGTCCTCCTCCCTCCCCCACCTCGAGTCCGCTGACGCTCCTCCTCCCCTCTCGCACGCAGACGTCGGCTGGGCCGCCATCTGGGCCTTCTTCTACCGCAAGTTCTTCTGGGACTTTGTCGGCGCGACTCTCGGTCCAGGCGGGCTCGTGTGCGTCACTCGAGTTGCTCAACTCTCCGCTCGCGCACAAGCTGACCAGTTCCTGCGACCCTGCGCGCAGCTCGCCGCCTGGCGCCGCCATCTTCGTCAAAATCATCGTCGACTTCCCCATCCTGCAGATCGTCAACGTCGTACGTCCTCACTTCTCGAGCTCGACCTCTCGCGCCGGTCCTGACTCTCGGCCCTCCTGCAGGTCAACGCCCTCGTCACGCTCGCGCTCGAATGGCCGCTCCCGCCGGTCACAAGGCTCAAGCTACACGGCTCGATGGTCCTCCGCGTTGCGCTGTACGTTTGGTGCACCGCTGCAGCCTGTGAGCCTCGTCTCCTCGAACTCGCGCGCGCGCTTCGACGAAAGCTTCGCTGACGCTTTGACCCACTCGCCCGCAGCCCTCGTCTACCAGACGGCCTTTCCTGCGCTCTTCTATCTCGTGACAGCGATGGCGTACGGTCGCGCTCTTGCGTGCGTCCAGCTCCTCCTCGTCTTCTCCTCTCTCTCCATCTTCGAGCCTCCTTGCTCCCTGCGCAAGCTCACTCAGGCTCTCACTGCCCGCAGCAAAGGCGAGACAATCGCTGCCGAGGTCAAGCCCGGCGCCGCCGCTCGTCCCGTCAAAGTCTGAAGCGTCGAGCCGGGCGCGCTCAGGCCTCGAGGAGGCGCCTCCCGACAGGAGCGCTGGCTCGCTCTCTTCCCTCTCTCGCTTTGCGCGTCCTCTCTCTAGCAGTGCACAGACGCAATGAAATGCAGGTCTATCCGTCTTTGAGCGCGTGCGAGTCCGGGCAGAAGGGGTATCTGAGAGAGCGGGAAGAAGGAGAGGTCTAGAGCAAGAAGTGGACGACGACGACGACGAGAGGGGCCGCGCCAGAGGAAGAGAGAGGAGAGGAGAGAGATAGTCCGTGATGATGCACGAGAGCTCGCCGCCAGCGAGTCAAGCGCTGAGCGGCACGCCGGCCGTGCGCCTCGCCGCCGCCCTGAGCGCCTCGAGCGCCTCCCTCTCGCGCACGTCCGCGTCGGCCCTCCCGCTCGCAGCCGCGCCGAGCTCCTTGTCGTTCTCGGCGCGCAGCGCGAGGACGCGCTCGGCCTCGGCGGCAAACTCGGCCGCGACCTCGAGCTCCCACTCCTCGGCGGCGGCAAAGCCGCGCAGCTCCGAGGCGTACTCGTCCCACCCGCCGCGGAGGGCCCAGAGCTCGTGCGGGAGGCGCAGGGCCGTCGACGGGGACGAGGAGGACGAGGACGAGGGCGAGAGGCGCGCGGCGATGAGGTGGAGGAGGAGGATGGGCGGGAGCGTGACGAGGGCGCTGAGGAGCGTCGGGCACTGCGGCGACAACGGTGAGGCGACGCCGTTGCGCGTGCTCGTGACGGTCGACGACGTCGCGGGCGCAGCCTGCAGCGCAAAGAGCGCCGAGGGCGTGAGCGGCGCCTGCGCGTCGCTCGCGGCGGGCCCTGCGGCGTCAGCGCGGCGCGGCCCCTCGATGGCGCGGCCGAGCACGCCGAGGGCCTTGCTCGCACGCACGACGACGACCATGGCCGACAAGGCCTGCATCGCCTCGCGCATGGCACTGAGCGCGAGGCGGCTCTCCCTGCTCGGGTCGGGCCGGCGCGCGCCGCCGTCCCGCTCGCCCTCGTCGTCGTCGTCGCTGCTCGAGTCGCTCGACTCGTCGTCGAACGTACGACCCGTGCGGCACAGGCCGCAGCCCGTGCCGCGGCTCGTCGCCGGGCAAGCCGACGGGGCGGCGGCGGCGGTCGTCGAAGGGGCGAGGACGGCCGCCGGGGTCGACAGGCCCGCGACGAGGAAGGCCTTGAGCCGCGCCTCGAGGAGCTCGAGGTCCGACAGGAGCCGGACGAAGGCGATGTCGGCGGCCGAGGGCGCACGGGCCGCTGCGGCGGTCGAACCTGCGGCGCCCGAGGCGCGCGGCGCACCGACGTCGATGGCCGGCAGCGGCGGGCTCTGCGGCGGCGACGGCGTCTTCTTGATGCCGACGCCGCCGAGCAGGCCTCTGCGCACCGGCGGCTGCACCGGCATCGGCGGCACCTTCTCGCCTGCGCCCGCCGCGCTCGAGCCCTTCTCGACCGCCTCGCCGCCCGTGCGCGCCGCCGCCGGCGCGCCGACCATGCCGATCGCGCGCGCCGAGAGGTGGAGCATGCCCTTCCAGCTCGCGGCCGTCGCGACGCTGACGACCCACTTGTCGGCGTCACTGCCGCCCTCGAGGCGCGAGACGACGCGCACGACGGCGTCGAGCTGTGCCGAGAGGTCCCTCAGCCAGGGCGGGCCGGCCGTCGCCGCAGCAGCAGCGGCAGCCGCAGCCGACGGCGAGAGGACGCCGCTCGTGCCCGTGGCGGGCGTCGAGACGGCGAGGTGCTGCGGCGCCGTGCGGCCGAGCGACAGCGAGCGCAGCTGCGACGTCGCGCTCGTCTTGAGCGGCGGCGGGACCGGGTGCGCGACGCCGAGCAGGCCGAGCGACGACGACGCGGCGGCGGCGGCGGCGGCCGCAGCTGCGGCAGCAGCAGGCTCGCCCGACGACCCGACGGCGCCCTCGGTGCGCGCGCGCGCGCAGACGTCGCCGACGGCGAGTCTGGCGCTCTGCACGAAGGGGCCCATGACGCGGTTGATGAGCTCGGCGAGCTTGATGCGCCAGGGCTTGAGCGTCTCGTCGACAAAGTGCGGGAAGCCGGCGCCGGGCTCGGCGACGAGGCGGAGCGCGTGCTTGACCTCGTACGCGCACCGCACGATCTGGAGGTTGAACCGCAGCGGGACCGAGAGCGAGTCGGCGTCCTTGATTGTGCGAGGCGCGGCGAAGAGGGACGGGGCGAGGGCGGGGTCGGTCGGCGAGGCGACGAGGAGGAGGGCCGAGAGGCGGGTGAGGAAGAGGGACAGGGCCTTGAGGACCGACGAGCGCAAGAGCGTGCGCAGGAGGTACGTGTCGTGCGACGCAGCCTGGAGCTCGCTGCGGGCGGGGAGGGTCCGAGTCAGTCGATGCACTCGCGCGGGCCGAGAGCGAAAGAGAGAGGGACGCACGCCGTGATGAGCTCGCCGACCTCCTTTGCCCTCGCGAGTCTCGGTGCCGCCCTGCCCTTGCACACGACGGCATGCCCGCCGAACGGGCCCTCGGCCTTGTCGGCCGCCTTGTCGACGATGCCGCCCGGGCCCGTCGGCACAGGCAGGAACACCTTGTTGACGGCCTCGCCGAGACGCAGGCCGACCTTGCCGACGTACGACTCGGCGAGCTGGTGCAGCTGAACGTTCTGGCCCTTGGCCGACACGTTGGCGTGCGAGCCGAGCGCGTGCGCGTGGCCGTGCGCGCCGGGAAGACCGCCGGCTGCCGTGACGGGCGTCGCTGCGCCCGAGTGCGCGAGCGGCGTCGCGCCCAGCACGGGGCTGCGCGACGGCGGTGCACCGAACGCGCCGCCGCCGCCGCCGCCGAGCGCGAGGTCGGGCCCGAGCGAGTTGGCGCGAACGGCCGTGGCCGTCGCGCGCGACGTGCCCGGCTGGCTCTGCGAGCTGCCGAGGGCGAGCCCGCGGCCTCGGCCGAACGACGCCATGAGGCCGGGCTTCTTGGCCTTGGCGGCTGCGGCCACCGCAGGAGCCGGCGCGGGCGGGCCCATCGACGACGACGAGGCGGCGCTCGCGAGCTGCGCAACCTCGATCACACGATCGGACGATTTGCTGCGCTGCTTCTTGGACGACGACGACGCCGCGGTCGAGGTCGAGCGGCCCGAGCGCTGCGGGCGCAGGGCCGACTTGTCGTCGGACGACGAGCGGTGCGGGCGCGCGCCGCCGGGCGAGCCGGGCGCGGACGCGGGCGCGGGCGCGGGCGCGGCGGGCGTCAGGGCGAGGTTCGAGGGGAGCGAGGGCGACTTGAGCGGGGCGGTGGAAGGGGCGGGCGCGCCGGCGGCGGGCGACGACGAGCGCGAGGTGAGGGCCGAGAGGGAGGCGCCGATCGAGCTGCGGCGCGACGGCTTTGGCTGAGCCGGTGCGGGTGCGGGTGCCGAGTCGGCGGGCGGGTCGAGGGCGTAGTTCTGGGGCGAGGCCGAGGTGGAGCGGTCGACGAGGACGGGCGAGACGGGTCCGGTCGAAGGGGTGGGAGGGTGCGAGCGCGAGGGGGACGAGTTGCGCGAGAGGGAGAGGTGCGGGAGGGACAGCGTCTTGGTCTTGAGCGAGAGCATCGTGTGTGCGGCGCCGTTGGGCTAGACGGGCTCGAGGTGGTCGAACGTGGGCGGGGGTGGATGACGGGAGGCCGGGGTCGGTCGGCGGAGGTGGATGAGGCGAGGGCGGTCCTTATGGCGGGCGACCGGGCGTGTCTCCAGAGGGCTCGGTCTCGAGCGAGGTGCAGGTGAGGTTGACGCTGCAGCATGGGTGCTCGGGTCAGCCACAGTTGACTGCGGGGTGACGAGGGGGGAGCGGAGGAGGGAAGGGGGGAGGAGGAGCGAGACGCACCAGGGGGCAGCGCTAAGGAGCTGGATCATATGTTGGCGATAGTTCGGTATACCCATTCGGCGGGGCTGCAAGGCGGTAGGTAGCGGGGTGAGGAGGAGAGAGAGCGAGAGGAGGGTGAGCGCGGTCGAGCGGGACTTGGGCGAAAAGCGCGCCAGCGAGATTGGCTCAATCCGCGCCGACGACAGCTCACACTGCTCGCAGTCCAGCTCGTGCAGACTCTCTCGCTTGCGCCGGATAGACTCTTTGAAGCTCTCGCAGAACGATGACGCGGATTGCGCGGAGACAAAGAGGACGACGTTGCACACGCTCATCCGGCTCGATCAACCACATCTCGCACACGACGCCCTAACGACGACGCGCACGAGCGAGCGAGGAACGGGCACACGTCGGCGAGCAAAGGGGAAGGGAGAGAGAGGCCGCGCACGAAGCCCAATCAAGGGCTCGTACAGGCTCGGACCCTCTCCTCTCGCCTCGCCGACCGACGCGCACCGAGTTCTCGAAGCGCTTAGGCCTGGATGGTGACCTCGGCCTCGACGCCCGACTCGATCGACATCGAGGTCTGCGCACACGAGAGGACGAGGGGTCAGCGAGCTGCACTCTGAGGAACCGGGTCGAGACGAGCAGGAAGAAGCGGGGACGCACGATCTGCTTGACAACCTCGGCCGGCGAGTCGAGGTCGATGAGGCGCTTGTGGATCTTCATCTCGAGGTGGTCCCAGGTCTTGGAGCCCTCACCGCAAGGCGTCTTGCGGGTGACGATGTGGAGGCGCTTGGTCGGGAGGCGGACCGGGCCCTTGACGCGGAGGTCCTTGTCCTTCGAGCGGTTGACGAGGTCCGAGCAGACTGTGTGGTGGGGATGCGAGTCAGTCTCGGGTGCTTGTGCGCGAAGGAGACGAGCGAGAGGAGAGGGAGGAGAGGCAGGAGAGAGGAGCTCACCCTTCTCGAGGGCCTTGACGTTGCGCGAGGTGAGGGTGATGCGGATGCGGTGGGTCTTGGCGGCAGGAGCGGCGGAGTCGAACTCCTTGTCGGCCTTAGCGACGTTGGACATGGCTGGTTGGGCGTTTGGTGGTGGAGGGGGGAGAAGGGGGAGCAAACC
>Ga0308169_10000772_pt1 | contig 42088 bp, 34 predicted proteins | sample PhyBR1_2_FD_202139 | JGI IMG/M metagenome (GOLD analysis project Ga0308169, IMG submission 202139) | Phyllosphere microbial communities from UC Gill Tract Community Farm, Albany, California, United States - DLSLSB.R1 | ecosystem: Host-associated > Plants > Phyllosphere > Unclassified | place...
GAACTCGCAGTCGCCCAACAACGACTTCTCCGACTGGGTCGGCCAGGACAAAGGTTTCATCGCCGTCAACGCAAACTACCGTCTCGGCCTGTGCGTCCTCTCTCGCTCTTTCACGAGGGGTCGAGCTTCGACGGACGCTGACGCTCCTCGACCCGCAGGCTCGGTAACTGGAACAGCATGAGCTCGCGCTACGAGGGCGAGCCGGGCAACCTCGGCCTGCTCGACGGGCGCTTCGCCGTGGACTGGGTGCGCGAGAACATCGCCGTGCGTCGCGCAGCTCTCTCCTCCTCCGTCTCCCCTCCCTGCACCTTCCTGACGCTCTCTTCGACTCCTGCACACGCAGGCGTTCGGCGGCGACCCGAAGAACATCGCGATCGCGGGCCAGAGCGGCGGCGGCGGCATCATCATGTCGCAGCTCGTCCTGTACGACGGCGAGAAGCCGAACTTCGACAAAGCGATCCCGCGCAGCAACCAGAACTACGCCGCCTACAAGATCGAGGAGCTCACGGTGCGTCAAGCGTCTCCCTCTCCAGCTCGCCCCTGTCGCAGGTCCGAGCGGCCTTCCTAAACCCAGAGGAGCTGACCCTGTCCCTCCCCGCAGACTCGCAACGACGCCTTCGCCCGCCTCGTCAACTGCACCGACTCGGCATCGACCAAGGACGGCGCCAAGAAGCAGCTCGAATGCATGCGCACAGTGCCCGCCGAGACGATCCGCCTCGCCGCGCTCGATTTTGCCAAGACGACGCAGGACAACGGGTGCGTCTGCAGCCCTCTCGACCTGCGTCGTGCAAGCTCTCGAGTTCCCACTGACGAGCCGTGCTCGCCTGCAGCTTCTCATGGCCGGGCTGGCTCCCCTCGATCGACGGCAAGACGCTCTCGGACCAGCCCATCCGCCTCCTCAACCAGGGCAAGATCGCCAAGGTGCCCGTCATCAGTGCGTGCATCTCTCCTGCCATCGACCCTCGTGCTCGTGACGCAGCTTCTGACCCTGCCTCGCTGCGACAGCCGGCGACGTGACGAACGAGATGGGCCAGCTCAACCCGCACCCGACGGCCAACTTTACGTCGACCGTCGGCCCGGGCATCACGCCCTCCCTCCTCCAAGAGCTCGAGCGCATCTACCCAGCGCCCATCCAGAACGCCTCGGCCAACACGAACACGTACCTCACAACCGACACGCAGGGCTGGGCGCTCGGCAACGACTACACGTTCACGGGCGCCGCGTTCGCCATCTCGCAGGCGTACAAGAAGCACGGCCTCGGCAGCTGGTACTACCGCTTCGACGCGCCGCAGACGACCAAGTTCCCGGCCTACTACGCGGCGACCCACTCTGCGGACAACTGGGTGCGTCTCTCTCTCTTGCCCTCTGCGAGTCGTCCGACGCGCCGGCGCGCCTGACCTTCCACCTCCTCCATCTACAGCACCTCCAGAACGCTACGAGCACGATGAACTCGACCGAGGTTGCCGTCGCCCACGAGTGCGTCGTCGAGCCGCTCTCTCTCCCTCCCCGCGCTGCTGCTGATCCTCTCTTTCCTCGCAACAGGTGGCGCGCCTACCTCTCGAGCTTCCTCAAGCATGACGAGTGCGTCCTCTCCCCCTCCCTGCGCGCTGTATGCTTGCTGACTCACACCTCCTCCCCTTTCCCTCCCTCCTCCTCTCGCCCGGACCTCCTCTTGCCTTTCCCGCTCCCGCCCACCCTCAGCCCCAACAAGGCCCGCCTCGACTCTGCACCCGAGTGGCTCGAGACGTCGACGACGTTCCGCTTCGCGCCGCGCCTCGTCATCCAGCAGCAGCTCGCCGCCTCGGCCAACCTCACGATGCCGACGAGCTCGGCCGTCGAGATCGTCCCGGCCAACGAGTACGACCGCCTGCGCCTGTGGACGAGCGAGGAGGTCATCTCGGCGACGAGGCAGTAGTGCGCGCGAGGCGTGCGCGGTCGGGTTGAGCAAGAGGCGAGGAGCTCGAAGACTCGCTCGGCTCCTGGCTCTCGGTGCGGTACCCGACGTCGATACTTTCACCTCTCTCTCTTGTACTCGTCCTCTTGTACTCGTGAATAGGGTATTGCTCACGACGGCGGCCTGCGCGAGAGTGAGCGAGTGCGACAAGCGCCTGAGCGCCTGCGCACGTTCCCTCCCCCTCTCGCTCTACGCAGACGACTCCGAGCTCCGACGGCTTTGCGAGGAGCTCTTCTTGGTTAGCTTGCTCTGCGAAGAAGAAAGCGCGACAGATTGCGCCGCTTCTGGCAAGACGGCCTCTCGGCCGCGGCGGGCCGCCGCGCTCGTCCACGACGTCGCTCCTCTGCGGCCTCGAGCAGCGAGCTACAGCTGCCAGCTCTCGTACACGCCTGCTACCGCCTGAGCTCCAGCACACAGCCCATCTCGTCGCCTGCGCCGCTCGCTGTCTCCCCACACACCTCCGCCCCGCCTCCTCGACAGCATCCACCTTCCGCCCTCGATTGGAGCTCGAGTCGCCCTCAAGCCACCGCAAGAGCCATGTCGGACCGATCATCTGCACTGAGCGCAACAGGTACGCTCCACCTCTCCCTCCCTCTGTCCTCGCCGAGCGGTCCCTCTCTCCCGGTCCTCGCGCCGCACGACGAGCTCCTGCTCGCACCGCGATGAAGCCGCTGACCCTGGGCGCGACCGCTCCATTCACAGAGCTACCCGAGCTGTACGATTACCTCTGCAAGCTGATCGTCATTGGTGCGCTCGCCCTTCCACCAGGACTCGCTCGAGCCAGTCGCGAGGCTGTGCAGTCGCTGACCTCGTCCTCCTCACGCTCGCAGGCGACTCGGGCGTCGGCAAGTCGTCTATCCTGCACTACTTTCTCAACGACAAGGGTGAGTCGCACCACGACCGCGCGCTTCTCGAGCTGCGAGCTGACCCCGAGCCCCCCTCTCGCAGTCCGGGATCCCTCGCCGCACACCATCGGTGCGTCTCGCTCTCGATCCGGGTCCGAGGCAGTCCTCGCAGCTTGTACTGACTCTGTGACCCGCAGGCGTCGAGTTCGCAAGCACCCTCATGCGCCTCCCCTCCTCCCTCCCTCCTTCCGCCGGCGCCGCACCAGGAACGACGTCGAGCAAGACGCTCAAGGTGCAGTGCTGGGACTCGGCGGGCCAGGTATGTCGCTCATAGACGCGAGTGCATCGTGCGAGAGGGAAGTTGCTGACGTGCCTCACTGCCGTGCGCAGGAGCGGTTCCGGAGCGTGACCCGCAACTACTACAGGTCAGCGTGCGGCGCGGTGGTCGTCTACGACATCACGAGGTGCGTCTCGTTCGTCCTTTCCTCCTCGTAGTGATGCTGACTCGGTCGCACTCTGCCCGCCCGCAGCCGAAAATCGTTCGAGGCGCTGCAGAGCTGGCTCTCGGACGCACGGGCGCTCGCCTCGCCCGAGCTCCAGGTGGTCGTCGTCGGCAACAAGATGGATCAGGAGGACGACCGGCAGGTGCCGTACCTCGAGGGGAGCCGATGGGCACAGGACCACGGCGCGCTGTTCGTCGAGACGTCGAGTCGGAGGGGCGACAACGTCGAGCAGGTGCGTCCTCGTCCTCTCTTTCCATGTCTTCTCGACATGCCTCCTCGGTGAGCTTAAAGCTGATGTCGAGTCCACCTCGTGCGCGCAGCCGTTCATCCTCCTCGCGCGCGCCATCCTCCTCGCCGTCGAGTCGGGCAAGCTCGACCCGGACAAGGCCGGCTCGGGCGTGTCGTACGGCGAGCGGGCCCTGCGGCGGATCAGCAGCTGGAGCGGGAGCCTCAACGGCGGGACTAGCAAGGGCAAGCTGCTGGGCGGCAAGTGCTGTTGAGAGGTCGTTCGCCTCGTCCTCTCGCTCGGTCCTCTCCTCGTCGCCCTCTCGCTCTCGCATTTCCTTACTTCCTCCTCTCTCTATCTTATCGTCGTCATGTCTCTGTAGCCGCCCCCTAGTAACCCGTCCTCTTCGTCGCTCCACGCCCCGCAAGACGTCGACCTCGCCTCGCGCTTGCCGAGAGTTAGCGAGAGGCAGAGTAAAGCTTGCTGCTGGGCGATAAATCTCATGACACTATACTACGACCGCTCGACAGCAGAGCAGGCGAGCAAGAGCCTGTGCGAGACGAGCCCTTCCGACTCGTCGCCGAGGAGGCGAGAAACAGACTCGCCCGCTTCCACACACCGCTCTCGCCGCGCACCATGTCCAGGCGCACCCGCAAGCCTACGCTACGCGCCATCGAGGCCGCCCAGACCGCCATCCACCTGCGCAGCGCGCCCGCCGTCGAGCAGGCGAGGTCGGCCTCCTCCACCCCGCGACAAGGCTCGCCAGCCTCGAGCGTCGCCTCTGCGGGTCCGTCGGCCGCCCCGGTCAAGCGCAACGGCCGCGCTGTCAACGCTCGTGGGGCCCAGGCGGTCGCGCGCGAGCTGGCGAGGAACCAGGCGTCGGTGCCCGGGCTCGGCGAGGACGAGGACGAGGACGGCGCCGCCTTCGAGGATGACTCGCAGCAAGAGCAGCAGCAGGACATGACTCTTTGTGCGTCTAGCCCTGCTCCCTTGGGCCCTCTCTCGTGCGCACGGCGGCTGTGCTGACTCGCTCCCTACCCTTCCCCGCCCGCAGACTGCGTGTGCTTGGGCTACGACACGGGCGAGCAGCCGATGATCCAGTGCGAGCACTGCAGCAACTGGTGCGTCCCTCTTCACCTAAACATCCACACCCCTGAACCAGAGCTGACCTCTCACCCCCTCCTCCCGCTCGCCGTCTTCCTACCTCTCCTGCTCTCCCTCTCAACGCGCGCAGGTTCCACTTCTCGTGCGTCAGCCTCAACGACGACATTGCGGCCAAGATCGAGGCCTACTCGTGCGACATGTGCGAGCAGATGGGCATGGGTGCGACTCGCCGTACGTCCCTCTCTTTCCTTCTTCTCGTGCTGCGGTTCGGGACAAGGCGGCTTCTGCGGGGACAGCTCGACGATCGCGATGGCGTGCGATGTGGGAGCAGGATGCATAGGCGGACTAGCCGTCGGACTCGTGTCTGCGGCAGAGAGACCGTCTCGCCGGCGGACGAGCCTGCGCAGACTCAAGGTCTGCGCATGCCCGTCGCGCAGCAGGCTTCGCCTGTGCGCTCGACCCGCAAGCTGTCAGGGCAGCACTACGTCGTAGAGCCGACGTGCTCTGCGACGCTCGGCGCCGGCGCAGGCGTCTCCTTCCGAGTAGCTGTCCCTCTCCCCCTCGTGCCGCCGCCGCTGCTTTGCAATGCCGTGCGCGCACCCCGCCGTCTAGCTCTCGCCAGCCTTTGTCGCTCCGCCGTCCCTCCTGGTCGAGTCTGCCCTGTCGAGGTGACGAGATGCGGGAGATCCGGTCGAGCGAGCTTGGCGAGCCGGTCGGCAGACGACGAGGCGGTCGCGCGAGGCGCTCGAGCTCGAGCAGCGCTCGTTCGAGGGCGCGAGGAGGGCGAGGCAGCAGTGTCTAGCGGCGCAGCAGCTGAGCGCCAGCCGGCGAGGACGACCTCTCCGCGTTCGAGCCGCAGTGCGGGGTCGGCGGGGCGCGCGGCGGCGCCTCCCCTCAGCAGCTTCGAGTCCGCTCCTCTTCAGCTCATTCCGCTGACTCTTTCCCTCCCTTCTTCCCTCACGCAGTCCTCGCAGATGGTCAAGTCGGCGCAAACTCGTCGGCCGCCTTCTACGCCGGCGACAAGGACGACTACGGCAACGCGCCCTCGGAACCCTCGGACGATGACGACGCGTCGGTGGACGACCAGCACGACGCACAAGATTACAGCGACGACGACGGCGACGGCGACGACAAGCCCGCGCCGTCGAAGAAGAAGCGCAGGCCGGCCGCTCGGGGCAAGAAGCGCGACCTCGCCGCCTCGGACGACGACTACGACGGCGAGATGCACGACGACGCTGCGCCCAAGAAGAAGAAGGTGCGTCTGCTCGTCATCTATGCGACTCTCGCAGCTAATGCTGCCGTGCGTGAGCAGGTCACTGACCCTCGGCATCGCCCGCAGCGTCCCTCGAAACCCGCTCCCCGCCGCTCCTCGACCCACGACGTCAAGCCCTCCACTCCTGCCGCCGTCACCTCGGTCCCCCAGTCCGACAAGACGCGCACGCACGTCGTCAAGCAGCTCACGACCATCTTCTCCTCGATCTTCTCGGCGACCGGCGGCGGCGGCGGCGGCGGCGCAGGGTCCGCCGGCATCGAGGTCCGCTCGGGCGCATTCGCCGAGGAGGTCGAGAGCGAGCTCTTCGACGGTTTCGCCGAGGTCGCCGAGGTCGACGACAAGGGCGTGCGAGGACCGCGCGCCAAGTACGTCGCCAAGTTCCGCTCACTCCACTTCAACCTCAAGTCGAACGCGTACTTGCGCTCGCGCGTCGCCAACAACGAGCTCGGCGCCGCCAAGCTCATCCACCTGTCGGCCGAGGACCTGCAGACCCCCGAGCTGCGCGCCATGGCCGAGAGCGTGCGCGCCGCGAGCCTGCGCAACTCGGTCAAGGAGGTCCTCGCGGCACCGACGGCCAAGCGCACGCACAAGGGCGAGGAGGAGATCGACAACGAAGCGTCGCGCATCATCGCCGCCGAGCAGCACGAGCGCGCGCAGGAGGAGCGCGACAAGATGGAGGTCGCGCAGCAGAAGAAGAAGGACGAGCGCGACTCGGCGGCGGCAGCGCTCCAGTCGCCCCTCGACGCCGCCTTTGCCGACTCGCAGTACTCGGCAGCGTCGCCCGGTGCTGGCTCGCCGGGCCCATCGCGCGACTCGCCCGCCGCCGCCGCCGTCCGACCTCGGTCCTCGCTCGTCCCGACCGACGGCTCGCCAGGTCCTCTCGCCGCCGACGAGCACGAGGGCACCAACAGCGGCGCAGCTTCGCCCGGCTCGCCGTTCGACAACGGCTCGCCTCGACCGTCGGCGCGGCCACGCCCGAGCGCGTCGAGCTTCGACATGTCGTCGATCTGGACCAAGGCCAAGGCCGCCTCGCCGCCCGTCGACTCGCCCGCCGACGCCGCCGCATCGAGCGCTCTGCGAGAGCCCGTGCCGCAGTCGGACGACCCGTTCGACCTCGACGGCATCAAGGCGACCGACAGCGCCGACGACGACTTCGAGGACGACCTCTTCCGGGACCCGGGCGCGTCGCGCGTCAAGCGCAAGGCCGCCGCGCCGAAGCGTGCTGCGCTCGACGAGCTGCCGCCGGTCTGGGCGGGCGACTTCATCGTGCCCGAGGAGGGCGGCTTCCCGACTTTCGCCGTCCAGGTCGGCGGTCGCCCGCTCGGCGCGGCTCAGGACACGTGGCGCAAGCTCCTCCCCAAGGGCCTCACGACCGCCGGGCGCATCCCGACGGCTACGGCGCAGAAGTACCTCCTCGACTGCGCGATCGCGCCGACGCGCGAGCTCGTCATCCTCGCCCTCCTTCCCGATCTGACCGGCCCGTCGGCCCAGTTCCCGCACAAGCCCGCCGCCGACAAGTGCCTCGCCAAGCATCAGCACATCGTCGACCAGTACGTGCGGCGCGACCGCATCGGCGTCGTCCAGCCGCCCAAGGAGCTCGGCAAGCTCGTCAAGGACATCTACGTCGTGCCGTTGCGCAAGGGCGACGACCTGCCCGACTTTGTCGAGATGGTCGACGAGCACGTCGTGCCGCCGTCGCGCAAGCGCGACAAGGACCTCGTGCTCGCCGTCCTCGTCGTCCAGAAGGGCGTCCTCCCGACGGTCCAGCCCGAACCTCTCGCCGCCGCGACGCCTCCCTCAGCTCCCCCTCCTGCACCTACCGCCACACCTTCCTTCTCGGCTCTTCCTCCACCACCTCCTCCAGCACCTTTCGCCCCCGGCGCGTCTCCCTTTGCCGCCGCCCCGCCCTCGTACCCCTCGTCGTTCGCCGCCGGCTCGCCCTTCCCGCACCACCCGTCCGGCCCATCTTCGACCTACCCTCCCTACTCTCCTCCTGCACAAGTCGGCTACGGCAGCCCGGCGCCGCCCTTCGGCTCTCCCGCCCCTCCCCCGACCGCCGCGCCGCCCGCCTTCGACCCTGCCGCCATGCAGTCGCTCCTCGCCCAGGTCAACCCCGACGCGCTCAGCTCGCTCCTCGCCAACCCGGCCCTCTTCAGCGGCCTGCCGGGCTTTGGCGCGCCGCCGGCGAGCGCGTCCGCAGGCGCTGCCCCGCCGGCGGCGCACGAGCCTCCTGCCTCGCGCGGCCCGCCCATGCACCCGTCGAGGATGGCGCTCCTCGGCGCGGCGCCGGCGGCGGGCTCGGCGGGCATGCCGCAGCAGCATCAGCAGCAGCAGCAGCAGGCGCCGGCGCCGTACGGCGCTGCGAGCGACGGCGGGTGGAGCGCGAGGCAGGGCGGGCAGGGGTACAGCCCGCCGCAGGCAGGCGGCGGGGGCTACGGCTACTGAGGTGGGTGTGCGGTGCGGTGCTTCTGTCGGACCTGGTTGTCGGATCGTCTTCTCTGTGCCTGTAACTCGGTTGTGCTGCGTCTCTTCCCTCGTCGGCGAGGCTCGAGAGCATGGTCTCTCGGCTGCGGACGCCTGTCTGCGTGTCACTCTGTCTCTCTCCCGACACGCTCGTCGTACTGTCCTTGCTGTTCTTGAGCGAGCCCTGTGCGAAAGGAAGCGCGGCGCGCGGATAATCCCAGACCTGGCTGCGGAGAGCGATCGAGATGAGGATGCGACGGCGACGACGAGCTGTCCCTCTCACGCTCGCACGCAGCTGGTCCCGGCTCCAGCCATGAGCGGCGAGCACCGCTATTCCGCCCTCGACAGCCACGCAGCAGCCAGCGCGCCGCCTGCTCCTCCCGCCCTCGACCGCCTCCGCGACCTCATCGCCTCGCCCTGGTCAGCCGCCCGCTCGCGACGCACGCTCGTGGTCGTCGCCGTCAGCATCGGCAGTCTCTTCATCATCGCCGCGGTCCTGCACGGCGGGCGGGCGCAGGACTTCGCGGCCGGGTTCGCCGCTCGGCGAGGACGACATGGCGCCGGGCGGGCGTACGATGGCATGCTCGAGGCGACCCTGCGCCACGGCGAGCCGCAGACAGAGCTCAAGGAGCAGCTGGGCGACGCGACGTTTCTGACGGGCATGCTTTTCGGCGGGTGCGTTCCCTCTCTCCCCTCCTCGCCGTCCCTCAACCCTTCGACTAGACGAGCGCTCTCGCTCGCTAAGCTGACTCTTATACGATCCACAGGCAGTCGAACCAGCTCCTCGCCCTGATCAACCTCCTCTTCCTCGGCAAAGAGCTCGACCGCGCCGTCATCCTCCCGCCGCTCACAGCCATCCACTTCGCCCTCGGCCAGCACCGCCCGTTCCACCTCGTGTACGACCTACCTCGGTTCTACTCGCTCACGCACGTCCGGGCCATCTCCCTGTCGAGCTTCAAGACGCCGGGCGACCTCGGCAACGTCGACGAGCGCATGACCTGCTGGTCGCTCATGGAAAAGTACACGGGCGCGCCCAACGTGCACGCCGTCGAGACGGGCTTCGAGGACCACAAGCTCTTCACCGACTTCTGGGCCGTTCCTCCCTTTCGTCGCTCGACCGAGGGCGCCGTCCTCGAGGTCGGGCTCATCGTCGACTTCCTGTCGAACCGGACCGCCCAGCTCGAGTGGGTCGAGACGACTCGGCGCGAGCTCCTGCCGCAGAAGAGCGTTCCCAAGGGCGTCGAGCCGTCGAGCATCGTCGCCGAGGACAACATCAAGGCGTTCTTCGACCCGCAGCACGGCGTGCCGCCGACCGACGACGACCAGCTCATGTGCGTCGACGCGACCTTCTACGTCGGCGACTCGGTCCCGCCTTCGCCGTACCCGCAGCACGTCCCGCTCGACCCTTGGCGCGTCGGCCGGGCGTGGAAGGAGGTCGGGCAGCACCTCCACTGGCTGCCCGAGGTCGAGGAGCACGCCGACGACTACCTCATGGCGCTCTTCTCGGTCAAGCGGGCCAAGGATATCCCGCCCTACATCTCGGTGCACGTGTGCGTCCCTCGCTCCCTTCTACGTTCATGCTGCCGTGAGCCCCAAGAACTGACTCGACCCTCCCCTCCTCTCGTGCTCGATCCGCCCGCAGCCGACGAGGCGACTTCAAGGCCTTCCACGGCAACACGTACACGCCGCTCTCGAGCTACGTCTCGGCCGTCGCCGACGTGCGCACTCAGCTTCAAGCCCGCCTCGACCTCCCGCCCTCGTCCTCCTCCCTCTCGAGCAAGCCTTCCCTGCGCGCCTTCGCCGTCCCGCCCGCCGACTACGCCGTCGTCGCAACGACCGACGAGCCGCCCGGCTCGGCCCTGCACGCCGAGCTCGCCGCGCTCGGGTGGCACGTCGTCGACCACGAGCACGAGCGCACGGTCGAGCGCCTCGGCGAGTGGTACCCGGCCATGCTCGACGGCGAGATCCTGTCGCGCGGCCAGGGCTTCGTCGGGACGCAGTGGAGCACGTTCTCGATGCTCAGCGGGAACAGGGTCGAGTAGTGCGTCCTCTCTCTCTCCCTCTCCTCGAGACGCTTCGCCTGATCCTGACGTGCGCGCTCTCTCTTTCTCGCCCGCAGCTGGCAAGGCGGCGTGCAGGTCGTCGCCAACCCGAGGTGAGGAGCACGTAGAAGCACTTGTCACTAGCCCTCCTTGTTGTTGTACCGCATGCGCTAGACGAGCAGGAGGTCCGAGCGGCGGAGAGAAGAGCCTTCGCAAACTCGGTCGTGCGCTCTCTCTCTCGCTTTCGCCGAACGCTGTCTCGAGCGCAAACATGATCTAAAGATGATAAGTAGCATGCTCAGTCTACGACGAGAGCCTCAAGCCCTCATGGCCTCCTGCGCCCTCGCGAGCTCGACCCGGACGCGCTCCTTGACCTCGACCGCCTTCTGCACGCCGCGCAGGTACACCCACCGCTCCTGCCCGACGAGCTTGAGGTACACAAAGTCGGCAAAGTGCGCGGCGAGGAACGAGACGGCCTGCGAGGCTTCGTCTGCGCGCGAGAGGGGCGAAGGAGGGGTCAGATGGGCGATCTCGAGGCGGGCGAGCGAGCGAGAGAGGGAGGAGGAGGACGCACCGAAACCGATGTTGAGCAAGGGGCTGTTGGCGACGGCGGTGCACACCTCCTCGAGGGGCGTCGGGCGCCCGGCGCAGCGCATCGCAACGACGTCGGCGACCGACCCAAGGCGGCTCAGCATCGCGTTGCGCTTGTGCTGCTCGAACGCGCTGAGGGGCGCCTCGTCGTCGAGGCCGGCGGTCGAGGCCGGGTCGTCGGCGTGGCGCTTGAGCGAGCGCTTCGAGGGCGACGACTCGCCCGAGGCGAGGGCCGAGAACGAGCCGTGATACGCCGACTGCTGCTGCGCCTTTTGCTTGGCCTCGATCTGCGAGCGTGCGGTGAGTGCGTCAGGACGGTGCTCGTGGAGAGGATGAGGAAGAGAGAGAAGGAGAGAGAGGAGATGCACCCGCTCACGCCTCGCCGCCGCTCGGTCCGCCGCCGTGCCCGCCTTGCTCCTCACCGGCTTTCCCTGCAGGAGCGCGCCGACAAAGTCGCTCGGGCTCGCGACGGGCAGGGTCTCTGGTGCGGCCGGGCCGCCCTCGAGGAACGAGCGCGGGGCGCGCTTGGTCGGTGAGGGCGTCGAGGTCGAGGGGATGGCGCTGACGGCCGGGGCGAGGAGCGGGAGCGCGGCGAGCGGGATGCCGGCGGTCGTGGTTGAGGTCGAGGCCGTAAAGTGCAGGTCGTCGTCGTCGATGATGACCTGTAGCCGAGAGAGAGAGAGAGGGGGGTCAGAGCGTGACCTCGAGCGAGAAAGAGAGGAACCGAGCGGGCGCACCTCGTTCTCCTCGCGCTTGACGCCCCCCTTGCTCCTCTCGCTCCACCGTCTCAGCCGTCCCTCGAGCTCGACCCTGCGCGCCTCCTTGCCCTGGGTCCACAGCGCAACGATGCTCATCCCCTCGCGCCCCTTGCCGATGCTGCTCGGGCTCGGCGGCGCGTCGCGCGCCGCCGCGCGCCGCCCGGGGCTCACGAGCTCAAACTTGGGCAGCTGCGGGTTCGAGCGCACGGCGACGCTGATCCCGAGGCCGTACGTGTGCGCGACGCGCCCGGGCGCGGCGAGCGTCGCGGTGCGGGCGCGCGAGACGATGAAGCCCATGCCGCCGACCTCGTCGTCGCCCACGGCGGCGTTGGCGCGTCGGGGCGAGGTCGGGTCGTCGGCGCCCTGCCAGGCCCACACGAGGCGGCGCAGCTCGTCCTCGCCGCAGCGCTTGCCCGTGCTCTCGAGCATGCGGCCGAGGGTCGCGAGGTCGACGAGGTTGGGCATGCGCAGCTGGGCCGTGCCCGAGTCCGGGTCGAGGTCCGACAGGGTCGACGCGAGCGATGCGCCCGAGCCCGAGGTCGAGAGGTGCAGGATCAGGGCGCGCTCGACGGCGCTGTGGAGCGAGAGGAGGGCGGCGAGAGGGGGTGGGAGCGGGGTGCAGGAGGGCGCGGTGCGGCGAGGCGAGGCGTGCAGGGCAAAGGGGTAGCCGAGGGTCGAGGGCGAGGTGGACGAGGCCGGCGTGGGCGAGGCGAGGCCGAGGGGAAAGGACGGTCGGGGCGGCGGCGTGATGGCTCGCTCGTGCGGCGGCCGCGCCCGAGTCGGCGTCCTCGTCGACACCGCCGCCTTGCGCTTGTCCTCGTCCGCGTCGCGCTCGTCGTCGCTGTCGAACGTGAGCAGCCTGCTCGCGCCCGCGCCCTGCTGCGCCGGCCTCCGTGCCCTCGGGCTCTCGAGCGCCGCTGCGCGCCTCATCTCGAGCTCGACCTCCCTCCTGCGGCGCTCACGCCTAGCCACCTCGAGGTCCTCGACCGTCTCTGTCGGGCCGCCGAGGAGCAGGTCGGCCTCGAACTCGAGCTTTGTGCGCGGGTCGCCCGGCGAGGGCGGGCGGTACACGCGGCCGTCGAGCTTGACGAGGAGCTTGGGCGAGCCGGGGCTCGAGGTGGTGCGCGAGGTGCTGGCGGCCGAAGAGGTTGGGCGGCGGCGCGAGACGGACGAGGGCGGGGTCGGGGGAGCGTGGCTGTGTGACGACGAGGGGAGCGGGTGAGCACGGCCTCGGGGGGAGAGCGTGGAGGGGAGAGTAGGCGCACCTGGTGGCGGGTCCAGCAGAGCTTGTAATGGCGGCGTTGGTCCTCCTGCGCTTGGCCGAGGCGTGGTGGGCGGCGTCACGCTCCCCCACCTGGGAGCGGACGAGGTGTGCGGCGGTGGGCGGGGCGAGTGCGGGCTGGTCCTCGTCGACCATGTGGCGTGCGGCTGAGCTGCGGTGCGGTCGAGCAGCCATGTCGCCGGCAGCTGTGGGTGGTGAGGGGGAGGACGAGGGGAGGAGCGAGCGAGCACAGCTTGGAGGCGCGATCACAAAGTGACCAGCGACGACCACCTCTCGACGCGTTTCCTGCTGCGCCGCCACTCTCTCGACGTGTCCAACTTGCTCTCAAAGGCGCACATAGCAACACACAGCCGACCGGCAAAGAAACGGCGACAGGGCTCCGACTTGACGCCCGTCGCTCGTCGTCCTCGCGCTCGCCTCGCCTTCTCTCGCCGTCCGGGCCCTCTTTCCGTCTCTCCCCTGCACTCGCGTAGTCCACACGACGCTGCTGCACCGCCACGAGCCGAGGCGGGCCCTGCGCTGCCACGCCGCAGCCTCGAGAGCGGCCCGTCCTCCTCGAGCTCGCTCGACGACGCGGCGCACAGCCCATCCTGCTCGCTCATCGGTCGAGGGCGCCAACGGTCAAGTATCGACGATGCGCAGGGCGTGTTGCAGAGCGGCGGTGGTACAACAATGGGGGCGCGAGATGGGGTACGGCGGAGGAGGACGAGTCGGGGAGGGGGTGGCGGCGCGAGGTCGTGTGGCCTAGGGGGCCTTGGTCTTGAGCTGCGAGGTGCGTGAAGAGGGTCAGGATGCTCTCGAGACGGTGTCGGACGCAGCGAGAGCAAGACGGGTGCGCGCACCTGGAGGCCGTGCATGCCCTTGATCTCGTCCTTGAGGAGGTCGTTGACGACGCGGTGCTGCTTGATCATCGACAGGCCCTTGAACGACGAGTGCTCGACCGAGATGGCGTAGAACGAGCCGCAGCCGCCTGCGCGCGAGTGGGGGAGATCGTGAGCAGGAGGAACAGCGTCGGCGAGGAGGAAGGAGGACGAGCGCACCAGAGACGTCCTGGACCTGAACCTTTGCGCCGTCGAGTCCCTGCTCGAGGCGGTCCTTGAGGAGCTTTTCGCCGTCCGAGAGCTGGCCGTCTGCGAGTCGAGGAGCCGACGCCGAGATGAGGCGAGCGAGGGGTCGAGGTGCGGCGGAGAAGGCGGTCGGGCGGGCGACGAGGGCGGCGCGGTGGGTGGTACGGAGGGCGGAGAGCATGGCTTTCGAGTGGCTCAGCTCAGGCGAGAGGGTGCTGCTGTGGGAGATGAACAAGCTGGGAGCCAATGCGCGCGCCGCGATGCTCCTGTCGGCTCGTCTCGCCGCCGCCGGCCGCGAGCGAGCCAAGGTCCGCGCGTCCGCGGCCGGCGACGAGCTTCCTCCCCTCCTGTCCCTCGCTCCCTACCACCACTGCTGAGCACACTCAACGCAGCAGCTAAAGCCACCATGGCAGCACCCACACCATGGCGACCACTCGCCCAGCTCGCACACCGCGCCCTCGCCTCGTCCTCCTCCCCCTCCTCAACCTCCTCCCTCTCGATCGCCGCACCGCGCCTTGCCACCACGCGCTCGACCGCCCGCATCCTCTCGACTCGAGCATCCGCGCCGTGCTCCTGCGCACCCTCACCGGCCTTCAAGACGGCGCTCGCCCGCTTCGGCTCGCCTGCGACCTCGTCCTGGTCGGCGGCCATCTCCGCACAGGTCGGCTCGCCCCGCCCTCTCGTGCGTCCCTCTCTCCCACCCCAGCTGCACGAGCCCGACGAGACGGCGAACAGGCCGGGCCAGGCAGCAAGCGCGCTCCTCGAGCGATGCCTTCGAGCCGGCCTGCCCACCGTCTCGCCCGTCTCGCACGGATCGTCGACTGACCCGGGCTCTCTTGACTCGCGCAGAGCACTCGTTCGGCCGTCAGCCTCCTGCGCGCACGCGTCGCCCACGCCTCGAGCGCCCGCGCCCTCTCGACCGCCGCCGCCGCCGCCGCACCGCCTCATCCCGCCGCCGCCTTCGACTCGTCCTCGTCCTCGTCGTCCTCGTCGTACCCGGACCCGCCCGAGGTCCGCCTCACGAGCCCCTTTGTCGGGCGCTACCTGTTCGGGATCGCCGGCCTCGTCTTCTGCATCGTCGTCGTCGGCGGCATGACCCGCCTCACCGAGAGCGGCCTGTCCATCACCGAGTGGAACGTCGTCAAGGGCGTCAAGCTCCCCATGACTCAGCTCGAGTGGCAGGACGAGTTTGACAAGTACAAGAGCACGCCCGAGTGGAAGATGTGCGTCCTCTCTTTCCCCTCGTCCTCGTCGTCGTCCTCCCTCCAGCTCGACGACGCTGACCCCCGGTCTCTCCCCGCCCGCCCGCAGCAACAACCAGCACATCACGCTCGACGAGTTCAAGACGATCTACATGTGGGAGTGGGGCCACCGCATCCTCGGGCGCATCATCGGCCTGTCGTTCGTCGCCCCGATCCCGTACTTCGTCCTGCGCGGCAAGCTCGGCAAGGGCATGTCGCTCGCCCTGTTTGGCATCGCGACCCTGATCGGTGGCCAGGGCGCCCTCGGGTGGTACATGGTCAAGAGCGGGCTCGACGCCGACAGCGTGCAGGACCTCGGCGGCGTGCCGCGCGTGAGCCAGTACCGCCTCGCGGCCCACCTCGGCATGGCCTTCCTCGTCTACTCGTCGTGCCTCAGGCTCGGGCTCGGCGTCGGGCGCGACTGGAAGCTCGCCAAGAAGGCGCAGGGCCTCGCCGGGCTCAAGTCGGTCAGCGAGACGCTCAGCGTGCTCCAGGGCAAGGTCGCAGGGCGCACGCGCGTCCTCACGACCATTGTCACGGCGCTCGTCTTTACCACTGCTCTCTCAGGTGCGTCTCTCTCTCTCTCCCTCTCTCCCTCTCTCCCTCGTCGTCGAGCGCTCTCTCGCTCGAGCCGCCCGGCTAACCTCGCTCGGACCCCCTCCCTCTCTCGCTCGCTCGCAGGCGCCTTTGTCGCCGGTCTCGACGCCGGCCTCATCTACAACGAGTGGCCGACGATGGGCGGCGGCCTGCACCCGGGCATGCACGAGCTCAACAAGGACTTTTACTGCCGCAACGAGGACAAGTCGGACCGGTGGCGCAACGTGACCGAGAACCCGACGACGGTCCAGTTTGACCACCGCATGCTCGTGCGTCTTTTCGCTCTCTCTTCCTGCCTCGTGAATGTGCGACGAGGGCGACTCGCTGACGTTCGTCCGACGCGCGCCCGCAGGCCTACACGACGTTCCTCTCGGTCGTCTCGCTGTTTGCGTTCGCGCGCCGGCCGCACATCCGGGCCCAGCTGCCGCCGACGACGTACCGGCTCATCAAGGCGTCGCTCCACATGAGCCTCCTCCAGGTCGCGCTCGGCATCTCGACGCTCCTGTACCTCGTCCCGACGCACCTCGCCGCGACGCACCAGGCCGGCAGCCTCGTCCTCCTCAGCTTGGTGCTCGCCGCCGGCGCGAGCCTGAGGCGCCCGGGCAGCAGGGTCGTGCAGGAGGCGCTGAGGATGTCGCAGCTCAGGCAGAAGGCGGCGCAGATCAAGGTCTAGTCGCTTCCGTCCTCTCTCTCTTTCCCTCTCTCTAGACGTTCCCCACTCCCTCGTTTCCGTACTGTTCCTCTGTGTACCGCATTGCACCTCGTCGTTCCTCTACCTCCGTTCCTCTCAACCGCGAGCGAGTGCGAGAGGCGGCAGCCCGATCGTCCGCTCGCGCCCTTCCTTCCTCCCTCTCTCGCTCCTCCCCCTCACTCGCTCTCGCCGCCCTCGCCAGCCGCGCCATGCCGACCGCGCAGGCGCACTACCCGCCGCTCCCGAGCGCAGCCACGACGCGCCCCTCGGCCTCGCGCTGGTCCCCCGAGGCCTCGCTCTCGACCTCGCCCGTCTCGCCCTCCGTCGCGCTCCCCTCCCCGCCGCCACCGCACCCCGCTCCGCCCTCGCCGACGACACTCCGCGCCGGCATCCTCGCGCACGCGCACAGCTTGCTCGGCTCAGCAACAGCAGCAGCAGCGGCGGCGGCGGCAGCAGCGGGTCCCGGCTCGAGGGCGGGCTCGGGATCGGGGAGCGTGCGCGGAGATGCCGGCGGACAGGGGGCGCGGCGGACGGACCGCGCAGGTGCGGGGGAGGAGCCCGAGGGCGACGAGGAGGACGACGAGTTCCGCTATGAGGAGCGGGAGCTGGGCAGCGAGGGGAGCTGGAAGGCGGCGGCGAGCGCGGCGCAGGAGGGCGGGCGGGGCGCGACGAGCAGGTGGGCCGCCGCGGCTGCGGGCGGTGCGACAGCAGCGTCGGCGGGCGCGGGCGAGGTCGCGCCGGCCGACAGCGACCCGCACACAGCGCCGCGCGAGGGAGCAGGAGCAGGGGCGAGCGCGGCGAGGTGGCTCGCGAGGGCCGAGGCGGTCCGCGCGAGGTCGTCCGCGCTCTCGACCGGGTCGAGGGCGTTGGCCAAGGACGACGAGCCGCCCGCGACGGCGCGACCGAGCACGCCCGACCGTGCTGCGGGTCGCTCGAGGACCGCCACCGCCGACTCGGCCAACACACTCTCGACGAGCAGCTTCCTCTCCTCGCCCTTCAGCCTCGTCTCGAGCTCGGCGTCCCCTCCCACCTCGCGCGACGCCCTCCTCGCCGACGCCGCCAGCACCCGCGCCTCGACCGCCGACCACGACCTGCGCGCCGCCCAGACCCGCATCGTCTCGCTCGAGCGCGCCCTCTCGGCGCACTCTGCGTCGGACCGCATGCGCGCCGATGCGCTTGAGATGCGCGAGGCGTCGCTCGAGAGCGACCTCAAGCGCATGCGCGACGACGCTGCGCGGCGGGACGGCGAGCTGCGCGCGGCGCAGGGCGACGCCGAGCGCACCAGGGCGCAGCTCGAGCGCTGCGTCGCGCTCCTCGTCGCGACCGAGGGCGTCGTCGGCGCGCTCGAGGGGCAGGAGGCCGCCGGGCGCGCCGCGCTCGAGCTCGTCGGCGAGGCGCTCGATCTCGGCGTCGAGCTGCACGGCGCGGCCCACGACGCGGCCACGCGCGCGGCCGAGCTCGACCGCGCGCTCGTCGAGCAGGGCACGGTCGGCGAGCGCATGAAGGGCCTGTTGCTCGCCATGCGCCGCGACAAGGTCGAGCTCGAGGGGCGCGTGCGCGAGCGCGACGAGGAGCTCGCGGCGCTCCGGGCGCGCGACGAGCGGCACGGCGCGCTCCTCCGCCGCGTGTACGGCGCGCTCGCCCAGCTCGACGGCGACGTCCTCCTCGAGCCGGTCGGCGACGAGCGCGCGGCGGCGGCGGACCCGGCGGCGCAAGTCGAGGCTGCGCTCTCGCGCCTCGCCGACCTGCGCGACCGCACGCCGACCTGCCCGAGGACCGCCTCGCCGGCGTCGTCGGCCACGACGAGCGACCCGCTCTCGGCGCTCTCGCACGCCAACGAGGAGCTCCAGGCCGAGCTCGCGGAGGCGGGCGTCACGGCCGAGCGCCGCATCAAGCTCCTCGTGCGCGAGATCCAGAAGGTCACTGCGACCAAGGACGCCGAGATTGCCGAGCTGCGGCGCCGCGTCGACGAGGCGACGCGCGCGGCCGACGAGGCGCAGCGGCGCAGGGTGTACCCGCCGCACGAGCTCGTGCGCCTGTCGAGCTCGCCGCTCGTCGCTTCGTCGGCGCCGCAGCTCGTGCAGGACTCGCTTCCGGACGAGATCGTCGCGCCGTCGAAGCTCGAGTCCATCGCCGGGACGAGCCAGTCGCTCGCCCGCATCGTCGCCGTGCGTCCTCTCTCTCTCTCTTCATCTCTGCGCCCCACCTCTCTCTGCTCCTCGCACAGCTTGCTGACACTCTCATGCTCCTCCCGCAACAGCTTTCGGAGCAGCTTCCGGCTCTACGCTCGCGCATCGCCCAGCTCGAGAACGACCTTTCGACTTGCCGCGCTCAGCAGCGCGCGCTCGAGGCGCACAACGCCGAGCTCGAGCAGGTCAACGGCGAGGCGTATGCAGTCATGGACGAGCTCGCCAAGGCGCTCGAGCAAGCGCGAGGCGCTTCGGCGGGCGAGGCCTGAGCGCGAGAGGGAGAGGCAGCTTGAGAAGGTGCGAGGTGCAATGGGCAGCTCTTGTCTGTGCGCGTCTCTGTCGCTAGAGCTCGCGAGAGCGCGAGAGCGTGAGCAGCCTGCAAGCTTCTCACTGCGAGAGAGACGACCGCTGAGCGGTCCGTGCGCGCGAAGGAGAGGTCGAGCGATCGTTGAGCGCGCCGTGCGACGTGCCCTTCCTGCGAGCGCTACGCCAGCAGCTCGTCGCAATAGAGGGAGAAGAAAGCCCTGTGCGCTCGTCCTTCCTTCGGTGAGGTGCGGAGCGTTGCGCAGCAAGCGCTCGCTCAACCCTTTCGGCAGCGGACGAGGCGGACTAGGCGAGAAAAGCATCCTCGATCGGGCACAGCTTCCTGCCCAGCTTCTCTCACGCAACTCTGTAGACTCTCGCAGGCTCTCATCGCAGCGAGAGCGAGCGCTTCGAGAGGTCTGCACGGCTAGGATTTCGATCTCGACCGACATCAGCTCCAACTACGTCCGCCCTTCTGCGTCGCGCTCCTGCAGCTCTACGTCGCAAAGACAAAGTCCAGCCGCTTGCAGCCAACGTCCTCGGTCGTCTCGAGGTCTGCGCGCACGAGGGAGAGGGTCAACTCGAGGCGTCGACGAGAGCGAGACGAGGAGGACTGAGCGCACAGTGGGACTTCTCCTCGGTCGTCATGGCGTTCCAGCGCTTGGCCTTCCAGGCGTTGCGCGCCTTGTAGTAGAAGTATGTGCCGGGATCTGTAGGTGCGAGGAGGAAAGGCGTCAGTCTGCGTGATCTGGGAGAGCGCGAGAGGGAGGAAGGAGGGACGGACAGAGGAGGACCAGGTTAAAGCAGATCACGCCCAGGATGCCCGAGTTGGCCTTCTTGTACCGCGGCGCGTCCGATTTTTGGTACACTGTGTGTGTGCGACGAACGTCAGCTCGGCCCCGGCGAGGGAGCGACGCAGGCGCCGTGAGGAAGAGCTCGAGGAGGAAGCCAGGGAGAGCGACGCACGGTTCGCCCCGATGATGGCCGAGACCTGGACCGACATGTTGTAGACCCTGTCAGGATGTTTTGAGTGAGTCTATAGGTCCTAGGAGCGTCCAGGAGTCCGGGAAAGGAGAGGGGAGGACGCACGAGGCAGAGACGGTCCGAGTCGCGACCGAGCCGGCGTTGCGCGACGTCCACGAGACTTGAGCGGCGTGCGCGTAGGGGAACGAGAGCAGATAGGTCGCGAGGGCGAAGTAGGCCCAGGGCTGGATCGGGTCGGGCAGGCACAGGAGGGCGACGTAGCCTGCGAGCGCACGGACCTCGTCAGTCGCTGCTTCGAGGACGTCGAGCGAGCCGCCCAAACGCCGCTACCGCGCTGAGGAGAGGACGAGATGGACGCACCGGGGAAGAACCACAAGTTCTCGATGGCGCAGACCCAAGTCCTGTTGTTGATGATCTCGGAGACGCACGTGAGGAGGACGAGGTTGACGATCGAGATGACCGTGTTGGGCACGCTCAAGAGGTTGGCCATGACGGTCGAGAAGCCGAGAGACTCTGCGCGAGCGAGAGGTGGGTCAGCGGGTCGACGACGAGGCGGTCGACAAAGAGGACGAGGACGCACTCATCGACAGCTGGAAGTAGTTTTTGATGGCTGCGAGCGCAGTACGAGTCAGCGACGGCGCGCAGGAAGGTACCGAGAAGACGCACGGTATCCAGGGATGCCCTGCGACGAGGAGGAAGCGAGTCAGTGAAGGCTCGAGCGCGAGGACGACGCGAGAGAGAAGGGCTCGACGCACGAAGGTCAAGCCGATGAGGTACATGGGGTACATGTCCCAGTCGCACAGCGCACGCCAGAGTAGACGAGGCGTGAGCGCCTGGCGGTTGTTCATCGACGTCTTGGTCGGGTCGTCACGGACGACCTTGTTGACGATAATTTTGACCTCGCGCTCGGTGAAGTAGCCCTTGGGGCGCCAGGGCGCCTTGGTCTGCGACGGGCCGGGCGGGAGGAGGAAGAACGAGGCGATGCCGATGACGAGCCCAAAAAGGCCCTCGATTGCGAACATCCTGTTCGAGGAGAGGTGAGGGACCAGGGGAGGAGGGGAGGAGGGGAGGAGGGCAGGAGGGGTCAGCGCGGGCTCGAGCGGGATCTTCCTCTCCGAGAACTTACCAGCGCCATCCAGCATAGCCGCCGATGCCGCGCATCTTGAGGAGGCCGACGGCGAGGAAAGCCGTGCACATGTCCTGCAGGGCGACGAGGTCAGTCCGGGCTCGTCAACTTGAGAAGGTCGAGATGGACGGGGACGGACGGCGAGGTAGTTGATCGTCCAGAAGGCGGCGAGCCGTACAGGTAGCTCGTGCTGAGAGTAGTAGTACTGCAGGGCGGGAAGGAGTCAGTGTGAGCCGGAGAGAGGAAGAGGGAGACCGTCTTGAGGCGCACCGACAGGTCTGCGGGCGAGCGACGAGTCAGCCAAGCTCTCGCGCGCACGAGCTGAGCAGTCAAACGACGCACACAAGATCACGTCAGGAATAAAGCCTCCCTGGAAGAAGGCCTGCGAGCGCTCGAGCTAGGTCAGCATCCGCTCGACGCTCGAGCCTCGTCGCGGACCAGGTCTCGGGGGGCGGCGAGAGCTCCCTCGAGGACGTGGAACGCACGATCAGGAAGCGCAAGGCGAGGAACGATGCTCGGCCCTGCATCCAGAACTGGCAGAAAGCCCTGCGAGCGAGCGAAACGTCCGTCAGTCGCGCTCGACGCTCGGCGAGGGAAAGACGACGACGCACAGGACGCTGAAGATAACGATCTGCGTAGGTAACCAGATGTCGCACCCCAGCCGCTTGCCGACCATCTGCGACGGCAGCTCGGCCGTGAGGAACCCGAGCTGAGGAGGACAAGGTCAGCGTCGGCTCGACGAGGTCGGCGCAGGCGGCGCCGCTCACCTTCGACAGGGTGTTGCCCAGGTTGTAGTCAGCTTGCGAGAGGCCGAGGTCGCCGAGGAGGTTGTCCGCCTGTGCGAGGGAGAGAGGATCAGCGAGACGGCGACGAGGAAAACGAGCGACGGCGAAGAAAGGAAAGCGAGCGACGCACAGTCGCGTTCGTCATGTTGCCGCGCTCGACGTCCAGTGCGAAGAACATGAAGAGCACCCAGAGCATGATGCGCAGGTCCTGCGACGCGGCGAGAAGAGAGGGAGGTGAGCCGAGTCCGGCTCTCGACGACGCCCGACGCCGCTCGAGAGGGGACGCACAATCTTGCGCCGCACAGCACGCTCCTCCCTGTGCGACCATCGCTCGTCCGGGTCGAACGCGCCGATGTTCTCCCATTTGTCGGACGGCTGGTAGTGCGCGGCGAGCGGACCGTCAAAGACGCTCTCCTGGGTCGCGACCTGCGGCGGGTTGGTCGAGAGGTTGGCGAGGCCGACAGGGTCGTAGGCGAAGGAGGTCGAGGGAGGTCGTCGAAGGCGAGGCGAGGATGGGCAAGAGAGGGAGCGAGAGAGGGTCAGCAAGGCAAGACTCGAGGGAGAAAGACGTTGAGCAGGAGGACGTAGACGCACCGCATCGAGGTCAAAGTCGGCCCTCCTCTTGCGCAGTCCGAGAAAGTGTAGGATCGCAGCGCCCGGCGTGTAGGCGTCCTCGCTGCGCGGCGCGAGAGGAAGGCGCGAGCCCGAGACGGAGCTCGACTCGGACTTGCCGCCGGCGTCGCCCTCTTTGTCGTACGAGAGGGAGCGCTCCTTGCGCAGGGTGTCGGTGTCGAGGAAGCCGTCGGTCGGGTCGGCGTGCACCGCCGGTTGCGGCGGGAGGACGTCGTCCGTGCGAGAGCTCATCGTGCGCGAGCCTCGAGCGAGCGAGCGAGAGCGGTAAAGTGGGAGATGAGAGTCGAGGGCGGCTCGGCCCAGCGACTTGGTACTAAGTTCAGCCACTCAGCCTGAGCGCACAGCAGAGCTCGCCACCCGCTGCCGCCGCGACGCCATCCCTCGCAGGAGACGCTCGCGCAATCCGGCCCGCTCGAGCGTGCGCTCCTTGCTGCGCGCCGACTTCTCCCCGCCTCGCACTAGCGGCCGAGTCGCCGAATGTGCGTCTCGCCGAGCTGAACCTTGTCGTAGCTGGAGGAGGGGCGGAGGTTGACGCGAGGACGGAGGTTGATGGCGCGATGAAGGGGTCGACCTCGCCTGAGAGGACCGGTGCGGGTGCTGTATGTGTAGAGGCCAGCTCAGAAGCTGCAGCAAGCCATTTGCACGCTCAGCAGAGAGGGCGAGGAGCTTGGCGACGAGGACAATCCTGCTCGTCCTCATCTCGTGCCTCCTCGTCCTCTCCCGCTCACGGCGATAGCACGACAAGCGCTGCACCCGTCCCGAGCTCGCCAGACCGTGCTCTCCAGCCCGCCGACGGCCACCGCCGGGCGCAGCTCGGTCGAGCCGGCCGGCCTCGCGACACCGCCTCCACTCTCGACGAGCTCCAGCACGCAAGGGCTCAGCTCAGCTTGCCCGCCATGCGTGCGTATCCCGCCAGATTGGCGTGCTCTCCACTGCTGGCCCCGACCTTCGCTGCGATGCGCTCGCCGCTCTTCGCCTCCTCCTCTTCCTCCCCACCTTCAACTCGACCTCGTTCACCATGGCGACCATCACCCAGACTCTCACCGACACGGTCGGCAAGCTCACCCTCTCGGGAGAGGACGGCGGCTCGACGGCGACCAAGCCCTCGTCGTCCTACAAGTACGCGCACCTGCTGCCAGAGTGGCACACGCACCTCAAGCTCGCGCCCCTCGAGCCCTTCAAGCACGTCGACCCGGGCCATGCGGCGCTCAAGGACCCGCAGCCGCAGTCGTTCCTCGATGGCGCCAAAGTGCAGCAGCTCACGCCCAACGTCGGCACCGAGATCCTCGACGGCGTCGACCTCACCAAGCTCGACGCCCGCGGGCGCTCTCAGCTCGCGCTCCTTGTCGCACAGCGCGGCGTCGTCGTCTTCCGCGGGCAGCAGGCCTTCATCGACGCCGACCCGAGGTGGCAGATCGAGTGCGTCCCCGTCTCCCCTCCTCTTCCTCCTCGTCCCGAGCTGACTTTGCCTCTCTCTCTCGGCGAAACAGCGACTGGGGCTCCTTCTTCGGCCGCGTCCACACCCACCCCGTCTCGGGCTTCGCCAAGGACTACCCCGAGTTCCACTTGGTCTGGCGCGACGCGACCGGCACGAGCGACGAGCGGCACTACGAGGGGCGCATCAACAACCTGACTCTGCATTCGGACGTCACCTACGAGGTGCGCTCGCTCTCTCCTCGGCACTCGACTTGCTCTCGAGCTCTCTCCTGACCCTACTCGACGCCCACAGCTCCAGCCGCCCGGCCTCACGACCCTCTTCTTGTACGACTCGCCCTCGTCCGGCGGCGACACGCTCTTCATAAGCCAGACCGAGGCCTACAAGCGTCTGTCGCCCTCGTTCCGCTCGTACCTCGAGACGCTCTCGGTCGAGCACTCGGGCTTCGAGCAGGCGCAGCGTGCGATCGAGCTGCACGGCGCCGACACGGTCAAGCGCGCGCCGGTCAAGCACGTGCACCCGCTCGTGCGCACGCACCCGGTCACGGGCGACAAGGCGCTGTTTGTCAACCGCGGCTTCTCGAGGCGCATCGTCGGGCTCAAGCAGGAGGAGTCGGACACGATCCTCAACTTGCTCTAGTACGTTTCTCCTCCTCTCTCCTCCTTCCTCCCTCGCGCCTTCCTTCCTCTCCTGCTCGTCTCAAGCCGTCGACCCAGCTATCCCTCGTGCTCGTCGCTTGCGTCCCCTCGGCAGCGCACTGACCCCCTCCTCCTCTCGCAGCGACCACCTCGAGCGCGGGCACGACTTCTCGGTCCGGGCACGGTGGAGCGAGCCGGGCACCGTCGTGCTGTGGGACAGTGTGTCCTCCTCATCTCTGATAGCTCTCCTCGCAGACATCGTCGCCCTCGCAGCGAGCTGACCCTCCCTCCCCCTCACCTTCTCCTCCTCGCCGCCTTCTTCTTCCTCTCCTCCTCCTTCTGTTGCTCGCAGACCGCGTCACGGCGCACTCGGCGCTCGTCGACTGGAACGACGGCATCCAGGGCCGCCGACACGGCGCGCGTATCACGCCACAGGCCGAGCGGCCGTTCCTCTGAGCCTGGAGGAGGACGAGGAGGGGCTCTCCGAGCGTTTGAGCGCGTCGAAGGCCCAGTGTGTGAAACAAAGCAGTACCTTTTCAGTCTCTCTTCGAGTCGTGCACGATATGAGAGACGAGATCGGCGAGAAAGAGGGGCTCGAGCATTTTGAGAAGGTCGTTCCGGACCGCTGAGAGAGCTCGACGGCTTGCACGCTCTCGGGAGGACGCTGCAGCCCTCGAAGACTTCTCTCACGTCAGGCTTTAATGTGAGTAGAAGGCGTGTGCGGGCGGCCGTGCAGCTACAGCGTCGTCGCGCCGCTCGAGCCTCCTCCCCGTCCAGCTCATGTACCTGCTCTCACACCCGAACGAGACGTTCCGTACCGACCGAGCAGCTGGCTAGCTCATAGTGCCTGCAGAGAGGAATCTGTGAGCTCGCGGGGAGAAGCACGCCTGCGAGCGCCGCTCGAGCGGCCGTGCACGCACCGCCCGTCGAACGACCACCTCCTTCTCTCGACGACCGAGTCGACGCAAGCGCGATGCTGTATGTACAGGAGGCGCCGAGCGGAAAGATACACACACCCACTGCCCCGCCCCTGCTGCCGCCGCGGCCGCCGCCGCCGCCGCCGCTGCCGAGCCCCGCGCCGCTCAGTTCTGCTTGTCGATCGAGCGGTTGATGCCGCCGAGGAGCGCCTTGAGGAGGTAGGCGGCGTCGCACGTGCCCTGCGCGCGCAGGAGGGTCAGCTCGAGGTCGGCGCGAGGGGCAGGAGGAGACGAGCGAGGGAGAGGGGCGCACCTCGAAGAGCGTCGTGTCGACCATGTCGCGGATCCTGCACGAACGTGTGGGTCTATCAGCACAGCGGCTCGGTGCGCGCCGGATCTGCAGAAGAGAGGAGCACGCCGACGCACCCGTGCTTCTGCTTGAGGTCGTCGTCGAGGCTGCGCAGGTGCTCTGCCGCATCGGAGCTGCGCACGGGCCGTCCCGAGGGCGTCAGCTCTTGTCGTTGGCCCCGATCCGCAGAGAGAGGGGGAGAGAGAGGGGCGCACTAGTTGCCGATCTGGACGAACGAGCAGCCGACCTGCGGGCGGGTGCAGGCAGCTCAGCAGCGGCGAGGGAGGGGGAGGCTGAAGGAGAAGGCGCACGGACCTGGAACGGCGGGAAGCGGCCTTTGTCGAGCCGCCGCGCGACGTCGACGAGGACGTCCTCGGGGCTCTGGCCCTTGTCGGGTGCACCGTCTGCGTGCGGAGAGAGCGTCAGGGAGAGCTCGCTCGGCGGGAGCGCGAGGTGGGAGGGAGAGGACGCACCGGTGAGGATGATGAGGTTGAGCGGTTTGGGTCGAGGCACGCCGGCCGCTTTGCCCGTCGCCTGCCATTGTTCGAGCTTCTGCGCGCGGCGAGCGGGACGTGCAGGGTCAGCGAGCTGAACGGACGAGGAGGATGAGAAGGACGAGGAGGAGGAAAGGTGGCGACGCACGAGCATGTACGGCTCGAGGACCCTCCGCACCGCGTCGGCAGTCGGCGTCGTGCTCCTCGGGCGCACGCGGCGGAAGACCTCGAGCAGGTCGGCGGCGCTCGTGCTCGTGTGCGTGAGGCGCGAGTTGAAGAACGCGAGGTCGACGCCGTCCTGCGCGGGCGCCAAGTGCGACGCATCCCGTCAGTTCTCGTCCGGCAGGTCGATAATGCGCAGGAGGATGTGCGAGATAGGCGGCGCACCTCGTCGTACTGCACAGCCGTCCTGACCACGCTCGCCAACGCCGGCGCCAGCTCGGTCTCCCACATGGGCTCCATCGAGCCCGAGTCGTCCACCAGCAGGGTCGTGTCGTATCTTCCGAGCGCACGGAGGGCGTCCTCGGTGGGCTTGTCGAGCGCGGCGGGCGAGGAGGACGAGGTCGAGGGGCCGGCGGCGGCCGAGTGGTGATGGGGGGAGGGTGGAGAGGGCTGGGGCTGCGAGGGCGCGGGCTTGCTGCCCTTTGCGGCGAGCGAGAGGCGCTTGAAGAGGCCCATGGTGGCACGGAGCTGGAGCGTGAGAGGAGGAGGAGGAGCGAGAGGCGGAGGGAGCGAGCGAGGCGGAGGCTGCGGGGAAGCCAGCGAGGCGGTGCAGCGACGGCGGGCGAGCTCTGAGCTCTTCCCCTTGCAGCTGAGAGAGCGCTCCCTTGACAGGCTGTGCGGCAACAGCTCTCAGACGGAACGGGCGAGGCGCGCGCAGCGAGATTTCTACAGGTTGCGAGTTGCAGCTCCCCCTCGCTCGCGCGCCCGCTCGACGACAACGACTTGCCCCGACGACCCAGCGCACCGCCTACGCCTGGATCTGCGCAATCACCTCCTTGAGCTCGTCGGGCTTGAGGAGCGCGTACCCGGTCCCGGGCACGACCTGTGCGAGCTGCACATTGTTGGCGTCGAGCGTGTCCTCCATGACCTGCTTGAGCACCTTGAGCGCGAGCACCTTTGCCTGCTCGAGCGTCATGCTCTTGTCGTACGAGTCCTGCAGCTCGGACTGGGCGCCCTCGGACCCGGACCCCATCGCCTTGGCCTGGAACCGCATGAAGGTGCCCGACGGGTCGGCGTGGTACAGCTGCGGGCCGTGCTGGTCGATGCCGGCGATCAGGAGCGCGACGCCGAATGGCCGAGACTGCGCGCGGTATGCGGCATGGTGTCAGCCTTTGGCTGCGCGGCGACGAGACGCGAGAGGAGAGGGAGAGAGGAGGACGCACCATGGACGCCTCCTCCTCGTTCGCGCCCTCGCCAAACCTCAGCGCGAGGTCCGACACCGACTGCGTCACCGACTCGACCTTGATCTCCTCGTCGTACGTGAAAAAGTGGTTCTGCGAGCGTCGCGCGCTCTCGTCAGCTCGTTCCGGGGGGCCGAGGCGTGCGCGGCCTCGTCTCGAGCGCGACAAGAGAGCAGAGCGAGCGACGCACCTGAGCCGTGACGCGCGCATGCTCGACCATGGTCCTCGCGTCGGCCGTGAGGCCGCTCATGGCGCACGCGATGTGGCGGTCAATCTCCATGATCTTCTCGACCGAGTCGGACTCGAGCAAGGGCGACTGGGTGCGCTTCTCGACGGCGAGGACGACACCCTCGGACGTCTGGATGCCGACCGTCGTCGAGCCGAGCTGTGTGCGCAGGGCGAGAGTCAGTCTCGGGAGGATCTGGGGCTGGCTCGAGGGAGAGGTGGAGCGCACCTTGATGGCCTCGATGGCGTACTCGACTGTAGGGGGGCGCGCTACGTCAGCCATGCTCGCTGGATGGGAGGAGCAGGAGGAGAGAGACGGACCCTGGAAGAGGCGGCCTTCGGGCGAGAAGGTGTTGACCTGCGTGAGGGAGCGAGCCGGCGGGGAGAGGGAGGGAGGGGGAGGAGGACGGGGAGAGGGTCAGCGGGACCGGGCTTGGAGCAGGTCTTCGTGGAGGCGGGTGGAGACGCACGCCTCGGTCGTACTCGGAACGGCTGCGTGCGCGAGGGTGCCAGGTCAGTGGGGGTTGCGAGAGAGAGATGAGGACGAGGGAGGGAGGGAGGAGGGCCAAGGGGGACGCACCTGCTGAACATGGCTGGGTGCGCGCTGCTTGTGGGAGTACTGGTAGAGGTGGCTGGTAGGAGTAAGCAGGCAGCTGAGCGTGGCAGAGAGAGAGAGCGAGGCGGAAGGAGGACGAGCGAGCGCGTCGTCATCTCCTCTGCCCCGTCCTCTCCCTCCAACTCGCCTAGAAGCTCAGCGACAGTGCGTCCCTGCTCTCCAGCTATCTGGCTACACGCTCAGCTGACCCGCTCCGTCCCCCGTGCAGTGGCCGCCGTCCCTCTCGTAACCTCGACCGGCGCACCCGTGTTCCCCATCAACCTCATGCACAACAACCAGAGCCTGTATTACGTCAAGAGCAGTGCGTCCAAGCTTTCTTCTCCGTCCGGCACAGCAAGCGCGCGACCCACTCAAGACGCCCACCGCTGACCCTTCCTCCTCGCCCGCAGCGACCGCCTGCCTCGCCGGCGCCCTCGCCGGCATCCTCGGCCTCACCAACCTCGCCGGCTTTGCCCTCTACCTCGCCGCGAGCGTCTCGGTCGGCGGCGCCTACAGCCTCGCCCAGTGCGGCGCAAAGCCGGCGCGCTTCTTCGTCAAGCCCAGCGAGCCCATCCTCGCCGGCACGCTCGGCAACTGCTTCTCGTTCATCCTGTTCTGGACCCGTGCGTGTCGCTCCCTCTTTTGCTTCGTCTCGACGGCGACGGCTGCCCGGGTCGAACAAGACGAGACTGACGCCCTGCGCCCGCCCCGCTCGCAGTCTTCTACTCGCTCGTCTACAGTGCGTCCTTGCTCTCGCCCTTCTCCTTGCCGCCCTTCGTTCGGGCCATGCTGACCCTCTTCCTCTTCTCTTCGCAGTCTACGACTGAGCGCGCCGTACCAGGCGCCCGATCGAGCGCAAAGCCGAGGACGACAGCCCAGCTCCCCGGCTCCTCCAGGACCAGCCCGGCCTCGCCGCGACGACGAGGCCGCGTCAAGTCGACCTGCAGCTCGCCGTTGCGAGCGTTGAGGGAGTCGAGACGGAACGGAGAAGATGCTGCGCTGCGCGAGGCTGGCGAGACGGGCGAAGCGCAGGCGCGAGGTGGACGGAGGCAGGAGGGCGAGGGGGCGCGTGCGGTGCAAACTTGCGAGATGGCTCTCTCAGCGGCGCTGCGTCGCCTTGGCCCCTGAGAACGTGCGAGCGCGAGTACAGAGCAAAGCTGTCGAGCAAGCGAGGCGGTGCAGCTTCCGGCGCCCCACTCGGCCGGCTCTCCCCTTGTCCGCTCGCCGTCCCTTCTCCTGCTCCCCTCCTCCCACACGAGCGACCCCTCCCGCCAGCTCGCCCATGTTCCGCCGCTTCTCTCAGCAGAGCCAGAGCAGCAGCCGCCCCGGCCCTGGTCAGCAGCAGCAGCAGCCTCCGCCGGCGGGAGCCAAGCCCGCCTCTCGTCACTCGTCGTCCGCCTCGTCCAGCTCGCCAGCACAGCACCAGCCTGCCGTGCCCGACCTGTCGGCACTCTCCCTCGGCAGCACCCCTCTCGCGCCCGCCCCGCCGTACGAGGCCATCCCCTCGTCGACCTCCTCAACCACCGGCGCCGCACCACCTCCAGCACCGCCGCCCTCAAGCCGACCCGCGCAAGGCGCGAGGGCGCCGCAGCGTAGGAGCAGCATCGAGGACCGCCTGGCGCCGCTCGGCAAGTACGACCTCGTGCTCGTCGTCGATGGTGCGTCGGTCGTCCTCCTCCTGCGAGCCTCTCCGAGCCGTGTCTCGAGGCAGCTTCGCTTACTGGCTGGTGAGGCCGCCCGCACAGACTCGCCGTCGATGGTAGACCACTGGAAGCAGGTCGGCGAGGCCCTCATGGGCGTCGTCGAGTCCTGGTGCGTCCCCCTCCTCCTCCTCCTCTCTCGCTCGCCCCTTGTCCAACGAGCTGACTCGCCCCCGCCCGCCCCCCTCGCGCGCGCAGCGCAAAGTACGACAAGGACGGCATCGACGTCGTATTCCTCAACAACGACGCCGCGCGCCTCGAGCACGTCGTCGACCCGGCCGTCGTCGAGCGCACGTTCCGCGAGGTCGAGCCGGTCGGGAGCACGCCGTGCGTCCTCTCTTCTCCTTGCTCCCCGCCCTGCCTCTCGAGTCTCAGCTCGAGCGACCCGGCTGACGGGTTGAGCGAGCGCAGCACGGGCATGGTCCTCGACGAGGTCCTGCGCGCGTACGTCGAGCGGGTCGAGGACGCCAAGGCGGCGCGCGCGCGCGTCAAGCCCATGCTCGTGCTCGTGCTCACCGATGGCAGAGCCGACGACCCGGACATGGTCAAGGGTGCGTCGCTGCTCTCTCGCTCTCTCTCTCTCCTTCCTCGTTGCCTCGGGCGCCGAGAGGGGAGATGCGGATGATGGCTCGGGCACAGCGACTGACGAGGGCTTGAGCGTCTCCTCCATCCACCGCCGCAGACATCATCGTCGAGATGGCACAGCGCCTCGACGAGGTGCGCGCACCGTGCGTCGTCCTTCCTCCCCTTCCCTCCTCGCAGCGCGCGCACTGACCCCTCCCCTCCCCATCTCCTCCTCCTCCCCTCCCTCTTCTCCCCCTCTCGCCCCCCTCAACTCGCCCTCGCCCCTCCCCGCCCGCCCGCAGGCCGTACCAGCTCGGGCTCCAGTTCATCCAGATCGGCGCCGACCCGGACGCGCGCGCGTTCCTCCAGGAGCTCGACGACGACCTCAAGCCGCAGCTCGGCGTGCGGGACATGGTCGACTGGTGCGTCGGGGCGCCTCTCTCTGTCTCTCTCTCTCTCTCTGTCTCGGCATGCTCTCTCTGTGCAGCGAGTCGGTCGAGTGCGTGGCCGAGCAGGAGCGCTGACGACCCGTCTCCTGCGCGCAGCACGCCCTACGCCGGCGAGATCTCGCCCGAGTTCCTTCTCAAGGCCGCGCTCGGGAGCGTCAACAAGGCGCTCGACGGCTGAGCCCACAGCGTCGTCGTCTCGTCGCGGGCTCGTCCACGATCTTGTTCTCCCTCCTCGTCGGGCTTTCCTCTCGCTCTCGCTCTCGCGCTGTGCGCTGTAGCTCTCCGTCCGTACTCGAGTCATGTCAATCCGAGCCCTGTTGTTACACACACACATGTACTGCGCCCCTCGATCCCTCGCCCGGCCCGAACCAAGAGCGCGAGCCCGCAGAGCACGAACTCAGACGGGCGGTTGCAGCGTCTTCTGGCTCGTGAGGTTCCACTGGACGTTGCGCATGTAGGCGTTCCACAGCTCGGCGACCTCGGTCGTCTGCTGCATCTGGGCGTTGGTCTTCTGCGGGCGGGTGAGGGTCGGGCTGGGTCAGCTGAGCGGGGAGGGAGAGGGGAGAGGGGAGAGGGGAGGGAAGGAGGAGGGGAGGACGCACGGCAACCTCGTTGTTGAGAAGCTCGAAGCTCTCGTTGAGCTTGCCGACGGTGCCGAGGATGCGCCCGATGATGACTGCTCGAGAAGGGCGCGCTCGCAGCGTCAGCGCGTCGTGCGGCGGCGGGGAGCGGGAGGTGAGGAGGCGCAGGGGCGGAGGCGGGACGCACTTTCTTGCTCCTCCTCGTAGGGGTTGTTCATCGCTGTGGGGCGTGCAGGCTGGCTCGACGGGCTGCTGAGGAGCGAGAGGCGCGGAGGGTCGAGTTGGGCGATGAGGACGAGGGTCGAGAGGTGAGCGACGTGTTGCTGGGCGTGCGGCCGGGCGTGGGTGGTCCAGAAGGGTGCTGGAGCAAGTTGCAGGGCTCGCTGAGCAGGTGAGCGCGTGGTGAGAGCGAGGACGAGGAGGAACAGCTCCCGCTCGTCTCCCTCGTCCTCTCGCCACCTCGGCCCTCACAGCTGGGCTCGCTCTACTCGACTCGCCGACGTACCCGCACATCTGGGCGACAGGCTCCCGCACCGCCCACACCGCCGTCAGCACTCGCCGGCTGCGTGCGACTGTCCGCGTCCTCATCAGCGTACCTCGTCGCCCGACCTCTCTCACACCGACGGCGGCTCATGGACTGGTGGACGCCTGTCTCCGGGGCTCAAGAAGGTGCAAGACGCGCTGTGAGCAGGACGGGCGGGCTCTAAGGAGCGGGGTAGCAGGTGCGTACTCGTCCTCCCCGCCTCCTCCTCTTGGCCCCCCCTCGTCGGCCGTCCCTCGCACGCTCCAGCTCCTCGAGACGCTTCACGGACGCGACGATGAGCTTACTCGAGCCCCTCGCGCGCAGAACGGTCACGCACAACGGGTTGGACGGGCGTCTCGAGCGGTGCAGGAGCTGGCGGTCGACCTCAAGCGGTTCATCTCGGTGGTACGTCCCTCTCGCTCTCTCTGCTCGTGCCGCAAGGCTCGAGCATGCACTCTTGCGCTCCTGTGAGCTGCGCGCTGACCGCGTTCACTGTGCGCGCAGGTCAGTCGAGCCCTCCATGGCGCCCCTGCTCTTCCTCGTCTCGAAAGCTCGCGCTCTCGCTCGTCGGCGGCCTGGAAACGGCGCCGGTCGACGCACATCGTGTCTCTCTCGAAAGCATCCGGGCCCAGGCTGCCAAAGATGTCCGTCTCGTCGTCCCCACTCGTCCCGGCGGCTGCGCGAGCCGAGCCGTCGCGGACGGGTCCTACCGAGGCCGTACCCGCCCTCGCGTGCCCCCGAGGGCAGCGGGTGCACTCTGGTGAGTCGCTCGCACGGACACCGCCCCTGTGGCGCGACCGTGCGCCCGGCCACCTCTTAAAAACAGGGGGAGACTGCGCACCCTCTCTCAACTGCTATCTCTTGATCTAGCGTGGTTGCGGCCTTCTGCTTGCGCACGATCGAACGAGGACGTCTCTGCGGTGCAATCGAGCGCTTCTCCCGACCCTGTAGGTCCTGTAGAGCGCGAGCTGGACCGTTTCCCCTGCCTTCTCAAGTCGGGTCGAGAGGCGACGAGCTACAGCTCTTCCTGCGGGCCTTGTTCCGCTCGAGCCCCCTCTGTGGACCTGTTCGACTGTACCCTGAACGAGGCGAGGCGCGCGAACGCTTGTGGGCGGCGCAATCGTCGTCTGAAGCGGGCCGAGGAAAGCTAATCGGAATAGGAAATCGCGCCTAATCCGATCCACTTTGAACCGTTTCGCGCCCTCGCCGCGACCCGAGTCGGGTTCGAACCGACGCGGCATTACAATCTCGATCTAATGAAACTTTGTATTGCTCGCTCTCGCGCCTGGACCGACTTGCGGACATGGGCTCGCTTTCGTTCTAGCTTGCAGTCCTAGTCGTCTTGGTGAGCGGGAGCAAGCGAGCCGACCATTGCGGTAGCGCAAAGCGGAGCGAGCGAGTCTCGTCGGCGGCGACGGCGATGAGCGCACCGAGACGAGCCGACACGCTCTCTCTTCGGCGCAGAGAGGCTCGAGCGACAGTAGAACAAGGCGTGTCAACAGGAACTGCAGGCTACAGAACGACCCAGGCACACACGGAGCCCGTACATCCCCTCGTCGCCCTCGCACGGACCCCTCCCTCCTCGAGGTCCTCACCACCCGTTCCCTCGCGACGCCGCCTCGCCCTGCGCCCCTGCGCTCGCGCCGTACAGCGTCCAGTCCTGCTGCGGCTGCACCGCCCCAAGCGGCGGCAGCGCGTACGCCTCCTGCTCGTCGACCGCTCCCGCCCCGCCGGCGCCGGCGCCGTCAACCAGCTCGTCGCCGCCGCCGTACGTGTCGTACGCGCCCGACACGGCGGCGGGCTCCACAGCCGCTGCGGCGCCGCCCCACGCCTGCTCGAGGCCGAGCGCAGGCGGCGCGCCCGGCGCGGCGCCGCCGCCGACGGGCCGCTCGGGCGACGCGCTCGTGCTCGTGTGCGCCGGCGTCGGCGGGAGCGGCGGTGGGAGGCCGCTGAGGCAGGCCTGCTGCTGCTCGCCGTTCGGGCCCGCCTCGAGCGGCAGCGCTCCGGCTCCGGCGCCGGCGCCGTGCCGCTCGCCGCTCGACGGCGACGAGTGGTTCGTGCCCGTGCCCGTGCCGCTGTTCGACCCGGGCCCCGATCCCGAGCCCGAGCCCGACTCGACGCCGCTGCCCGTGCCCGTCTCGGGCGACGCGCCGCCGACGAGGTGCGCGAGCGTCGCGCCGGGGCCGGGGCCGTCCTCGTACACGGGCGCCATGGTCGAGCCGGCCGGGTCGAACGCGAGCGGCGTGCCGTAGCTGTCGAACGTCCACGAGGGCTTGCGCCCGCGGTGCTGCGCGCCGTTGGCGAGCGCGGCGGCAGCGGCGTCCGGGACGGCGAGCGGCTGCTGCTGCTGGTCGAGGAAGGGCTCGAGGAGGTGCTGCTGCTGCTGCGCGGGCTCGTACGAGTAGTCGGGTTGGCGGGCAGGTGCGGCGGGCGGTGCAGACACTGTTGCGCTCGGTGAGTCAGCTCGAGCGCTCGAGAGGGGACGAGAGGTTCAGAGAGAGGGGGCGCACGGTCGTAGTGCCCAAACGCAGCGTACGGCGCCTGATCGGGCACCTTGCGCGCCTCGCGCGCCGCATTGAGCTCGCGCAGGCGGTCGTTGGCGAGCGGCGTGAAGAAGCAGGCGAGCTCGAGGGCGTGGGTGAACCTGCGCGCGCGAGAGGTGCGTAGGGCGTCAGCTCACGATCGAAGACGGCGAAATGGGCGAGGTAGGAGGAGGAGAGGACGCACCAGTCGAGCTCGACGTCGGTCAGGGCGCACTCGGTCGGCAACGGCCCAAACTCGGTCGGCTCGTTCTCGCGCTGGGCGACCATGGTCGTCCACCCGGGGAGCGCCTCGAGCTGCGTCACGAGGTGGTACACGCAGTGCTTGTCGAGCGAGTCGACAAACACCTTGGAGTAGAACGCGAGGAGCTTGAGGCACTTGCGCACGCGGCGCTCGCTCGTCATGACGAGGTCGTCGAGCGCGACCCGATCGTCGACCGTGAGGTCGAGCGTGCGCCGCTGCGCCTCGAGCCACACGTGCGCGAGGTGCACGACGTCGAGGAGGCGCTCGTCCATGCGCACGCCGATCAGGAGGTCGTAGTCGACCGAGTGGTGGTCGTCGTCACCGGACCCGGACGGCGCGTAGTCGAGCTGGACGAGGCGGCGGTGCAGGCGCTGGACGGCGGCGTGCGCCCGGTCGATGTAGGTCCACAGCTGCGGGATCGTCGTCAGGAAGCGCGTGTTGGGCCGCCGCGACGACGACACGTTGGCGAACGCGCGCTGGACGGCGCAGACGAAGTAGCCCGTGAGGCCGAGCGCGTGGTCGAGCTTGGCGCGCGTGACGGGGCCTCGCGCCGGGTCGAGGATGTCGTCGAGGAGCGGCCCGAGGTCCTCGTTGGCGAGGTCGGGGACGTGGACGCCTGCAGAGAGGGGAAGGAAGGCGAGTCAGTCTCTGTTGCGCTCGAGCCGCTTCGGCGCCGTCGAGACGAGGGAGAGAGGAGGACGCACCGGTGCCGTCAAAGTACTCGTACAGGTCCTCGTCGCTGATGCACACGGGCATGCTCAGGTAGGCGGCGATGCGCGCGTCCGACTCGAACAAGGTCGGGCCGACGCTCAGCTTGGTCTGCTGCACCTCGTCGTACGACAGGTCCGACGCGTGCTGCATGTCGCGGAAGAGGCCCATGGCGGTGCGGAGGAAGAACCTCGCCGTGACCGGGTGCACCTCGGCGAGCATGAGCATCTGGACGAAGGCGACGAGCGTCTGGAGGTTGCGCGCGCTCGGGACCTGGAGGATGTCCATCTTGGAGCACAGGTCGGTCGCACGCTTGACGATGGCGCGCCACGCGTTCTCGCGCCGGACGCCGGCCGACAGGACGAGGTCGAGCGACGCGCGCCCGTTCTCGATGTCGGGGCCGGCGATGCCGAGGAGGGCGCTGTGCGGCGAGGCGCGTGCGCCGAGCGACGTGAGGATGCCGACGACGACCTGTGGAGGGAGGGAGTGCATCAGGCTCGATCCTCGAGAGGGTCAAGGGCGAGAGAGGACGGACCTGGCTGGCGAGGTCGAGCTGGTCGATGTTTTCCTTGAGGTACTGGATCTCGCGGTTGAAGATGTGGAACGCTGGCAGGTGGAAGCAGCACGAGTGCATCGACGCTGCAAGAGAGTCGTCGAAGCGTCAGCGAGTGCAGCTCGGGGACGGCAAGAGGTCGAGCATGAGGAAGAGGGAGGGGACGCACCGTCGATGAGGTGGATCTGGAGCGACGACGCCATGGTCGGCTGCGCGAGCCGCCAGTCGCTCGAGCTCTGCCCGAGATTCGACGCCCGGAGGAACTTCTCCCACAGGTCGGCGAACCCGCGCTCGCCCTCGTCCTCGTGCGCCGGAGCGTGTGGATCCCGCCCGCCGAGGTCGCCCTCGCGCCCGCCTGCGCCGCCCGCTCTCCTCCTCGCTGCTCCCCCCGCATACCCGCTCGACCCGTTCCCCGCCGCAGCGTGCCGCAGCGCCCCGGAGCCGCCCAGCTCCGCCGCGGCGCCCGGCCCGCCGCGCTGCCGCACAAGCGCCTGGTGGTGCTGCAAGTCGCTGAGCGCGCGCTGCGAGTGGTACGGGTCGTACGGCACGGGCGGGCGCATCGGGTAGGGGAGCGTCGCGGGCGCGTAGCCGGCGACGGCGGCGTGGGAGCGCGACGAGGGGATGGGCCCGGCGAACGAGGCGTGCGGGGTGGGCGGGGCGGTGAGGCCCGAGGGCGGCGAGACGAGGCCGTCTTCCTCGGAGGGGAGGACCCATGTTGGTCGGAGAGCGCTGCGGGGGGCGCCGGGCGTCAGCTGAGAGCGCGAGGCGGGCTTGAGAAGGGGGAGAGGGAAGGGACGGGAGGACGCACATCGAGATGTCGTCGCCGTAGTCGCACAGCTCCTTGCGCTTGGTGCACCGTGAGCACTCTGGGTAGCGTCGGTCGCACTGCGCGCGCGAAAGAGGGAGGTCAGCCTGCTGTGCTTGCTTTCCCAGGTGGGGCGGGCGGCCAAGGGAAAGCGGCTCGCCTTGACCTTGCGCAGGCGGCAGTTTGAGCAGGACTGCGAGCATGGGTCAGGGGTCAGCGTGGGAGTGCAGGAGAGTGCAGTCGAGACGGGGACGCACCTTTGCGGTCACCTTGACGAGCTGCGTCCCTCCAACGACCTGATCGGGGAGAGCGGCGGCGAGTCCGGGTCCGAGAGCTGGGACGAGGATGGTGCCGCCTGGAGGGAGGTGGGCTGCGTCGAGGGCGATCTGGGTCGCCCAGTCGCCTGGCGGTAGCGGCGCAGGCGGGAGCTGGCTCGTTGAAGCGATCGGGCCGAGATGAGGAAGAGGAGGAGGCGCGGCGGGTTGCTGGACGGGGAGCGAGAGGGGCTGCTGCGCGTAGACGTACTGCTGCTGCTGATGCTGCTGCTGGTGGTACGGGTCGTAACCGTCCATGGCTGCTGGTCGGTGGAGCAGGGACGAGGCTGAGAGGTCGGATCCGAGCGGGGCAGGCTGGGAGCGATCCTCGACCGGTCGAACGTCGCACCCTCTCTGGGCTGTGCAACGGGCGGGCTTCTGATGCTTCCTCTCGATCAGGGACAGCGTCAACAAAGACGCCTCGGGGTCAGATTGACAATGCCGCACCCGCGAAGACGAGCGAAGCGGGCCCTGAAGCAACCGGCTCGACTCGTGCACGGGACGACCGTCCCACGAAGCGCCTCGCTCTCTCTGTCCGACTCCGAGCGAGCCGGCGCACGACTCACGGAAACATCGGTTGCCCCGCACCCAGTCCCCTGCCTCGGTACAGACCCTCGCGCGCCCCCTCGAAACCCGTCTAGTGCGCGTTGAGCGCCGCGTCCTTCTCGGCCTGGGTGAACATGCGGGGCTGCGGACGAGAGGGAGGGTGTGAGTACCCGCGCGCACTACGACAGCACGTCGAGAACGACGGGCGTCGCCTCGCGCACGAGCAGGGTACGAGCGAAGCTCACCGGGATGTTGCGCTCCCTGCGGGCAGCCGAGGGCGGGGTCAGCTTGCGCGCATAAGAAGAGCATCGGCAGAGAAGCAGGGACGCACCACTTGGTCCCGTCGGGGAACATTGCGGCTGCGAGGGAGGAGCGAGACGAGGGTCAGCTCGCGCACCGAGTCTCGAAGACCGAGCAAGAGGAGAGGGGGGACGCACGCCGGTACGGATCCGGGTGCGAGAACTTGTGCACCTCCTTCTCGGCCTCGTTGAGCAGCGCGGCGACCGCTCGCGGGTCGCGCACGTTGCGGTTGCGCTCGAACTGGGCGCGGATCTCGATCGCCTTGTTGCGCCACAGGTCGCGGCGAACGTACCTGTAGGGCGCGGCGAAGCGTGCGAGGGACGGGACGGCGAGGCGGAGGGGGAGGGGGACGAGACGCACCAGTCGAGGGCTCCCTTCAACGACCGGCGGTACAGGTGCTGCACGAGGAGCTAGAGTCAGCCTGAGTGCGCACGGAGAGCGCAAGCAAGGGACGCACCATGACATAGCGGCGGTGAGCCTGGGACTGCACACCCGGGTCGGCGATGGAGGAGGAGGACAGCCGCGACGAGTCAGCGGGGCGCACGAGCTGGGCGTGGGCGGGTGGGAAGAGGACGCACGAAGGGCGAGACTACTGCTGCGGTCGACGGCATCGCTGCTGGGCGGAGAGGTGGAGCGGGAGATGAGGCCGCTGGTCCTCCTCCGCCTCCAGCTACAAGTCGGCGGCCGTCAACCCACGCAGCGGCGCGTTCTGCACGTCCATTGCGCGTGCGAAGCACTCATACGCCGTCGCGTGCTACCCTGCAGGCTGTGCGCTGAAAGGCTGCTTTCGCTCCTCCTCGTCGGCGGCGGCTTCCTCTCTCTCTCGCGCGAGCAGCAGCAGCTTTCGTCTCTCGAGCACAGCCAAACGAAGAGGAATCGAGTACTAGTACATGCGATGCGCAACGGCCTACAAGGGTGAGGGAGGGAGGGAGAGAAGAAGGGCAGCGAGCAGCCGAGCGCGCGCTCGACCCGCCGCCGAGGTCCAGGGAGGGCGTCACCGCGGCCCCTCGAGAGTGAACAACGAGGAGGAGGGGCGCGAGGGAGAGGGTGGATGGGACGCCGGGGGGAGGAGGAGAGGATGCGGGTGGGAGAGGGAGAGGGGGCAGCCAGATCATGCCTTGGCTGCCTTCGCCGCCTTCGCCGCCTTCTTCGCCTCCTTGAGCTTCTTCTTCTCCTCCTTCGACAGCTCCTCGCCCTGCAGGTCACGAAAGAGGACGTCAGCGACTCGGTCGGCGAGGGCACAGAGTGCGCGCAAGCGCAAGGAGGAAGAGAGAGAGACGACGCACGTCCTCGCCCTTCTTGCTCTTCTTCGACTTCTTGGGCGACTCGTCCTCGTCCATGGCAGCGGCCTCCGACTTGCGCTTCTGCGGACATGAGGGGGAGCGAGATTCAGCAACCGCACCTCGTTCGTCAAGACGGCCTCGCGCGCCGGCGCACGGCCGGCGCACGGCACCGCCGACAGAGAGTGAGAGCGAGCCGACGCACCTTCTTCTTCTCCTTCTTGTCCTCGGCCGCGGGCGCCGCCTCGTCGACGTCCATCTTGGCCTCGCCCTCACCGGCCTCGACGCCGTTCTCGGCGTTCTCGGCCTTGACCATGGCGAGCGCGCGCAGCATGGCGTCGGCGTTCCTGTGCGCGAGAGAGGGGGAGGGAGGGAGGAGAGTCAGGGTGCTGTACTGCACGAGCGGGTGGGAGGGACGGCAGGCAGAGCAGGGAGCGCCGAGTCTGACCCGGCGCTGCCCGCCCACAACTGCCGCCGCCGACGCCGCTCGACTCGCCGATAGCAAGAGAGCTTCGAGGACGCACTTGGTCGGGTTCGAGCCGTTCTCGTAGAACGAGAGGCGCTCCTCGACCTGGTCGCGCAGGACCTGGCCGAACTTGGTCGTCGGCTGGTCGGCGAAGCAGTCGATGCGCGACGCGATCGAGCACTTGTTGGCGAGGAAGCGACTGCGTGCAGGGAGGGTGGGACGGGTCAGGGTCTGTGCTGGGGAGAGACTGGGTCGAGCCGAGCGAGGGGGAGAGGGACCGAGTGCGCGAGCGCAGGGAGGGAGGGGCGAGGGAGTAGGGACGCACCTGATGCGGCCCTTGTTCTTGGCGCCGGCACGGCCGATGAAGGTCGAGTGGTAGATCAAGCCGTACTTGGGCGTGTTGCCCTTGGTCTTGAGGGCGCGGAACAGGGCCTTCTCGGCGCCGAGGATCTGGACCGTCGACGCCGGGTACTTGCTCAGGTTGGTGAGCGAGCCGGCGTGCGAGATCAAGCGCGCGCCGACCGTGTCGCCGATGAGGGCGGCCAGGTTGGGCGCGACGACGCCCATCTTGTCCGAGAGGTACGCCTGGAGGCTCTTGCGGTAGTCGTACAGGTGGATGACGCGCGTCGCAAAGTTCTTGATGTTGAGGTGGTCGACCTCGGAGATGTCGGTGCCCATCGACGCGCGCGAGGCGTCGAGGATGTTGCGCGCGAGCGTGTCGTTGTTGTCGAGGAGCTCGGCGAGGGGCTCGAGGATGTCGTCGTCGAGCTGGGCCTTGTCGCCGAGGAGGCGGCACACCTTGGCGTACTGGTAGTTGTCGGGCACGACGCGCACGAGCTCGGGGAAGTGCCACCCGTACCACTCGCGGACGCGCATCGCGAACGTGTTGACGTCCTTGTCGAGCTGGTCGAGGAGCGCAATGGCCTGGATGATCATGTTGTCCGAGCGGTTGACGTTGAACTTGACCTTGGCGCGCGAGTAGGCGTGGCCGAGGCCGAGCTGCGAGCGCTTGGTGTCGCCCTGCTCGAGGCCGGCGAGGAGCTTCTCCTGGTGGAGGCGGATGCCGCGGAGGACCTCGAGCGTGCGGTCGCTCGCGTCGCACTCGATGGCGAGGGTGGCCTTGATCGACGACGCGAGGCCGCGCTCCTCGACGCCGAGGACGACGCCGGCCTTCTTGGCGAGGTTGAGCTCGAGGAGGCCGTGGAGGAACTCGTGCACGACGCCCTCCGAGACGTCGTTGGCGACCTCGAGGGCGTGGGCGGCGTCGACAAAGGGGACGAACGACACGAGCTTGACCATCTTGGCGAACTTGGCGACGTCGTCGACCGAGTCCTGGACCGACTTGACCGACTTGCCAATCTCCTCGGCGAACTCGCTCGTGAAGACGGCAAGGCCCGTGGCGCACTCGAACAAGAGCTGTTGCGCAGGCAAGTGTCAGGTGGCTGTGCGCGTGCGTGTGGTGTGGGGCGAGAGCTCACATGAGTCGCCATGGCTCTGGGGACGCGGGCTGGGTCTTGAGGACGAGAGGTGCGGTGCTAGTGGACCTCGTAGACTGCTCTCAGCAAGCCTCGAGGGAGCAGCAGACGGCGAGCGGGTCGAGGAGCAGAGCCGGCCTCGCTCGAGCTTTCCTCGCGCCAGAGAGCCGAGTCTCACCCTCCCAGCTCGCTCTTGCGTGCGTCTAGTGAGCCTGGTAGTGTATGTGAGAGCCTTATAAGCCAGTACAGCCTATTCCACGCAGAACCAGCTGCGGTGAGAGCGACTCGCCTCTTCGCTCGGCGCGCCTCCCTCTCGCAACGACCAAC
>Ga0308169_10000773_pt1 | contig 42070 bp, 44 predicted proteins | sample PhyBR1_2_FD_202139 | JGI IMG/M metagenome (GOLD analysis project Ga0308169, IMG submission 202139) | Phyllosphere microbial communities from UC Gill Tract Community Farm, Albany, California, United States - DLSLSB.R1 | ecosystem: Host-associated > Plants > Phyllosphere > Unclassified | place...
CCCTGTGGCCGCTGACGGTCCGCGCGCGCGGCGCCGAGCAGACCGTACTGGTATCGGTCGTCTCGATGGGCAATCCGCACGCGGTGCAGGTGGTCGACGACGTCGACAATGCGCCGGTCGCGGAAACTGGTCCGCAGATCGAACACCACCCGCGCTTCCCGAAGCGGGTCAACGCCGGCTACCTGCAGGTGCTGGACCGCGGCCACGTGAAACTGCGCGTGTTCGAGCGCGGCGCCGGCGAGACCCTGGCCTGCGGCACCGGCGCCTGCGCGGCGGTCGTGGCCGGCATCCGGCGCGGCCTGCTGGACTCGCCGGTCCAGGTCGGGGCGCGCGGCGGCCGCCTGAGCATTGCCTGGGCCGGCGAAGGCCAGCCGGTCTACCTGAGCGGCCCCGCCGAGACCGTGTTCGAGGGCGAGATCACGCTTTGATTACCGGCGCCTGACTCTTCTTCAAGCTGCCAGGTCGAGGTCCAGGGAAGACTCCGGCAGCAGGGTCCGCAGACGATAAAGGCGCTGGCGATAATTCCCTTCCGGCCCGCCCGGGCCGCAATCGACGTTCTCGAACAGGCGCCCGATGCGGTCGAGCAACTGGCGCTCCTGCGCCGTTTCCACCGTCACCAGGCGGCGCCGGCTGCGGCCGTAGCTGGCGCGGATATCGACCACCAGGCAATGGCCGCGGTCCGCATTCCGGACGTCGAGCAGCAGCGCCTCCGCGCGGCTCAGGCCGAAGGCCAGCGCCAGCTCGAGGCGCGCCGCCAGCAGCGGAAAGTCCGACAGGTCGCGTCCCGCCAGCATCGCGCCGAGGTCCTGCCAGGCGCCCGGACCGCGCGGCGCGATCTTGTGCAGCATGGCGGCCGCCCTGGCGCAGCCCTGCACGGCCGCCTTCTGCAGCCAGAACACGGCGCGCACATCGTTGCCCTCGTGCTCGCGGCGCGCGCGCCAGGCGGCGTTGCCGCATTCCAGCTGGGCGTCGCGGTAGCCCATCCCGGCGGCCCGCTCGAGGTATTTCTGGGCCTCGACCACATTCCGCTGGGAAAACTCTGGTTTCACATAGATGCGCGACAGCGCATACCAGGCTTCGGCCAGGCCCTGCTCGCCGGCCTGCAGCAACCAGCGCACCGCCTTCTTGAAGTTGGCCGCGCCGCCGCTGCCCGCGCCGCTTCCCGCAACGCGGCGGCCGTCGATGCGCATGCGCGCGGACCACAGCCCCAGCGCGAACTGGGCGTGGCGGTCCTGCTCGGCGGCGGCCAGCTCCCAGAACGCGTGCAATTCGTCCGGCTCGACGTCGTGGCCGACGGCGCCCTCGTCGACCAGGCGGGCACAGCGCGACAGCAGGGTGACCTCGTCCGGGGCCAGGCGCGCGCAGGTCCTGTCCTGCGCCACCTCGGAATGGGCCAGGGACCGCGCCAGCGGCAGCGCACGCTCGAGATAGGCCTGGTGCTTGCCGGCCTCCCACTCCTGTTCCAGCAAGGCGAACTGGGCCGCGGTGACGCCATTGTCGGCCGCGCGCCGCAGCCAGCGCTGCCCGCTGCGCTCCGCCGCCGCGGTGCGCGGCATTGCGGCAGGGTTGTGCTCCATGGCGCCGGCGGCGGGTCCGGCTGCCGGCAAGCCGCCGGCCGGGATGCCGCGCTCCCTCCCGCCCGCGCGCGGCGCAGCCCCATGTTCGCGCGCCAGCAGCCACTGCGCTTCGGGGAAGCCGCCGCGGCCGGCGTCCTCGAGCGCACGCAGGGCCTTGGCGCGCTGCCCCGGCGCTACCCGTTCGCCGCCCAGCACCAGCTGTGCATAGACGAGCCCGGCCCGCGCCAGGCCGCCGTCGTAGGCGCGCTCGTACCAGCCGGTGACGGACTCGGAACTCTGCCGGGCGAGGTCGAGGGGAATATGGTTGCCGATCAGCTGCCATGCCTCGGTACAACCTTGCCTTGCAGCACGATCCAACCAGTGCAGGGCGGTGGGCAGGCTCTTCGGCAGACCGGTGCTGCCGAACAGGTAGAGCCGGCCCAGCTCCAGCTGGGCTTCGGCCCGGCCGGCGCGCGCGCCACGGATGATTGCTAGCTCTTCACGGTTTGCCATCGCTTGTCTTACTACGTATCGGTAATGGAAACGCCGCCGCAGATGCGTACAGAAGCATGCAAATCACGGTGAATACGTGACGGATCAGTTCGCCAAGCTGTGTGATCCGGTGTGCGGTTGACGGATGGGCCAGAGTCTATAGCCGGCTCAGGGGCGATTCGTTTGCGATTCCATGTGCATTTGAGGCTGCACAAATGTCACTGCTTGTGCCTGGTTGGTATGATGACGCCCGGAAACTTAATCTATGCTTAAGATTTCCCTGTTGCATGAACCCTGGCGTTTCGAAAATACAACAGCACGATTGGATTTATTGGCTTTCGACCAAGTGGAGCCGTCATAATTGACCAATCCGACAATCTTGACGCATTGAGAAATTAAAGTTCACACATCCGAGTGTTCGGCAACAAGAATAAGTCTCAATGCTCTCTGGATTCCTGCGATTCACTTTTTAAGGAAACAAATAGATGAAAAAATCACTCTTGGCAGTCGCTCTGCTGGGCGCATTCGCCGGTGTGGCGCAAGCTCAAACCGCTGTGCAGATCTACGGTAACATCGACGCTGGCATGGTCAAGCGTACCGATCAGACCCTGGCCATCGGCAAGCGTGCATCGAACACCCTGGGCTTCAAAGGTACCGAAGACCTGGGCAACGGCCTGAAGGCACTGTTCCAGATCGAAATGCGTTACGAGCCGGACACCGGCACCACCGAAAACAACGGCCGTCCGCTGTTCCAGGGCCAGACCCGCGTCGGTCTGCAGGGTGATTTCGGTATGGTCCGCCTGGGCCGTGGCCTGACCCCGTTCCAGGAAGTCGTCGGTTCGTTCGAACCGTGGCACGGCCTGCCGAGCCCGGCCGGTTTCTACACCGACATCTCGGTCGCCGGCTTCAACTCGGCTCCGCTGGACACCAACACCAGCGGCGGCTCGCCGAACAACAACCGCATCTCGAACGCGGTCTTCTATAACTCGCCGGTCACCAATGGCTTCCAGGTGAACGCTTCGTGGGCAACCAAGGAATCGACCGGCGGTTCGCTGACCGGCATCGGCGCCGGCGCTGCTTCGTACGGCGTCAATGCCGAAGGCACCGTGAACCCGTTCTCGGTCGCTGCGACCTACAACAACGGTCCGGCAGCCGCAATGGTGGCTTACGAGCGTAACGCCGTCGAAAGCAAGGTGTGGTCGGTCGCAGGTTCGGTCGCCGCTACCCCGGAACTGAAGCTGATGGCTACCTACACCCATCAAGACCAGGAGCACACCAACACCCTGCGTCCGACGACCAAGGCATGGCTGGTCGGTGCAACCTACGCCGTCGGCCCGGGCAAGCTGCTGGCTGGTTACGGCCGCAAGCACATCGACAACACTGCTTCGACCAAGCAGTACTCGCTGGGCTACGAATACAACCTGTCGAAGCGTACCTACCTGTACGTGGACGCATCGCGTAAGAAAGACATCGTCAACGCCGCCACCGGCAACCTGGCTGGCACCCCGACTGTCAACCACTACGACGTGGGCGTGAACCACTCGTTCTAAGCCAAACCGGGAGCTTGCTCCCGTTTAGCTGAAGTCCGCAAGGGCGGGCCTGGGCAACCAGGTCCGCCCTTGTTGCATCCAGGCCTTGTGCGATTCGCGCAACGCTTACGCGGCTGAGCAGTATCGGCCGGCGCGAATTGATGGGCATCCGATGTTGGAGATGCGGTCCGATTTGCCATGGGAGATGCGATGAAGAAGATCCTGCTGGGCGCGCTCGCCGGCGCCTGTGTTCCGACCCTCGTGCTGGCCCAGACCAGCGTTCAGTTCTACGGTATCGCCGATGCCGGCCTGATGTGGCAGCGCGGCTCCCACCCCAAGATCATCAGCGGTGGCGAGGACGGCTCGCGCCTCGGCTTCAAGGGCAGCGAAGACCTCGGCCGCGGCATGAAGGCCGTGTTCAACCTGGAAGCGCGCGTCGAACTCGATACCGGCAAGCAGCAGCCGGTCCTGGTCAACGAGAACCAGGGCTATTACCTGACGCGCGGCATGGGCGCCCTGCCGCCCAACCTGCTGGCCGCCGTGCGCCGTGCACTGCAGCCGCCCGGCGGCCCGGCCGTCAATCCGGAAAACGCCCTGTTCGACCGCACCGCCATGGTCGGCATGATCACGCCGCTGGGTGCGGTGCTGGTCGGGCGCATGTACACGCCGGGCTACGAAGTCTTTGCCGCCGCCGACACCTTCGAGGTCGGTACCGGCGGCACCTGGGGCAGCATCACCGGCGGCACCGCCGGCTTCCAGGCGCTGGGCGCCGACATCCGCTCCCAGCGCTCCCTGCAGTACCGGATCGCCCTGCCCTCCGGCATCGGCGCCTCGGTCATGATCGCGGGCCGGGGTTCCGGCTACTACGGCCTGTACAACAAGTTCTGGGGCGCGGCCGTCACCTACAAGGCGAACGGCTGGGATGTCGGCATCGGCCACAACCACGGCTACGACCCGAACGGCGCACCAAGCCTGCGCAGTTCGACGATCGGCGGCTCGTTTGCCTGGAACGACTGGAAATTCTTCGCCGGCTGGCACGACCAGCGCAACCGTCATTCGACCCTGCTGCCCACCTATATCGCCGGCTGGGATGCCCAGATCGCGCCCCAGCTCGCGCCGCTCGGCCCGGCCACCGGCGCCGCCCTGCGCACCGTGTTCATCGACAACATCAGCTTCAACAGCCAGATCGATGCGGTGGCTTACCAGGTCGGGCTGCACTACCGCCTCGGGCCGGGCCGCATCCTGGCCTCGGTCGCGCACCAGAACGACCGCACGGTGTCCGACAGCGATGCCACCCTGTTCGCGCTCGGCTACAACTACTTCCTGTCGAAGCGCACCGACATCTACGCGGTGGCCGCCTTCATCCGCAACCGGAACGAGGCCCAGTACAGTCCGGCCACGGCGGGGGCGCCGGGCGGCTTCACGCCCCAGCCGGGCGAGGACGGGCGCGCCTTCCAGCTGGGGATGCGCTACCGCTTCTGACGCCGGCGCCACGGCGGCGGGCGCGACGGCGATGTTTATCTGCTTACGGCGGTTGCGGTCAGGTAAAATGAGCGGTCCACCTTTTTCGCAAGACCGTGCAATGACCGTAACGCTGGATCCCGCTGCCATCGCCCAATACCTGGTCGACCACCCGCAATTTTTTGAAGAATACGCCGGCCTGCTGGGCGAGGTAAAACTGTCGAGCCCGCTGACCGGCCGCGCCGTCTCGCTGCAGGAGCGCCAGATGGAAGTGATGCGCGACAAGTACAAGGCGCTCGAGCTGCGCATGTCGCAACTGGTGCGCCATGCCGAGGAAAACGCGGCGATCGCCAACCGTTTCCACGGCTGGACCCGCCAGCTGCTGGAAGCCGGCGCGCCCGATGAAGCGCCGGCCGCGATGCCGCGCGCCGTGGTCGACGGCCTGATCAAGCATTTCGTGGTGCCGCAGGCAACCCTGCGCCTGTGGAACCTGGGTCCGGGCCATGCCGACGAGTGGTATGCAAGCGACGTTTCCGACGACGTCCGCCTGTTCGCCAATGGCCTGCGCGCGCCGTATTGCGGCCCGAACCGCGATTTCGACGCCGTGCGCTGGCTCGAGGACAGCGCCTCGGTACGCTCGACCGTGCTGGTGCCGCTGCGCGCCGGCGGCTCGGCTTTCGGCCTGCTGGTGCTCGGTTCGCCGGATGCCGAACGCTTCAGCGCCGGCCTGGCGACCGACTTCCTGGTCCACATCGGCGAGACGGCCAGCGCCGCCCTCAGCCCGCTGCGCGCCGCCTGAGATGGACAGCCCGGCCGCCGACGACTGGACCGGCCGCTACCTGGACGAGCTGCGCACCCAGCGCAAGCTCTCCAGCCATACCGTCGCCGCCTATGCGCGCGACCTGGCCGAGCTGTCCGCACTGGCGGGCCACAGCGACTGGACCAGGCTGAGCCATTTCGAGATCCGCCGCTTCGCCGCCAAACTGCACGCCGGGGGCCAGAGTCCGACCTCGATCGCGCGCAAGCTGTCCGGCTGGCGCGGCTTCTTCAACTGGCTGGCCCGCCACACGGCCCTGGCCGCCAATCCCGTCGAGGGCGTGCGCGCGCCGCGCCGCGCCAAGCGCCTGCCGAAAGCCCTGCCGGTCGACGACGCCGTGCGCCTGATGGAAGCGAACCGCCGCGGCCACCCCGAACCGGCCGAACTGTGCGACCGCGCGATGTTCGAGCTGCTGTACTCGAGCGGCCTGCGGGTTTCGGAACTGGCGGGACTGGACCTCGGCTTCGTCGCCGCCAGGGATGGCGCGCCGGCCTCGCTCGGCTGGCTGGCGCCGGAGGCCCGCGAAGTCGTGGTCACCGGCAAGGGCAACAAGATGCGGCGGGTGCCGGTCGGCGGCCCGGCGCTGGAAGCGATCGCGGCCTGGCTGGCGGTGCGTCCGCCCAGCAGCGACGGCAGCCAGGCCCTGTTCCTGTCGGCGCGCGGCGCCCGTGTCACGCCACGGGTGGTCCAGCACCGTCTGAAAGCCCATGCGCTGAAGGCCGGCCTGCCGGTCCACGTGCATCCCCACGTGCTGCGCCACTCCTTCGCCTCGCACCTGCTGCAATCCTCGGGCGACCTGCGCGCGGTCCAGGAACTGCTGGGCCACGCCAGCATCACCTCGACCCAGATCTATACCTCGCTCGATTTCCAGCACCTGGCGGCGGTCTACGACAAGGCGCATCCGCGCGCCAAAGCCAAGTAAAGCCCGAAGTGGACGCACGCATGGCCGTGCTCGGTGGTGACATTCGATAAATTCCGGCATAATCCCCCGATTCTCGGCGGCCGTCCGGCCCCACTTTGATCGGATAGCGAAATATGGAATTGATCCCCAGCACCATCCTGACCGGCTTCCTCGGCGCCGGCAAAACCACGCTGCTCAACCGCATCCTGCAGGAAAACCACGGCCTGCGGATCGCCGTGATCGAAAACGAATTCGGCCAGGAAAACATCGACAACGAAATCCTGGTGCAGGATTCGGGCGAGCAGATCGTCGAGATGAACAACGGCTGCATCTGCTGCACGGTGCGCGGGGACCTGATCGTCGCCCTCGGCAACCTGGCGCGCAAGCGCGATGCCGGCGAGCTGCAGTTCGACCGCGTCGTGATCGAGACCACCGGCCTGGCGAATCCCGGCCCGGTGGCCCAGACCTTCTTCGTCGACGAGGAAGTTGGCGCTCACTATCTGCTCGACGCCGTGGTGACCGTGGTCGACGCCCGCCACGGCATGGACCAGCTGGACCGCCACGAGGAGGCCCAGCGCCAGGTCGGCTTCGCGGACAAGATCCTGCTGTCGAAAACCGACCTGGTCGACGCCGCCGCCGTCGAGGAACTCAAGGCGCGCATCCGCCGCATCAATCCGCGTGCGCCGATCTCCACCTCCGACTTCGGCCGCGCGCCGATCCAGGAAGTGCTCGACCTGCGCGGCTTCAACCTGAACGACAAGCTGGAACTCGACCCGGCCTTCCTGACCGCCGACGAGGCCCACGATCACGGACATGAGCAGGACCACGAGCACGTCCACACCGAAGCCTGCGACCACAGCCACGACCATCACCACAGCCACCACAGCGACGACATCGCCGCCTTCCTGTTCAAGAGCGAGCGCGCCTTCGATCCGGAACGCCTCGACCAGTTCCTCGGCAGCATGGTGCAGGTGTTCGGCCCGAACATGCTGCGCTATAAAGGCGTGCTGTCGATGGCCGGCGCGGATCGCAAGGTCGTCTTCCAGGGCGTGCATCAAATCATGGGCAGCGACCTGGGTGCAAAGTGGGGCGATCAGGAGCCGCGCGGGAGCAAAATGGTCTTTATTGGTAAAAATTTACCAAAAGACGTCTTTATCCGCGGATTAGAACAATGTTTGGTATAAACTACTCCGGTTCTGTATTGCAGGCCAGCCAAGCTGACTGTGCAAGCCGGTAGTCGAACGACTGAACAGTCCCGCCAGGCAGCGGGACAGGCGGGGCAGCAGGCCCTGCCGTCACGGCAGCGAATCAGCGCGCACACTGTAATAAAGTACCGCTGAGTAAGCTGATAAAATGGAAACTCTGTCGTATCAAAGGTAAGTGAAGTCATGACTAAAACAACGAAACCGAATACCGTGGCGCAGCCCGAAGACCGCCTTCTGACGGAAGAGGAAATTCGGGCCATGAGCGACGACGACTACATGAATCCGGCCCAGCTGGCGTTCTTCAAGAACCGCCTGCAGGAACTCGAGAAGGAACTGCTGAAAAACGCCGGCGAGACGACTGAACACCTGCGTGAAACGGTCCTGGTGCCGGATCCGGCCGACCGCGCCACGATCGAGGAAGAACACGCGCTCGAACTGCGCACCCGCGACCGCGAGCGCAAGCTGCTCAAGAAAGTGCAGCAGTCGCTGGCGTCCATCGAAGCCGGCGAATACGGCTGGTGCGAGGAAACCGGCGAGCCGATCGGCATTCCGCGCCTGATCGCCCGCCCGACCGCCACGCTGTCGCTGGAAGCCCAGCAGCGCCGCGAACTGAAGCAGAAACTGTACGGTGATTGAACCGTGACGGTCTGCCCTGAAAAAAGCATGCGCCCATCGCATGCTTTTTTTATTTGGACGCCAGATAAATTTCCCATGGGATACACTAGCGCCGGCTAGCCTGTCGATTGACGCAGCTCAGGCGTGCGCGCCACGTGCCGCAGGCCGTCGTGCTACTGTCTCGACCGGTGAAAAACGGTAGACAAGGACCGACGTGGGATTCTTTTCCTTCCTCAAGAAAAAGGACGATGCGCCCGAGGCGCAGGCCGGTGCACGCCCGCGCGCCGCCATCGACGCCGCCGGTCCCGCCAGCGCCCTCGGGCCGACCACCCGCATGCCGCTCGACACCGAGGCCGAGCGCGAGCGCCAGCGCGAGATCGCGCGCGCCACCGCCGCCAAGATCGACGAGATCGAACTCGAGATGGCTTCCGACATCTTCGACGACCAGGCCTGGGCCGGCAAGCGGCGCACGCCGGCGGTCGCCGCGGGCGTGCCGGGCGCCGCCCTGCTCGAACTGAACACGGAAGGCCTGCTGGCCGAGGAAGGCACGCCGGACCCCGCCGTGGCGCCTTCCAGCGCGCCGGCGGTCGAGGAAGCGGCCATCCTGTATGCCAACGGCCAGGGCGAGGCCGCCGAAGCGGCGCTGCGCGCCTGTCTCGACAGCCCGTGCCGCAATGAGCGCCAGCCCTGGTGGATGCTGTTCGACCTCTACCAGGCCACCGGCCGCGAGGCCGAATTCGAGAGCATCGCGATCGACTACGCCAGCCATTTCGAGACCTCGCCGCCGGCCTGGCTGCCGCCGTATGCGCCGCCGGCGGCGCAGGCGCCCGGCCAGCCCTTCACCGGCGTGACCCCGACCGCCACCCTGCCGGGCCGGCTCGACGCCACTGCCGGCGTCCAGCTGGCAAGGGTGCTGGCGCCCGCCGCCGGCCCGCTGGTGCGCCTCGAATTCGGCGCCGTCGCCAGCGCGACCGTGGAAGGCTGCGCGGTCCTGCTCGATGCCCTGCAGACCCTGCGCCGCGGCGGCCGCGAACTGGCCGTGGCCGGCGCCGACCACCTGATCGCCGTGCTGCGTCCGATGCTGGCGATCGGGGAGCGCGGCGCCGGCGAGGCGCCCTGGCTGCTGCTGCTCGAATTGCTGCTGCAGCTGAACCGCGAAAAGGATTTCGAAGAGACGGCCATGGATTATTGCGTCACCTTCGAGGTGTCGCCGCCCTCCTTCGAGGCGCCGGCGCGAGCCGCCGTCAGCGTCGGCGCCACCGCGAACGGCAGCGCGGCCGCCGGCGACCGCTTCCTGCTGCCGGGCCTGGTCGAGGGCGACAGCGCGGCGCTGCTGGCGGCGATCGATGCCTATGCCGCCCAGCATGCCGCCCTGGTACTGGACTGCTCGCGCCTGGCGCGCATGGACTACGTGGCGGCCACCGTGTTCGGCGCCCGCCTGCGCCAGCTGGCCGCGAATCGCAAGGGCGCCGGCGCCGGCGATGCGCCGCGCAGCATCGAGCTGCGCGACCTGAACCACCTCGTGGCCGCCCTGCTGCGCCTGCTCGGCGTGGGGGAAGTCGCGCGCCTGTATGCGCACAAATACTGAACAATATCGAACAGCAAACCGCCCGCCGGACCCGACAGTTTCACCTTGTAATTGTATGAAGTAGCCCCACCTGCGGCTGGCAATCAACCACGAGGCAACTATGGAACAATTTCACGGCACGACCATCCTGAGCGTGCGGCGCGGCGAACAAGTCGCGCTCGGCGGCGACGGCCAGGTCACCTTGGGCAATGTCGTCATGAAGGGCTCTGCGCGCAAGGTGCGCAAGCTGTACCAGGGCAAGGTATTGTGCGGATTCGCGGGCGGTACCGCGGACGCCTTCACCCTGCTCGACCGCTTCGAGGCCAAACTGGAAAAGCACCAGGGCAACCTGCTGCGCGCCTCGGTCGAGCTGGCCAAGGACTGGCGCACCGACCGCATCCTGCGCCGCCTGGAAGCGATGCTGCTGGTCGCCGACCGCGAAAAAACCCTGATCATCACCGGCAACGGCGACGTGCTCGAACCCGAAGACGGCATCGGCGCGATCGGCTCGGGCGGCGTGTACGCACAGTCGGCCGCCAAGGCCCTGCAGGAAAACACGGACCTGTCCCCGGCGGACGTCGTCAAGAAGGCGCTCACCATCGCCGGCGAGCTGTGCATTTATACGAACCTGTCCCACATCGTCGAGACGCTGGACTGAGCCCTGCAATGAACAACCAACACTTGAATACGCAAATGAGCATGACTCCCGCCGAAATCGTTTCGGAACTCGACAAGCACGTGGTCGGCCAGGGCAAGGCCAAGCGCGCGGTGGCGATCGCCCTGCGTAACCGCTGGCGCCGCCAGCAGGTGGACGAGCCCCTGCGCCACGAGATCACGCCGAAGAACATCCTGATGATCGGTCCGACCGGCGTCGGCAAGACCGAGATCGCGCGCCGCCTGGCCAAGCTGGCAGATGCGCCCTTCATCAAGGTCGAGGCGACCAAGTTCACCGAGGTCGGCTATGTCGGCCGCGACGTCGACACCATCATCCGCGACCTGATCGACATCGGCGTCAAGCAGACCCGCGCCAGCGAGATGAAGAAGAACCGCCAGCGCGCCGAAGACGCCGCCGAAGACCGCGTGATCGACATCCTGGTGCCGCCGGCGCGCGACTTCGGCTTCAACGTCGCCAGCACCGAATCGAAGGACGGCGACACCACCCGCCAGACCTTCCGCAAGCGCCTGCGCGAAGGCGCCCTCGACGACAAGGAAGTCGAGATCGAAGTGGCCGACGCCGCGCCCCAGGTCGACATCATGGCGCCGCCGGGCATGGAAGAAATGACCGAACAGATCAAGTCGATGTTCGCCGGCGTCGGAGCAAGCCGCAAGAAGCCGCGCAAGATGAAGGTCAAGGACGCGATGAAGATCCTGGTCGACGAGGAAGCCGCCAAGCTCGTCAACGAAGACGAGATGAAGCAGAAGGCGATCCAGAACGTCGAGCAGAACGGCATCGTGTTCCTGGACGAGGTCGACAAGATCGCCTCGCGCTCCGAGCAGGGCGGGGCCGACGTCTCGCGCGCCGGCGTGCAGCGCGACCTGCTGCCGCTGGTCGAGGGCACGACGGTGAACACGAAATACGGCATGATCAAGACCGACCACATCCTGTTCATCGCCTCGGGCGCCTTCCACCTGTCCAAGCCTTCCGACCTGATCCCGGAGCTGCAGGGCCGCTTCCCGATCCGCGTCGAACTGGAAGCGCTGTCGGTCGAAGACTTCAAGAGCATCCTGACCTCCACCGACGCCAGCCTGACCAAGCAGTACGAGGCCCTGCTGGCGACCGAGGGCGTGAGCCTGGAATTCGCAGCGGAAGGCATCCACCGCCTGGCCGAGATCGCGTATTCTGTCAACGAGCGCACCGAGAACATCGGCGCGCGCCGCCTGTACACGGTGATGGAAAAGCTGCTCGAGGAGATCTCGTACTCGGCCACCGACAGGTCGGGCCAGACCCTGGTCATCGACGCCGCCTACGTGAACGATCGGCTCGACAAGCTGGCGGTCAACGAAGACCTGTCGCGTTACGTGTTGTAATCGAAGGAGCGAAGATGGCGAACAAGGCGCTTGCAACCCGGCAGAAAATGATGCTGCGTGTCCAACCGGCACCGCCGCTCAAGCCGCGCAACCCCTTCGCCGGCTTCGCCAAGCAGCGCTCGGCCGGCTCCCACGCGAAGCCGGTCGCCAGCGAAAGGCTGGCCGCCAAGCGCGCGCTCAAGAAGGTCAAGCTGGAAGCCGACGACAAGTAAGCACACAACGAGCAAGCCCATCACATCACGCCCATGAGCTCACCCGACATGCTGCTGGACGTCCTGCGCGCCGAGCTGCGCGCCGCGGGCATTACCTACAAGATGCTGGCCGACCGCATCGCGATGAGCGAATCGAGCATCAAGCGCATGTTCGGCCAGAAGGACATGACCCTGTCCCGCCTGGCCCAGATCTGCCAGGCCGCCGGCATCGCCCTCGAAGACGTGCTGCGCCGCGCTGCCGACGCCCGGCCCCAGGCCGACACCCTCACCCTTACCCAGGAAACCTCGCTGGTCGCCAAGCCGCGCCTGCTGCTGATGGCGATCTGCTGCCTCGGGCACTGGAGCCTGGAGCAGATCGTCGAGACCTACCGCCTGACCGAACCCGAATGCATCGGCCTGCTGGCCGAGCTGGACCGGTTGGGGCTGATCGAACTGAAACCCCTGAACCGCTACAGCCTGCGCGTCTCGAACGCCTTCCGCTGGCTGCCGGACGGCCCGGTGCAGCGCTACTTCCGCGAGCATGTGGTGGGGGATTATTTCGACGGCCGCTTCGACGGCCCGGGAGAAGCGCTGATGTGCCTGCCGGCGCGGCTGTCGCTGGCCAGCGCCGGCGAACTGGTGGAAAAAATCCATCAACTGGCCGGCGAACTGGCGCGCCTGCACCGCAACGACCGCCGCCTGCCGCCGCGCGAGCGCGACGGTTTTACCTTGCTGGTCGGGTTCCGGTCCTGGGAATTCTCGGCCTTTACGGCACTCCGCCGCTAAAGTTTATTGCGTGGTCGGCACCGCGCCACCGACCGGGCTGCCGGTCGAGCGGGTCGGCGGCGGCATCTGTACCGGCGCCGGGGCCGGGTTGTTCAGGCTCGGGTTGTTCGCGTTCGGATTGTTCTGGTTGGCGGGCGGCGCGTTCGGGTTGGCCGGCGGCGGCGCCTCATGCTGGCCGGCGTCGGCCGGGTTGGCGGCTTCCTGCGGCTGCTGCTGCGGAATCGCGCCCGGCGCCATCGGCGGCTCCGGCACCGCCGCACCCGGCGCCAGGGCAGCCGGCATGGCGGCGGCCGCCGGCGCGCCCTGAACGGCCGGACCGCCCATCGGCGCCGCCGCCTTGGTGTCGGCCGCCATGTCGAGCCGCTTCATGACGCCGCCATCGGACAGCATCACATAGCGCGGATGCACCTCGGCCAGGGTAATCCCCGGCGCCACTTCCTTGCCCACCTTCAGCGCCTTCGGCGGCGAGCCTTCGGCCACGATGATGGCCACGCTGTCGCGCCCGGCGGCAACGACGCCGGTCAGCTGGTAATTGCTGGCGCTGGCGGCGGCGACCTGTCCACCGAACAAGGTTGCCGCAGCATCGATCGACGGCTCCGGCATGCTCGTGCGCGGCACCGCGGCGATCGGGCGCTGCACGGGCTTGTACAGCTGCATGATCCAGTAGGCGAGCGAGGCCGCCAGCAGGATCACGCCGAGCAGGCTCAAAACGAGGGGCAAACGCTTGTTCATCAATATCCTTATCAGCGCACCAACTGGTTGATTTCAATGATCGGCATCAGCACCGCCAGCACGATCAGCAGCACGACCAGGCCCATGGCCAGGATCAGCACCGGCTCGAGCAGGCCGGCGATGGTCAGCGCGCGGCGCTCCAGGTCGGCCTGCTGGGAATCGGCGGCGCGCTCCAGCATGGCCGGCAATTCGCCGGTGATCTCGCCGGCGCGGATCATGTGCACCAGCATCGGCGGGAAATACTTCTGGACCGACAGGGCCCGCGCCAGGCTCACGCCCTCGCGCACGCTGGCGGTCGCGTCCTCCACCAGCCCTTTCATGGCCACGTTCGACAGCGTGTCGCGGCTGGTTTCCAGCGCGCGCAGGATCGGCACCCCGGAACCGGTGGTGATCGCCAGGGTGCTGGCGAAGCGCGCCGTGTTCAGGCTGCGCTCGAAACGGCCGTAGACCGGGGCATCCAGCAGCCAGGCATGCCAGCGCAGCTTGAGCGCGGGATTGCGCAGCGCCCGGCGCCACATGATCCAGGCCCCGATGATGGCCAATCCCACATAGATGCCATAAGCGCGCGTAAAGTTCGACACGCCCAGCATCATGATGGTCAGGAAAGGCAGCTTCTGCTTGGTGTTGGCGAACACCGAGACGATCTGCGGCACCACGTAGGTGAGCAGGAAGATCACGATCGCGAACGCGACCACGGTGACGATCGCCGGATAGGTAAACGCCAGCCGGACCCGCTGCACCAGCGCGTTGCGGCGCTCGATATAGTCGGCCAGGCGCGCCAGCACGCGCGCCAGCTGGCCGATCTGCTCGCCGGACGAGACCAGCGCGCGGTAGATCTCGGCGAAGTCGCGCGGGTGCCGCGCCAGCGCGCTGGAGAAGGAGGCGCCGCCCATCACCTCGGAACGGATGGAGGCGATCAGGTCGCGCATGTAGGGGCGCTCGGCCTGTTCCAGCAGGGCCGTAAACGCCTGCTCGAGCGGCAGGCCCGCTTCCAGCAAACTGGCCAGCTGGCGCGTAAACAGGGCCAGCTCGACCTGGGACAGGCGTTCGCCGAAGCCGCGCGAACGCGTCGCGCCGCTCTCGTCGACCTGGGCCGCGATGGCCTCGACGCTCAGCGGCGTCAGGCCCTGCAGGCGCAGGTCGGCGCGTGCGGCGCGCGGACTGTCGGCATTCAGCACGCCCTTGCGGGTGACGCCGCCGGTATCGACGGCTTCGTAGCGGAATGCCGGCATCAGTCAGCCTTCGTCACGCGGACCAGCTCGGCTTCCGTGGTCACGCCTTCGCGGACCCAGCGTTCGCCATCCTCGCGCATGGTCTTCATGCCGGACTTCAGCGCGGTGTCGCGGATCTGGGCTTCCGACACCTGGTTGTGGATCTGCGCGCGGATCTGCTCGTTCGTTTCCAGCAGTTCGTAGACGCCGACCCGGCCGTGGTAGCCGGTATGGCCGCAGCGCTCGCAGCCGACCGCCTGCCAGTGGCCGTTGCCGTCCTGCTTCTTGCAGTAGGGACAGAGCTTGCGCACCAGGCGCTGCGCCATCACACCCAGCAAAGAGGAGGACAGCAGGAACGGCTCGATGCCCATGTCCAGCAGGCGGGTGACGGCCGCGGCGGCATCGTTGGTGTGCAGGGTCGCCAGCACCAGGTGGCCGGTGAGCGAAGCCTGCACCGCGATCTGCGCGGTCTCGAGGTCGCGGATCTCGCCGATCATGATCACGTCCGGGTCCTGGCGCAGGATGGCGCGCAGGGCTTTGCCGAAGGTCATGTCGATGCGGGCGTTGACCTGGGTCTGGCCGATGCCGGGCAGGTCGTATTCGATCGGATCCTCCACCGTCATGATGTTGGTGGTGGTCGCGTTCAGGCGCGACAGCGAGGCGTACAGCGTGGTGGTCTTGCCGGAACCGGTCGGGCCCGTCACCAGCACGATGCCGTGCGGCTGGTTGATCATCCTGTCGAACTGCGGCAGCAGGCTTTCGCTCATGCCGAGGTGGCCGAGGTCGAGGCGGCCCGCTTCCTTGTCGAGCAGACGCAGCACGGCGCGTTCGCCGTGGCCGGTCGGCAGGGTCGAGACGCGCACGTCGACCGGCTTGCCGCCCACCCGCAGGGTGATGCGGCCGTCCTGCGGCAGGCGTTTCTCGGCAATGTCCAGCTGGCTCATGATCTTGATACGGGAAATGAGCGAGGCGTGGATCGCCTTGCGCGGCCGCACGACGTCGCGCAGCGCGCCGTCGATGCGGAAGCGCACCACGGAGGTCTGCTCGAAGGGCTCGATGTGGATATCGGAGGCGCCTTCGCGCAGCGACTGCGTCAGCAGCGCATTGATCATGCGGATCACCGGGGCGTCGTCGGACGATTCCAGCAGGTCTTCGATGGCCGGCACGTCCTGCAGCAGCTTGGTCAGGTCGAGGTCGGCATCGAATTCGTCGGCCACCTGGGACGCGTCGCCGCCGGCATTGGCGTAGGCGGCGGCGATCGCCGCTTCCAGGTCGGCGCGGTCCATGCGGTGCAGGACGATGCGGCCGAAACGGCGCGAGACTTCCGCGATCGCGGCCGGCTTGGTCGCGTTCGAGACCAGCACTTCGACGGCCTGCGAAGGGTCGCCGTTGGAACGCGCCAGCACGCCGTAGTCACGTGCGAATGCGTAGGGCAACAGGTTAGTCATGGTTCATCAATTCTGGGTCGGCGATGCCGGCCGGTATTCGGGCTGCTGGACGGGCTGCTGGGCCGGAGACTGGGCCGGATACTGGGCCGGATACTGGGCCGGCTGCACCGGGCGGTACTGCGGCTGTTGCGGCTGTTGCGGCTGTTGCGGCTGTCCAGTCTGGGCCGGCTGGCTGGTGCCCGGACCGGTAGCGGCGCCCGGCCGCGGCGCGACTGGCGCCGGCGGCGGCATCGTGGCCATCGCACCGCCCGCGGGCGGCTGGCCATTGGTTAATGGAGGCAGCATCGGCGCACCGAGGTTGCGCAGCAGGACCGAATCGTCGACCGGCTGGCTGGCCGCGCCGGTGGCGCGCATCAGCTCATAACGGTCCATCGAGATACTGGTGTTCTGATCCTTGCTGCGCACCACGACGGGGCGCAGGAAAACCATCAGGTTGCGTTTGACGCGGCTGCGCGTCTGGTATTTGAACAGGTTGCCGATGACCGGGATGTCGCCCAGGCCACGCACCTTCTCGACGTTGTGGCCTTCGTCATCCGAGATCAGGCCACCGAGTACGATGATCTGGCCATCGTCGGCCAGCACGTTGCTTTCGATCGCGCGGACGGTGGTGATGATGCCGCCCGAGTTGGTCGGAACCGAATTGTCGATCCCCGAATTCTCGTGGTAGATCGAGAGCTTGATCGTACCGCCTTCGGAAATCTGCGGGCGCACCTTCAGCAGCAGGCCCACGTCCTTGCGGTCGACCGTCTGGAACGGATTGCTGGCCCCGCTCGCACCGGTCGTGAACGAACCGGTGATGATCGGGATGTTCTGGCCGACCTTGATCGTTGCCAGCTCGTTATCCAGCGTGATCATGTTCGGCGTGGATAAGATATTGGCGTTGCCGTCGCTTTCAAGGGCGCTGGCGATCGCGCCCAGGCCCAGCTTGCCGTTGATCTGGCGGAAGATGCCGACCGACAGGCCGCTCAGCGACGGCAGGCTGCTGCTGGTGCCGCCGGTGGTGCCGGAACCGCCCAGGCCGCCGGCCGCGGCGGCCGCCAGGTTGATGATGTTGTTGGACTGGCCGCTGTTGAAGGACTGCAGGCCGCCCACCCGGTACTTGCTGGTGGCGTCGCCGGACAGGCCGACCCACTGGATGCCGAATTCGGACGCCTTGTTCGAGGTGATTTCGACCACCAGCGCCTCGATGTAGACCTGGGCGCGGCGCACGTCGAGCTGGTCGATGACGGCGCGCAGGTTGCGGTAGACCGCGTCCGGCGCGGTGATGATCAGGCTGTTGGTCGAGGCGTCGGCCTGGATGAAGCCGGAGCCCTGGCCGCCGCCGCCGCCGGCCGCCGTGGCCTGGCCCTGCTGGGCGAAGGTATTGCCGGTGCCGCCCATGCCGACGCTGCTCTGCTGGCCCTGCTGGCCGCCGAGCGCGCCGGCGCCGCCGGTGCCGCCCGCGCCGGCCGACTGGATCGAACCGCCCGAGGTGCCCTGCTGCTGCACCGGCACCGCCGAGGCATCCTGCGACACCACCGCGCGCAGGGTCTGCGCGACCTTGCTGGCATCGGCATTCTTCAGGTAGACCACGTGGATGTTGCCGAGTTCGGCAGTCGGCTGGTCGAGCTTGGCGATCAGGCTTTTCGCCATGTTCGCGCGCGCCGCCGAGGGCGCACGGACGATCACCGTGTTGGTGCGCGGATCGGCCAGCACGGTGACGCGGCCGGCGTCGCCGCCCGGGCTCGGCTCCATCAGGCGCGTGACCAGGGTCGCGACGTCGCTGGCGATGCCGTTACGGATCGGCACCACGTCGAGGTCGCCGGTGGACGGCGCGTCGAGCGCGGCGATGATCTTCGACAGGCGGCGCAGGTTGTCGGCGTAGTCGGTGATGACCAGGCTGTTGTTGCCCGGATCGGCCATGATCGAGTTGTTCGGCGAGATCAGCGGGCGCAGCACGGCCGTCAGGTTGGCCGCCGATTCATGCTGCAGGCGGTAGACCTGGGTCGCGATCTGGTCGCCGCGCGCCTTCGAACCGCCGACCCCGACCTGGGTCGGCGAGGACTGCAGCTTGGCTTCCGCTTCCGGCACCACCTTCGCGTAGCCGTCGCCGGTGACCACCGCATAGCCCTGCAGGCGCAGCGCCGAGGTCAGCAGGGAAAAGGCCTGGGCCTTGCTCAGGGTGCGCTCCGACACCAGGGTCAGCGTACCCTTGACGCGCGGGTCGATGATGAAGGTCATGCCGGTGTAGTGCCCGACCGCCTTGATCACCGATTCCATGTCGGCGTTGACGAAGTTGAGCGCGGCGCCGCCGCCTTCCTGGGCAAAGGCGGGCGCGGGCGGAACGGCCGTCACGACGGCGCAGCACAGCATGGCGCCGGCGACGAGGCGGCGCAGGGCCGGGAGTTGCGAGGTGCTACGGTGGGTGTTTTTCATTATCTGAACTCTAATGCGATTATGTTCTTGCCGTTCACCATTCGGCGCTGGCCCAGCAGGTTGAGCAGGTTGCCCAGCGAGTCTTCGTATCCTTCCGCCGCTTGCGCCTGGCCCGAGAATCGGAGCCGGCCGTTTTCCAGCGTACCACTACCAGAGAGCAAAAGCGCGCCGCGCACGGTACGCAGGCCCAGGTCGGCCCGCTGCCCGCGCCAGTCCATCGCCAGCTCGTAGCTGCCGAGCGGCTTGACCGGACTCATGCGCGACCCCATATCGGTCAGCGACAGCACGGTCCGTCCCTGCACGGCCACCGCCTGGCCCTGGCGCGCGATGTCCAGCAGATTCCACGACAGCCTGATCACACCCGACGGCGCCAGCGTGTTCAGCGGGGCGCCGAGCCCGGCCAGTCCCTCGGCCGGCAGCAGCAGTTCGCCGGCGCTGACCTGCCATTGCGACCAGCTGCCGCTGATCCTGACCGGCTGCGCCAGCGCCTTGTCGTTCGCCAGTTCCATGCTGACCTGGCCGAACAGCACCAGCGGCGACAGCCGCCAGCTGAACCGGCCCGGCAGCAGCGGCGTCACCGCCCCGCCCTCGCCCGGGGCGCCGCCCACGAAGGCTGAGCCGCGCCACAGCGTACCCTGCGCATCCCCCAGAGTCAAACGTCCGCCCGTCTGGCGCTCGACCATCGGCCCCAGCCACGCCGCCGGCAGGAACACGAGGATCGTGACGGCGACCGCGGCCACGGTCAGCCCGATCCACAGCAGCGCCTGCCTCATTGAGCGTTGCCGGTGTTCTGGCGCAGCGTCAGGCTGGCGTCGACCTGGCCGGCCGCCGGCAAGGCGGTCACGACGGCGTCCTGCACCAGCACGCGGTTGCTGCGGCGCTGTTCGTCGAGCCAGCTTGCCAGGTTGGCGAACGACACGTTATTCAGTTGCAGCTTGATGTACTCGCCCGTCATCGACAGCGATTGCGGCGTCAGGCTGCGGCCGCTGAGGCTGGTGCTGACGGTTTCGCGGGTGAGCGGCGTCACCTGGACCGCCGGCGCCTGCGCCAGGGCGGTCGCTTCCTGGGCCATGGCCTGCAGTTCGGCGGCCTGCTGGCGCAGCTGCGGCAGGCTGCGGTTCAGCTGGGCGCGGCCCTCGACGGCCGGGTCGACCAGGATCAGGTAGAGCAGCGCCAGCAGCACGACGGCGCCGCCGACGCTCAGGAAGCGCCGTTCCTGTTCGGTGCGCGAAAGCCAGAGCGCGGTGGCGCGCTCGCGGTATTGGGCGATGGTGGTGGCGAAACTCATTGCTTGACTCCTGTGCTGCGGATCACCCAGCTGCCCGGCGCGGTCTCGTCGAGACTCATGTTGCGGGCGGCCAGGGCGCTGCGCAGCTGGCCCGTCAAACCGGGGTCGACGGTTTCGGGTTTGACTTTCACCGACAGCGCGCGTTCGCGGTATTCGATTGACGCAATGCCGGGCTGACGCGCGAGAGAACGCATCGCTTCGCCAAGGGCCGATGCCATCCAGGTGAATTCGTCGGGCGCGACGTCGCCGGTGCTGGCGCGGGCGCGGGCGATGTTCTGGCGCATCTGGGCGACCGGATCGAGGATCGTGGTCTGGTTCGGATACGCGGAGCGGAAGGTCTGGGTCATCGACTGGCGCACGGTCTCGGCTTCGCGCTTCAGGCGCAGCCATTCGATGTTCAGGCCGATCAGGTTGACCGCCAGCGCCAGCAAGGCCAGGCGGATCGGCCAGCGCCAGCGGCGCCAGTCGCGCGGCTGGCTGCCGGCGGCGCCGAGGCCGCTCACCAGGTCGAGCGCGGTGCTCTTCGAGCCGGCGATCCAGTGCGCCCAGTCGTCGGTTTCGAGCGCGATGCCGGGACCGGTTTCCGCAGCAAGGGCCTGGTATTCGCCCATCTGGCCGGCCGGCACGTAGAGCACCAGCGGGGCGTCGCCGCTGAAGGCGCGCGCGGTCTGCAGCACCACCGCCGGGACGGCGTCGAGCGCCAGGCCGAAGCCCTGGAACAGGCCCTGGCGCAGGGTCAGCTCGGTGCCCTGGATGGCGGCCGAGACGCTGCCCGGCTGCAGCGGCAGGCAGAGCTGGGCCGGCACGGCGGCGACCGAGCGCGCGCCCTGGGCCAGCAGGCTGCGCACGATGGCTTCCAGCCAGTCGCGGTCGACCACGGCGATCGGGCGGGTTTCGTCGGGCTGCTGGGGTGCGGCCACCAGCACGTGGTCGGCCGGATCGCCCAGGATGTGTTCTTCGACCAGGCCGGGCAGCGCCGCCTTCAGGCGCGCGCCGGTCAGCGGCGGGGCCTGGACCGACAGCAGGCTGACGTCGGCGCCGGCCAGCAGCAGCACGACCCGGTTACCGCCGACCAGGTCGCCGAGGTTGCGCAGCGGACCTTCGCCCTGCTGCTCGATGACGCCGCCGTCGTTCACGAGGGCGAAGCGGCTCAGTGCATGTTCGCCTTCCGCGCGGGCCGGATGCCGGATATAAAGTGTAGTCAAACGATCTCTCTTTCTTGATCTTGTAGAGCGCTTTCAGTACTGGCGGATCCACACCACCTGTGTACCGCCACCGGCAATCAGGGTCGGAAAGCGGTGGATCAGCGCCTCGGCATCCAGGGCAGCGCGGTCCAGGCGGATGCGGCTGTTCACCAGGAACCAGTCGCTTTTTACCGCCGCCGCGTCCGGCGTGATCGGCCGGCTGTCTCCGATATCCTGCGTAAAATAAGCCATCCCCCTCCAGGCCGCGCGCTGCCGCCGCACGACCAGCGAATTCGCTTCCGACACCGACATGTTCGGCACCAGGGATGCCAGCACTTCCGCCGGCGCCGTGTTGACGTTCACCGGCGTCACGTCCGGCAGCACGATCACGAAGGGCCGCAGGCGCTCGACCATGGCCGGCGTGAAGCCCGGCACCGTCAGCAGGTCGTCGACCGCCAGGAACTTCATCGGCGAGCCGGCCACGCTGCTGCGCGACGCGCGCGGCAGGTTGCCGACCGGCGGATTGGCGGTGCCGCCCGAGCCGCCCGCCGCACCGCCGGCCACGCCGCCTCCCACGCCCTGTCCGATGTTCCCGCCCTCGCCGGTCGCTCCGCCGGTCGCCCCGCCGTCGGGCGTGGCCGCTTCCAGCGGCTGGCCGGCGGCGACGAAGGCGGCGACCCGCGCCGCCAGTTGCTGGTCCATCTGCAGGTTGCGCAGCAGGCGGCCGAACATTTCGATCTGGCCGTCGTTGACCTGCCCCTTGTCGGCAAGGTTGCGCAGATTGTAACGCGAGCATGCGTCGATAATGTTGCCCGACAGCGTCGCATCGAAATTTTCGCCTTCGACCCGCTCGCGCTCGATGTACTGGTCGAGCCGGGTTTCGGCCAGGGGCGTGGCCCAGACCTGGTCGAGCGCGGTGTACTCGCGGTGGTCGAGGCCGTCCTGGAACAGCACCAGGCTGGCCCAGTCGAGGGCGCCGCGCAGGATCCACTTGGTCTGCAGGGTCAGGCGCTGGTTTTCCATCGAGCGCACCTGCACCTGCTGCTGCCAGAACAGGCTGGCGACGATCGAGATCGCCAGCGTGGTCAGCAGCAGCGCGGTGATCACGGCAACGCCGCGTTCACGCATGCCCCTGATTCGTGGCCGTCTCATGGTTCCCCCAGCAGGAAAGACTTGGTCATCGGTACATCCTGGCCCTGCACCTGCAGCGCCACCTGCAGCCCGGTCGGCGGCAGCGGCACGGTATTCGGGTCCTGCTGCGCCGCCGGCGTGCCGCTGGCGGCGGCGGCGGCGCTGCCGGTGGTGGCCGCGCTGGTCGACTGGCGCCAGGCGCGGTTTTCCCAGGTCAGCACCTGCATGCCGGTGACGCCGGCCTGCAACGCGACGGCGCCGCTGGTATCGGTGTCGCTGATCGCGGCCTGCCACATGCCGTCGAGCTGGACCAGGTCGCGCACCCCGGCGGTCTCGCGCCGCACCAGGGTGCCGTTGATGACGCGGTAGGCCACCACCTGCAGGCGCGAGGGCTGGTTCTCGGCGAACACTTCGCGCACCATCGTGAAACGGTCGGTCCCGGTCAGCAGATACGGACGGCGGTCGAGCACGTCGCGTCCGGCGATGTGCTCGCAGTCGCTCTGCATCTGGGCGAAGGCCAGCTGCATGCCGCGCGTGGACTCCATCTGGTTGGTCAGCGCCACGCGTGCGCGGATGATGCCGTCCAGCCCGCGCCAGCCGAGCACCGCGACGATGGCGAGGATGCTGATCGCCACCAGCAGTTCGACCAGGGTGAAGCCGCGTCGGCGCATGAATTTCACAGACGCGGATTTCATAGTAGACGCGGCCTTAGGACAAGTTGGACCAGTTTGACGATGCGCCGGTTCGGATTTTCGATGTCGAATACCGAGACTTCGACGCGGCGCAAACGCGGGTTCGGGCTGGCGAGCACTTCTTCCTGGCAGACCAGGTGCAGGTCGCCCTGCGGACAGTCGAAGCCGCGCTTGCCGATTTCCGGAAATTCCTTGCCCAGGCGGATCTGCACGAGGCGGTTCTCGGCCGACCAGGTCGCCATCAGCGAGGTGCGCAGGCCGCTGCTGTTGGCGGTCAGGCTGCCCACCGCGCGCAGGCCGGCGCCGAGCGCGGTGCCGACGATGACCAGCGCCACCAGCACTTCGAGCAGGGTGAAACCGTGGGAGCGGGAGGTCTTCATGTTTCTCATTCGACCGTGAAGTGGCCGACGCCGTCGGCGCGGATGGCGACCCGGTTGCCGCCGCTGGCCAGCACCAGCACGAAGGGCTTGTCGACCGGCTCGCGGCCGAAGGTGATGCGCAGCGGATTGACGGTGCCGGCGCTGGCCGGATCGAGCAGCAGGGTGATCGGGGCGTTCTTGAAATCGCGCTCGCGCAGCAGGTCGTCGCCGCCGCCGATCGGTTCCCAGCGCGTCTCGTTGCGGACCAGGAAGTGGTAGCGCTCGGGCGTGGCTTCGAAGGTGACCGGGCGGTTGCGCACGATCGCCTCGTCGCGCGCCAGCTGCAGCAGCAGGGTCAGGCGCTGGGCCTCGGCTTGCAGGTCCTGGCGCGGGCTGGGGATCGCGTTGAGCGAGGCCAGTCCCAGCGTGATGCCGATGATGACCATCACGACCATGATCTCCACGAGCGTGAAGCCACGGGCCGGCATCCCGGCGCGTCCGCGCGCGTGCTTAGGCATCGGGCTTGATCTCCTCAGGCTGCTGGCCCGGCGATTTATCGGATGAGCTTATAGACCGGGCCCGTTTATCAGCTTGACTTATTTGTCCCAGGAGCCGACGTCGGCATCCTCGCCGGTGCCGCCCGGCTGGCCGTCAGCGCCCAGCGAGAACACGTCGACTTCTCCATGCAGGCCCGGCGACAGGTACTGGTAGTTATTGCCCCACGGATCTTTCGGCAGCTTCTCGACATAGCCGCCCTCTTTCCAGCCGTTCGCGGCCGGGCCGGTGGTCGGCTTCTGGACCAGGGCCTGCAGGCCCTGCTCGGTGGTCGGATAGCGCTGGTTGTCCAGCTTGTACAGCTTGAGCGCCTGCATGATGGTAGCGATGTCGGTCTTGGCGGCGGTCACGCGCGCCTCGCCGGTACGGCCCAGCAGCTTGGGCACGACCAGCATGCCGAGGATGCCGATGATGACCACGACGACCATGATCTCGACGAGGGTAAAGCCGCCCTGGCGGCGCCGCTGCGACATGCGATGCGTAATGTTCTGCATAGAATATTGTTGGATGGTAGTCGGAAGAACCGGTCTAGTATAAGGCCGAATGCACATGGTTCCGCATTCGGAAGACTTTCCAATTGTAAGCCAGGAGCAAGGGCACTGCACTGCTTGTCAGTGTGCCCATCCCCTCTATTATTGGAACGATCAGGCGCGCCCGCCGCACACCGGACAGCCGGGATTGCGCCCCACCTGCACCTCGGTCCACTCCATGCCGCGGCCGTCCAGCATCAGCAGGCGCCCGGTCAGCGGCCGCCCGCAGCCGGCCAGCAGCTTGAGGGCCTCGGCCGCCTGCACGGCGCCGATCACGCCGACCAGCGGCGCGAACACGCCCATGGTGCTGCAGGCCACGTCTTCGAAGCGGCTGTCCTCGGGGAACAGGCAGGCATAGCAGGGAGAAGCCGGGTCGCGCACGTCGAATACCGAGACCTGGCCGTCGAAGCGGATCACGGCGCCGGCCACCAGCGGCACGCCGGCCCGCACGCAGGCGCGGTTGACGGCCTGGCGGGTGGCGAAGTTGTCGCTGCAGTCGAGCACGAGGTCGCTGGCGGCCACCAGTTCGTGCAGGCGCTCGCCCTGCACGCGCTCGCGCAGGGCGGTGACCTCGATCTCGGGATTGATCTGGATCAATGCTTCGCGACCGGACTCGACCTTGGGCATGCCGATCCGCGCCGTCGTGTGCATGATCTGGCGCTGCAGGTTGGTGAGGTCGACCTCGTCGTCGTCGACCAGGGTGATGTGGCCCGCGCCGCTGGCCGCCAGGTAGAGCGCGGCCGGCGAACCGAGGCCGCCGGCGCCGACGATCAGGACGCGCGCATCCAGCACCCGCTGCTGGCCTTCGATGCCGACCTCGTCGAGCAGGATATGGCGCGAATAGCGCAGCAGCTGGCGGTCGTCCATTACTGCGGGATCACTTCTTCGGGGCCTTCACCTCGGGCGGCTTCTGCTCGGTGCCCGGCAGTGCGGCCGGCGCCGGGGCGTCGTCCGCCGGGTCGGCCTTGGCCACTTTTACGGGCAAGCCTTTGAAGTGCTTGATGGCCTGGGCCAGCTGGAAGTCGTCCTTGCCGCCGAATTCGGGCGGCGCGGCGCTTTTCAGCATGGCCAGCGTGCGCTGCTCTTCCTCCAGTTCGTCACGCTTGGCGCTGACCGAGCCGTTCTTGCCAACGGCTTTCGCGTCGCCCTCGTTCGACAGGTGACGATCGAGGTCGGCTTCGCGCACGCGCAGCGCGTTCAGGCCGTCGCCGTCGGCGGTCTCGTCGACCTTGAGGTCGGGGACGATGCCGCGCGCCTGGATCGAGCGGCCCTTCGGCGTGTAGTAGCGCGCCGTGGTGAGCTTGACCGCGGTGTTCTCGGTCAGCTGGCGCAGGGTCTGCACCGAGCCCTTGCCGAAGGTCTGGCTGCCCATCACGATGGCGCGCTTGTAGTCCTGCAGGGCGCCGGCCACGATCTCGGAGGCCGAGGCCGAGCCGGTGTTCACCAGCACCACCATCGGCACCGTCTTCAGCGCCGCCGGCAGCTTCGCCAGCGGGTCGCTGCCCGGCCTGGCGTAGAAATCGCGGCGGCCGTAGAAGGTGGCGTTCGATTCCGGCAATTGTCCCTTGGTGGAGACGATGATTTCGTTCTGCGGCAGGAAGGCGGCGGACACGCCGATCGCGCTCGGCAGCAGGCCGCCCGGATCGTTCCTCAGGTCCAGCACCAGGCCCTTGATGTTCGGGTTCTGGGCATACAGGCCCTTGACCTTCTCGACCAGCTCGTCGACGGTCTCTTCCTGGAACTGGCTGATCCGCAGCCAGGCATAGCCCGGCTCGACCAGCCTGGCCTTGACGCTCGCGACGCGGATCTCTTCGCGCTCGACCGGCACCACCCAGGGGGTGTCGGCGCCGCGCCGGGCGATGGTCAGCAGCACCTTGCTGTGCGGCTCGCCGCGCATGCGCGAGATCGCCTCGTCCAGGGTCAGGCCCTTGACCGGCACGTTGTCGATGCGGGTGATCAGGTCGCCGGCCTTGATGCCGGCCTTGAAGGCGGGGGTGTCCTCGATCGGCGAGACGATCTTCACGTAGCCGTCTTCCATCGCCACCTCGACGCCGACGCCGACGAACTTCCCGGCCACGGTTTCGCGCATTTCCGCGAAATCCTTCTCGTCGAGGTAGACCGAGTGCGGGTCGAGCGAGGCGACCATGCCGGCGATGGCGTCGGACAGCAGCTTCTTGTCCGCCACCGGCTCCACGTAGTCGCTCTTGATCAGGCCATAGACGTCGGCCAGCTGGCGCAGCTCATCCAGCGGCAACGGAGCTTCGGTCGACTGAGCGCCGCCCTTCTGCGCCAGCGCCGAGAACTGGACCGAGGCCGCGATGCCGGCCACCATGCCGATGCCGACCAGACCGAGGTTCTTGAGTTTCTTGCCCATTCCTGTTCCTAGAATTTGACCCAGCCGGCCGGATCGATCGGTTTGCCCAGATGCCTGAGTTCGAAGTATAGACCCGATTCTCCGTTACCGCCGGTGCTGCCTGCGCTCGCAATGACCTCGCCGGCCTTGACCGAATCGCCGACGTGCTTCAGCAGGGTTTCGTTGAAGCCGTAGATCGACAGGTATTCGCCGCCATGGTTGACGATGATCATATTGCCCCAGCCGCGCATCCATTGCGCGTGCACGACCCGGCCCGGGCCGATGGCGCGCACGTCGGTGCCTTCCGGCGCCTTGATGAACATGCCGCGCCACACCGGGCCGTCGGCGCGCTTGGCGCCGAAGCGGGCCGCGATGGTGCCGGAGATCGGCGCGCTCAGGCGGCCGCGCAGGCTCTCGAAGGTGCCGCTCGGCAGGTCGGCGGCCAGGGCGGTGTCGGCCGAGCGCGGCGCCGGTTTCGTTTCGGCCGGTTCCTCGGCCACCTGCGGCTCTTCCCTGATCGGCGCCGGCGGCTTGTACGGCTTGCCGTGCCTGGCCGCTTCGCGCGCCAGGCGCTCGCGTTCGGCCTGTTGTTCTTTTGCACGCGCCAGTGCGCGCGCCTTCGCTTCGGCCGCGGCCTTGGCGCGCGCGGCGGCCAATTCCTGCTGGCGTTTGCGCTCGGCGGCGGCGGCGAGTTCCTGTTCGTGGATCAGGCGGGTCAGGCGGTCGACCAGGCCGCTCATGCGCTGTTCGTCCTGCTCCAGCTTGGTCGCCTGCTTGCGCTGGGTCACCAGCTTGCTCGACAGGTTCGACAGCAGGCCGGCGCGCTTGGCCTTTTCCTTTTCCAGCAGCGCTTTCTGGTCGCGCTGCTCCTGGGCGATTTCTTCGAGTTCGTCCTTGGCGTTCTGGGTCTCGGCGTGGTTGGCCTCGACCGCCGCCAGGTTCTCGCGCAGCGAGGTCAGCAGCTTGGCCTGGGCCTGCGACACATAGGCCATCATCTGCAGGTCGCGGTTGATGCGGTTCGGGTTATCGCCCGACAGCAGCAGCTTGATGCGGTCTTCGTTACCGGCGATATAGTGCTCGCGCAGCATCTTGGACAGCTGCTGCTTCTGCGCGGCGATGGTCTGCGCCAGGCGCTCCTGCTGGGCTGCCAGGTCTTGCAGCTTGGTATTGGTCGCAGCCTGCTCGCCGGCCAGTTCGCGCAGCGAGCGGTTGGCGTCCGAGATCGCCTCTTCCGATTCGGCCAGTTCGTCGGCCGCATCGTCCTTTTCGCTCTCGGTGCGGCTGATGTCCTTCCTCAGCGCATTCAGTTTCTGCTGGATGCCGGCGCGCTGGGCCTCCGCTTGCGCCTTCTCCTTGCTGCGCACGGTCTGGCGCGGCGCGGCCTGGGCCGTCCCGATGGACAGCGCACAGGCCAGCAGGCCGCACAGCAGCGCACTGCCGGCGGACTTCAATGCAGGAAATTGCAAGGTTACTTTGCCTTACCTTGGTTGGCCACGGCAGCCATGGCGGCTGCGATCGCTTCCTGGTCGCCCAGGTAGTAATGGCGGATCGGCTTCAGGTTCTCGTCCAGTTCGTACACCAGCGGGGTGCCGTTCGGGATGTTGAGGCCGACGATGTCGGTGTCGCTGATGTTGTCGAGCATCTTGATCACGGCGCGCAGGCTGTTGCCGTGGGCCGAGATCAGGATCTTCTTGCCGGCGCGGATGGCCGGCGCGATTTCCTCGTCCCAGGCCGGCATCACGCGCGCGACGGTGTCCTTCAGGCATTCGGTCAGCGGGATCTGTGCCTTGTCCAGGCCGGCGTAGCGCGGATCGTCGAACGAGGTGCGCGGGTCCTTGTCTTCCAGCGGCGGCGGCGGGGTGTCGTAGCTGCGGCGCCAGACCAGCACCTGCTCGTCACCGAACTTGGCGGCGGTCTCGCCCTTGTCCAGGCCCTGCAGGGCGCCGTAGTGGCGCTCGTTCAGGCGCCAGTCGTTCTTGACCGGCAGCCACATCATGTCCATCTCGTCCATGGCCAGCCACAGCGTGCGGATGGCGCGTTTCAGGACCGAGGTATAGGCCAGGTCGAAGGTGAAGCCGGCTTCGCGCAGCAGGCGGCCGGCGGTGCTGGCTTCCTTGACGCCCTTCTCGGTCAGGTCGACATCGGTCCAGCCGGTGAAGCGGTTTTCCAGGTTCCACGTGGATTCGCCGTGGCGCATGAATACGATTTTGTACATAGGCTCTTCAGATAAAAAAATTGGCGGGAAATATCGATCCAGCTTCTATTTTATAATGCGACGATTCAATTCAGTTCAACCGACGGAAACTTCGTGAAATTCATCCTTGACCATATCTTCGTTGTTGCGATCGCCGTGATTTCCGGCGGTGCCCTGCTGTGGCCCGCGATCGCTCCGCGCGGCCGCCGCGCCACCCACCTGCAAGCGACCCAGATGATGAACCGTGGCAAAGCCACGGCCGTGATCGACGTGCGCAGCAGCGAGGAGTTCGCCGCAGGCCACCTGCGCGACGCAAAAAACATTCCGCTGGCAGACTTGGCCAATCGCATCGGCGAGTTGGACAAGTCGAAAACCAAGACCGTGATCGTGGTCTGCCAGAGCGGCGCCCGTGCCGACAAGGCGGCGCGCCAGCTCAAGGCGGCCGGCTTCGAAGACGTCTACAGCCTGGATGGCGGCATCGCGGCCTGGACGGCTGCCGGCCTGCCCGTGACCAAATAACTGTTCGAAAGGATTACCGATGACTGCCCATGTCGTTCTCTACCACACCGCAGCCTGCCCCTATTGCGTGCGCGCCGAGCGCCTGCTGGAAGCCAAGGGCGTGACCGACATCGAGCGCATCCGCGTCGACCTCGACCCGGAACAGCGCGCCATCATGATGCAACGCACCGGCCGCCGCACCGTGCCGCAGATCTACGTCGGCGACACCCACGTCGGCGGCTTCGACGACCTGTACGCGCTCGACCAGGCCGGCCGCCTGGATCCGCTGCTCAAGGGCGAAGCAGCCTGAAGGCAAGCCTGAAACGCATTCACGGCAGGGCGCCGGCAACGCTATTGAATCCGAGTTGGTTTTGATACAATTGCCGACGCCTTGACACTCAAGCACGGGCGAGACTTGCCCTTTACATAATTAACGAAAGCGTTCCATGGCTGACGAAAACCTGCAACCCGTGTTCCAAATCCAGCGTATCTACCTGAAAGATATGTCGCTGGAACAACCGAATTCCCCGGCGATCTTCCTCGAGCAGGAAGCTCCGACCATCGAGGTCTCGCTGGACGTCGGCGCCGAAGGGATCGCCGATGGCATCTACGAATCGACCGTGACCATCACCGTGACCGCCAAGGTCAAGGACAAGGTCGCCTTCCTGGTCGAAGGCAAGCAGGCCGGTATCTTCGAAGCCCGCAACATCCCGGCTGACCAGATGGATCCGCTGCTGGGCATCGGCTGCCCGAACATCATCTATCCTTACCTGCGTAGCAACATCGCCGATTTCATCACCCGTGCCGGCTTCCCGCCCGTGCACCTGGCTGAAATCAACTTCGAAGTGTTCTACCAGCAGCGCCGCCAGGCGCTGGCCGAGCAGGCTGCCGCAGCTGGCACCCCGGCTGGCAACCAGTAATACCTCCCGGGCTTCCGGCTTTGCCTGCACCGGGCGGAGCCGGGGGCTTGTTGTTCCCGTCCTGCCTTTCGGCGCGTGTCGTTTTCCCAAAGGCCTGTCATGCTCTGCGTCCGTTTCCCTTACCGTGTCATCGCAGGCAGCATCCTGATGCTGGCGTCCTGTGCGGCTGCGGCATTCGACTTCAAGACGGTGGGCGCGCATGCCGTGATCCTGTACGACGCCCCGTCCGTCAAGGGCGGCAAGCTGTTCATCGCCCCGAGCGGCATGCCGGTCGAAGTCATGATCAGCTATGGCGACTGGGTCAAGGTGCGCGACGCCGCCGGCGATCTCGCCTGGACCGAGGCGCGCGGCCTGTCCGCCAGACGCAATGTGATCGTGCGCGTGGCTTCCGCCCGCGTCCGTGCCGCACCGGAAGACAATGCCCCCGTCGTGATGACGGCCGATAAGAACGTCCTGCTCGAACTGGTCGATCCGGAAGCCGGCCCGTGGGTGCGCGTGCGCCACCGCGACGGCATCGGCGGCTACGTCAGGGCGTCCGACGTCTGGGGCATCTGACCCCAGCCCACCACATGCACGAAACCAAACAATCCCAACCCATCACCGTCCTCGGCGCCGGCGCCTGGGGCACGGCGGTCGCGATCGCGCTGGCCGCCCGTCATGACGTCCTGCTGTGGGGCCGCAATCCCGAGCAGATGGCCGCCACCGACGCGGCGCGCGACAACCTCACTTACCTGCCCGGCCATCCGCTGCCGCCGTCGCTGCGCGTGACCGCCGATTTCGAGGCGGCGCTGGCCCACGTGACCGAAGCCGCGCCCGGCACCACGCCGCTGCTGATCGCAGCTTGCCCGGTGGCCGGCCTGCGCCCGCTGCTCGAGCAGCTCAAGGGTAGGAACATTCCGAACGTCGTCTGGCTGTGCAAGGGTTTCGAATACGGCACCGGCCTGCTGCCGCACCAGGTGGTGCGCGACGTGCTGGGCGATAGCGTCCCGGGCGCGGCCCTGTCCGGCCCGTCGTTTGCCCAGGAAGTGGCGCGCGGCCTGCCCTGCGGGCTCACGGTGGCGTCCAGCTCGGCCGAGCTGCGCGAGCGCGTGGTCTCCCTGGTGCACGGCGGCAGCGTGCGCGTGTACGCCTGCGACGACCTGGCCGGCGTGGAAGTGGGCGGCGCGGTGAAGAACATCCTGGCCATCGCCACCGGCGCGGCCGACGGCCTGGGCCTGGGCCTGAACGCGCGCGCGGCCCTGATCACGCGCGGACTGGCCGAAATCACCCGCCTCGGCACCGCCCTCGGCGCCCAGCCGGGCACCTTCATGGGCCTGACCGGGATGGGCGACCTGATCCTGACCTGCACCGGCGACCTCTCGCGCAACCGCCGCGTCGGCCTGGCGCTGGCCCAGGGCAAGCAGCTCGACACCATCGTCAAGGAACTCGGCCACGTGGCCGAAGGCGTGCCCTGCGCCAAGGCCGTACGCGAACTGGCGGCGAAACTCGGCGTGGACATGCCGATCACGAATGCGGTGGCCGGCGTGCTGTTCGATGGCGCCTCGGTGCAGGAAACCGTGGATCAGTTGCTGGCGCGCGATCCGCGCAACGAGTTGGCGTAGGGTGGGCACGGGGTGCCCCCCTACGTGCCCACCGCATTCCGTGAAAATTCAGCCGTTCGACGCCGTGCGCGAGTCGCGGTGGGTCGGCCCGCCGCTGTTGTCGCCCGGGTGCAGCAGGATGGTCATCAGGGCCACGGCGTCCTGGTTGGCGCGCACCGCATGCGGTTCGCCGCCGGCCAGGTAGACCATTTCGTTCGGCCGCAGGATGGTGGTGCGGCCGTGGGCGTCGAACGCGATCTCTCCTTCCAGGCATAGCAGCGTCATTTCCCCTTCGACCCGGTGCTCGGGCAGCGGCTTTTCCTTCGGCAGCACCAGCCGGATCAGTTCCATATGATCGGTCTTGATCAGTGCGATCGATGTGAAGTTCGCGATGTCGTCTTCGCCCCGCTCAAGTGCGATGCATTCGCCGGATCTTGCATGCTGCAAGGCCATGGTGTTCTCCTTAATTACGCTGTCTCGTCAAATGTCTGCGGCACCCCGCGCAGCCAGTTGACCAGCGCGGTGGCGTCCTTGAATCCTTGCGCGAGCTGGGGCACCAGTTTTTCCGGGGCGTTGACGTCGAGCTTGACCTCGATCCAGACGAAATAGCTCTTGAGCTTCAGGTATTCGACCAGCGGATGGTTCGGGTCGAAGCCTTTCGGCGGACGCTGCAGTTTGTCTTCCGGGTTCAGGTCGCCGTAGGTCTCGCGCAGATGTTTATTCTTCAACATTTTGCTGAAACCTGTCGCATCGTTGACCACGTGTTCGCGGATCGCCTTCAGGCGCGGCGCCGGCGGCAGGTATTCGCCGGCCCCGAACAGCAGGGTGCCGTCGGCTTCGATGTGGAAGTAATAGGTCGGACCGCCGGCCTCGCTGGGACGGCGCTTGTCGCCCGGCGCGATGCCGGCCGAGAAATGCGTTTTATAGGGCGTCTTGTCGTGCGAAAAACGGGTATCGCGCTGGAAGCGGAACATCGCCTTCTTCGGATCGCAGGCCGCCACCTGGCGGTCGAACTTCGAAATCTCCCGGATCAGTTGCGTCAGCGTCTCGAGGAACTCGGCGCGCAGGATGTCGTAGCGGGGCTTGTTCCAGAGGAACCAGGGACGGTTGTTGTTGTCCTTGAGTTCGGTGAGGAATTGCGTCAGGTCGCGCAGATGCATAAGTTTTTCTTATTCAACAAAAGGAGTCAGGGGGTCTGGCGCGGGCGGCGGCCGACCGTGACGTCGAGGATGGACTGGCGGTTCTTGCGCATCACCGTCATCTTCGACTTGCCGCCGGGCGGCAGCTCGGCGATCAGGTTCAGCATGTCGTTGGTGCTGGACACCTTCTTGCCGTCCACCGCCAGCAGGATGTCGCCGGGGCGCATGCCGGCGCGGTCGGCCGGGCCGCCGCGCACCACACCGGCGATGATGGCGCCGCTGTCGCGCCCGAGGCCGAAGCTGTCGGCCAGTTCCGGCGTGATGTCCTGGGATTCGATGCCGATCCAGCCGCGCACCACCTGGCCGTGCTTGACGATGGAATCGAGCACGCTCTTGGCCGTCGAGACGGGGATCGCGAAGCCGATGCCGACCGAGCCGCCGGTCTGGGAATAGATCGCCGAATTGATCCCGAGCAGGTTGCCGCGGGTGTCGACCAGGGCGCCGCCCGAGTTGCCGAAGTTGATCGCGGCATCGGTCTGGATGAAATTCTCGAAGTGATTGATGTGCAGGTTGTTGCGGCCCAGCGCCGAGATGATGCCGAGGGTGACGGTCTGGCCGACGCCGAAGGGGTTGCCGATCGCCAGCACCACGTCGCCGACCCGCGCCGCATTCATATCGCCCAGCACGATCACCGGCAGCTTATCCGCCTTGATGCGGATCACGGCGAGATCCGTCTCCGGATCGGTGCCGACGATGCTGGCCGCGGCCTTGCGCCCATCGGCGAGGCCGACCTCGATCTCGTCGGCGCCTTCGACCACGTGGTAATTGGTCAGGATATAGCCGTCGGCGCTGACGATCACGCCCGAGCCCAGGCTGGCCATCTGCTCCTGCGGCGGCAGCTTGTCGCCGAAGAAGCGGCGGAAAAAGGGATCCTTCAGCAGCGGGTGGGTCTCGCGCAGGGCCTTGCTGGTCAGGATGTTGACCACCGCCGGCATCGCGCGTGCCGCGGCATCGCGGTAGCTGCCCGGCGCCGCGCCATTCGGCGCCTGCAGCACCGGCACCCCGCGGCCGGGACCGCCGATCCCGACCTGGGCCGGCGCCCGCTGCACCGACAGCGCACCCAGCCACTCCGGACGCAAGGCCGCGATCACGGCATAGATGCCGAGGACGATCGTGACGGTTTGCGCAAACAGGAGCCAGGTGCGCCGCATGCCAGCTACTTATCGGCTCTTCAGCGAGTCGCGGATTTCGCGCAGCAGCAGGATTTCTTCCGCGGTGGCGGCCGCGGCCACCTCTTCTTCCTTGGTCCTGAAGGTGCTGCGCATCCGGTTCATCAACCGTATCATCTGGAAGATGATAAACGCCAGGATCAGGAAGTTCAGCAAGATGGTCAGAAAATTACCGTAGGCCAGCACCGCCCCGGCCTTCTTCGCCTCGGCCAGCGGCAGGCCATAGGCCTGTCCGTTCAAGGGAAAGTAATAACTGGCAAAGTCGAGGCCGCCGAAGATCTTGCCGATCGGCGGCATGATCACGTCCTGCACCAGCGAATCGACGATTTTCCCGAACGCCCCGCCGATGATCACGCCGACTGCGAGGTCGACGACATTGCCCTTCATCGCGAACTGCCTGAACTCCTGCATCATTCCCATGTATGCCTCCCTTTACGTTTTGGACATCCTCCAGTGATGATACCCGAAAGGCCGGGTTACTCCAGCCCTGGAATATCCGCTTTGCCCCGGTAAGGCAGACCGGGGAATGCACATTTGGAAGTCATCATGACCGTAAGAACGTTTTTTCTTTAATTTGCAAAACTGTTCACATATAATCGACTGTTGCAATAAAGGTTTTTACCTAATTGCAATCTATTGCATTGCAGCATTTCGCATTTGACGAATGGAGTTGGTATGAGTAATGAGAAGCAGGTCGATACAGGCCGGCGAGGCTTGCTCGTGGCTACATGCGCGGCGGGTGGCGTTGTCGGTGTTTCAACGGCCGGAGTTCTGGTAAGTACTTTCCAGCCTTCGGAGCGAGCGAAGGCTGCCGGCGCGCCGGTCGAGGTGGACATCTCCGACGTCAAGCCTGGCGAACTGAAAGTGGTGGAATGGCGAGGCAAGCCCGTCTGGGTCCTGCGCCGTACCCCGGAAATGCTGGCGAGTCTGCCGAAGAACGACAATCTGGTCGCCGATCCGAAATCGGAAAAGCCGTACCAGATGGAGACGCCTTCCTACGCCAAGAACGAAACCCGCTCGCGCCAGGAGCACAAGGAAGTGCTGGTCGCGGTCGGTATCTGCTCCCACCTGGGCTGCTCGCCCTCTTCCCGCTTTGCCGAAGGTCCGCAGCCGAACCTGCCGGACGACTGGCACGGCGGCTTCCTGTGCCCTTGCCACGGGTCGACCTTCGACCTGGCCGGCCGCGTCTTCAAGAACAAGCCGGCGCCGGCCAATCTCGACGTCCCTCCGTACATGTACCTGTCCGATAACAAGATCCTGATCGGCAAAGACGAGAAAGGCGAGGCATAAGATGGGCGCAGCTTTCAAGGAAACCAAACTCCCGGCCGATGCGCCGAAGAGCCAGAAAGCGCTGGCCTGGGTCGACGACCGCTTCCCCCTGTCGAAGCTGTGGAACGATCAATGGGGCAAGTACTACGCCCCGAAGAACTTCAACGTCTGGTACATCTTCGGCTCGCTGGCCATGCTGATCCTGGTGCTGCAGATCGTCACCGGCATTTTCCTGACCATGCACTACAAGCCGGACGCCGCCCTGGCCTTCGGTTCGGTCGAATACATCATGCGTGAAGTCCCGTGGGGCTGGCTGGTGCGCTACATGCACTCGACCGGCGCCTCGATGTTCTTCATCGTGGTCTACCTGCACATGACCCGCGCGCTGCTGTACGGTTCCTACCGCAAGCCGCGCGAGCTGATCTGGCTGTTCGGCTTCGCCACCTTCCTGTGCCTGATGGCCGAGGCCTTCTTCGGCTACCTGCTGCCCTGGGGCCAGATGTCGTACTGGGGCGCCCAGGTGATCGTCAACCTGTTCAGCGCCATCCCGCTGATCGGTCCGGACCTGTCGCTGTGGATCCGCGGCGACTACGTGGTGTCGGACGCGACCCTGAACCGCTTCTTCGCCTTCCACGTGATCGCGATCCCGCTGGTCCTGCTGGGCCTGGTGGCCGCCCACCTGATCGCGCTGCACGAAGTCGGCTCGAACAACCCGGACGGCATCGAGGTCAAGGAAAACCTCGGCCCGGACGGCCATGGCGTCGACATGATCCCCTCGCACCCCTACTACACCACCAAGGACCTGTTCGGCGTCTCGGTGTTCCTGCTCATCTACAGCGCGGTGATCTTCTTCGCGCCTGAAATGGGCGGCTACTTCCTGGAGTACAACAACTTCATCCCGGCGGACTCGATGAAGACCCCGCCGCACATCGCGCCGACCTGGTACTTCACGCCCTTCTACTCGGTGCTGCGCGCCACCACGTCCGACTTCATGTGGGTCGTGATGGCCGGCGTCGCCGCCTATGTCGTGTTCATCTGGCTGCGTTCGCGCCTGTCGTACAAGACCAAGGTCGCCATCACCGCGATCGCCGTGGTGCTGGAAATCGGCATGCTGTTCCTGGATGCGAAAGTGTGGGGCGTGGTGCTGTTCGGCTCGTCCGTCGTGATCCTGGCCCTGCTGCCGTGGCTGGACCACTCGCCGGTGAAGTCGATCCGCTACCGCCCGGACTGGCACAAATACGTGTACATCGTGTTCGCCCTCGCCTTCCTGACGCTGGGCTACCTCGGCACCCAGCCGCCGACCCCTTCCTCGACGCTGATGGCGCAGGCCTGCACGCTGATCTACTTCAGCTTTTTCCTCCTGATGCCGTGGTGGAGCGCCTCGGGACGCTTCAAGGTCGTGCCGAATCGCGTGACCTTCACCCCGCATTGACCGCCAAGGAAAAGGACAACCATGAATTTTTCGAAGAAGCTGCTCGCGGTCCTTGCCCTGCTGCCGGGATTCGTCTTTGCGAACGAAGGGACGTTCCCGCTGGACCGCGCACCGGAACGCACTGATGTTGCGTCACTGCAGAACGGCGCCAAGCTGTTCGTCAACTACTGCCTGAACTGCCATTCGGCGTCGGCGATGCGCTACAATCGCCTGCGGGACCTGGGCTTGTCTGAAGACCAGATCAAGAACAACCTGCTGTTCTCCGGCGAGAAGGTAGGCGACATGATGACGATCGCGATGCGCCCTGCGGACGCGAAAGCCTGGTTCGGCGCGGTGCCGCCTGACCTGTCGGTGATCACGCGTGCCCGCGCTTCCGGCGCCGGTTCGGGTGCGGACTACCTGTACACCTACCTGCGCACTTTCTACAAGGACGACACCCGCCCCACCGGCTGGAACAATATGGTGGTGCCGAACGTCGCCATGCCGCACGTGCTGTGGCAGCTGCAGGGCGTGCGCACCGCCAAGATGGTCGAGGAAGCCGATCCTCACGAGCACGGCAAGACGGTGCACAAGTTCGCCGGTTTCGAACAGGTCAGCAAGGGCGAACTCACGCCGCAGGAGTTCGACACCCAGGTGGCCGACCTGGTCGCCTACATGAACTGGATGGCCGAGCCGTCGCAGGACCTGCGCAAGCGACTGGGCGCAATCGTGTTGCTGTTCCTTGCTGTTTTCGCTTTCCTTGCCTGGAGATTGAACGCTTCTTATTGGAAAGACGTAAAGTGATGTGATTGCCCGGTTATAATGCGGGCAATTATTATCTGGGGTGAGCCGCTCGGCGCTTCACCCCTTTGTTTCTTGAAGGAACTATAAACCATGATGGTTCTCTACTCCGGCACCACGTGCCCGTTCTCCCAGCGCTGCCGCCTGGTCCTGTTCGAAAAGGGCATGGACTTCGAAGTGCGCGACGTGGACCTGTTCAACAAGCCCGAGGACATCTCGACGATGAACCCGTACGGCCAGGTGCCGATCCTGGTCGAACGCGAGCTGATCCTGTACGAATCGAACATCATCAACGAGTACATCGACGAGCGCTTCCCGCATCCGCAGCTGATGCCGGCCGACCCGCTGATGCGCGCCCGCGCCCGCCTGATGCTGTTCAACTTCGAAAAAGAGCTGTTCGTGCACGTGAACACGCTCGAGAACGAGCGCAGCAAGGTCGGCGACAAGAGCCACGACAAGGCACGCGCCGAAATCCGCGACCGCCTGACCACCCTGGCTCCGCTGTTCCTGAAGAACAAGTACATGCTGGGCGACGAGTTCTCGATGCTGGACGTCGCCATCGCCCCGCTGCTGTGGCGCCTGGATCACTATGGCATCGAGCTGTCGAAGACCGCCGCCCCGCTGATGAAGTACGCCGAGCGTATCTTCTCGCGTCCGGCCTACATCGAAGCGCTGACGCCGTCCGAGAAAGTGATGCGCCGCTAAAGAACCTCGTAAACCTACTGCGCGCGTTGCACTGCCGCCGCTCGCTACGGTTTCTGAGGTTCTTTACGTCTGTTGGACGGCCCGGACACCGTTGCACGCCAGTTTTCGACGCCTTGTGGCGAATCGGATTAAACTGGCGTGTAACAACTTGTTTCAAATAGATCCTGAACATGCCAGACATCTCCACCAAGCCATATCTGCTGCGCGCCATCTACGAATGGTGCACGGACAGCGGCTACACGCCTTACCTGGCGGTCAAGGTCGACGCCGCCACCACGGTTCCGATGGAATACGTGAAGAAAGGCGAGATCATCCTCAACATCAGCTACGGCGCAACCTCCGGGCTGAAGATGGACAACGACGCAATCACTTTCCGGGCACGCTTCAACGGCGTCTCGCGCGAACTCTATATTCCGGTGCACAACGTGCTGGCGATCTACGCCAACGAAAACGGCCAGGGCATGGCTTTCGATGTCAGCACCACTGCGGCCGATATGGCGCCGTCCGCGCCTGCGCCCTCTTCCGAAGCAGCTGCTGCACCGGGACCGGGACCGGGGCTGTCCGCCGTGCCGGGCAAGACTTCGAGCGCGCCGAGCTCAGAGGTGTCGCATCTACCCGACGGCGACAATGAGCCTCCCAAAAAAGGTGGTCGCCCGACGTTGACCAGGATCAAATAAGGGTATAATCCTGGCCACACCGCCGGCTTAGCTCATCAGGTAGAGCAGTTGATTTGTAATCATCAGGTGGCGGGTTCGAGTCCTGCAGCCGGCACCAGTAACACCAGCATCAGCCCAGCCTTCATGGTTGGGCTTTTTGCTTTCTGGCCACCAGCTTATCGGGAGTGGACGCTACAGACGTCGGCCCCGTCGCGCCTGCCGAAACCGAAGCGCACCGGCAGGAACAGCTCGATCACCCCGGCGTTGGTGCGCGCATGCATGGACACCTCGTCCACCGTGAAGCCGCCGCTGCCCGCCAGCGCCAGCGGCAGCATCAGCTGGTCGCCCAGGTATTCCGCGACCGCGGCGTTCGAGCACAGGTACTGGCGGGCGCGCTGCACCACCTGGCGGGCAACGTTCTCGGCGGAGACGGATTTTTCGCCGAAGGCCGTGAATACCTCGGTCGTGTGCGTGTAGTCGAAGGTCAGCATCAGGGCGTTGCCCGGTCCCTGCTCCGCCGGCAGGCTGCGGTTCAAAAGCTGGTCCTCGCCCCAGTTCATGGCCTTGCCGACGCACTCCAGCTCGCGCTGCGCGACCCGCCCCGGGATGCCGGCGACGAAGCATTCGGCATAGGCGGCGCGGCGCTCGCCGCGCTCCATCCATTCGCGCGGACGCAGTTGCGCGCAGGGGCTGACGCTGGCGACCACCTCGCCGCCGCCGGCCGGATAGAAGCCGAAGCGTTCCAGCCGCACGTCGATCTGCGCGCCCATCTCGGCCATGGCGCGGCAATAGGCGCGCTGCAGGAACTGCACCGGCGGCGCCATCGGATTGTGGGTGCCGCCCGACAGCCTCAGGGTCGAGGGCCGCTCGGCAGTGAGCAGCGCCGGCAGCACGGTCTGCAGCACCAGGGTGCAGCTGCCGGCGGTGCCGATCGCGAAGCGGTAGTCGCCGCCCTGGACTTGATCGGGGACGAACTCCAGCTCCTGGCTGCCGACCGCCGCGCCCTTGACCTCGGCGCCGCAGATCTGGCTGGCGGCCTGCACCGCCACCAGGTGCTGGCGCATCAGGCCGGGCTTGGCGCGCTGCGCACGGATGTTCCGGATGCGGAAGGGCCGGCCGGTAATCATCGCCAAGGTCAGCGCGCTGCGCAGGATCTGGCCGCCGCCTTCGCCAACCGATCCATCCAGTTCTATCATGTTCCTCCCCTATCCTTTCACGCACACGACCTGCTTCAGCGTGTGCACCACTTCGACCAGGTCGCTCTGCGCCTGCATCACGGCGTCGATATCCTTGTAGGCCATCGGGATCTCGTCGATCACGCCTTCGTCCTTGCGGCACTCGACGCCTTCGGTCGCCCTGACCTGGTCGTCGATCGAATAGCGGCGCTTGGCTTCGGTGCGGCTCATGGTGCGGCCGGCACCGTGGCTGCAGCTGTTGAAACTCTCCGGATTGCCCTTGCCACGCACGATATAGCTCTTCGCTCCCATCGAGCCCGGAATGATGCCGAGCTCTCCTTCGCGCGCCGAGACGGCGCCCTTGCGCGTCACCAGCACGTCCTTGCCGAAATGGTTCTCCTTCTGCACGTAGTTGTGGTGGCAGTTCACCGCTTCCACGTGCGTCTCGAAGGGTTTCACGATCACCGTGCGCACCGCCGCGATCAGGTTCCGCATCATCACCTCGCGGTTCATGCGGGCGAACTTCTGGGCCCAGCCGACCGCTTCGATGTAGTCGTCGTAGTGCTGCGTTCCCTCCGGCAGATAGGCCAGGTCCTGGTCCGGCAGGTTGATGAAGTGGGTCCGCATGTCCTGCTTGGCCTGCTCGATGAAGTGGGTGCCGATCGCATTGCCGACGCCGCGCGACCCCGAGTGCAGCATGAACCAGACGAAGCCCTGCTCGTCGAGGCAGATCTCGATGAAGTGGTTGCCGGTTCCCAGCGTTCCCAGGTGCTTGTAGTTGTTCGTGTTGCGCAGCCGCGGCGTCTTCTGGCAGATGACGTCGAATTCGTCCTTCAGCGCCATCCAGGCGGTGTCGACGGCTTGCGGCGGCGCATCCCACGAGCCCTTGTCGCGTCCCTCGAATTTGCCACCCCGGCCGCGCGTCTTGGGCGACATCCCGTGCGGCACCGAGCGCTCGATCGCACTGCGCAGCGGTCCCAGGTTGTCCGGCAGGTCGTTTGCGCTGAGTGTCGTCTTGGCGGCCATCATCCCGCAGCCGATGTCGACCCCGACCGCGGCCGGAATGATCGCGCCCAGCGTCGGGATCACGCTGCCGATGGTCGATCCCTTGCCCAGGTGGACGTCGGGCATCGCCGCCATGTGCTTGTAGATGAAGGGCATGCGCGCCGTGTTGGCCAGCTGGCGCCTGGCTTCTTCTTCGACCGGCACGCCGCGGGTCCACATCTTGACCGGACGGCCCCCGTCCACGTTCAGGACATCATAGTGTTCGGTTTTCATCTCATTTCTTCCTGTTCATCGTCGCTTGCCCCGTTGATCCCAATGTCGGGATCGGGATCTCCAGGGCTTTAAACAGGTATATGGGGTGTTGTCCGAGTATGCGAAGGCCTATTTGCAGGGCCAGGAATCCTGCGCTTCATACCGCCGATGCTGCAGTCTGTCGCAATCC
>Ga0308169_10000774_pt1 | contig 42056 bp, 37 predicted proteins | sample PhyBR1_2_FD_202139 | JGI IMG/M metagenome (GOLD analysis project Ga0308169, IMG submission 202139) | Phyllosphere microbial communities from UC Gill Tract Community Farm, Albany, California, United States - DLSLSB.R1 | ecosystem: Host-associated > Plants > Phyllosphere > Unclassified | place...
CTAGAAGCAACTATACTGATTGCACCAACCACTAGTAAAACGGTGATGACTGCTACTGGCAAATACCATTTTCGGTTGAATTTTTTTCTTTTTTTAGGCTTCATGTACCTACTCCTTCATTCAGATTAGTCATAAAAAAGTACCCTTATCACATTTGATCCAATGCTTAATCTTCGCTTTGTTTCGATATTTCTTCTTCAAACATTTGAACAACTGTTCCATCATCCATAACTTGTTCTGTCCCTTCTTTTCCATCAACAGTCACTTTTCTTTCGCTTTTCACCTTTGGCATCTCTGATTCACTCTTATCTTTGGTCTCTGAGCTGCATGCTGCTAAAAGACCGATAGAACATACTAATACCAGATAACCTTTATACTTTCTTCCTTTTTTCATCATAAAAAACCATCCTCTTCTATTTGTTTTAGTTATGTTTCTCTTGTTATATTTACTATCATACATAACAGACCTATTCTCTTTCTAAAGCTAATCTGTTTTTTGTGTAATTTTTTTGGTAATTTTTTTTGAACAAAAAGATAGCGCTTAAATTTCAAAAAAAAAAACAATCCAAGTGATCGTTGGATTGCTTTTGGCTAAATTGAGATATTCTGCTATTATTTTGATTTTTTATTAACCATTTGTTAAATCATAACTCTCTTTCAGCAGATAAAAGAGTTGCTTTTCTGCGACTGCGCCATTCAAAGCTACACTTATCCAATGGTTTTTGTTCATATGATAAGCAGGATAATAGCCTTTACTCTTTTTCAGGATGGAGATGATTTCTGGATCTGCTTTGACATTGACGAGGGGGACTTGACCTTCGCCTTCTATACCTAATTTATCTTTTTCAACAGATACGATCAAACCAAACCATTTACCTGTCGATTGATGTTGGAACACGATATAATCTGGAAATTTTCCAAAAGGATGATCCATTTGGACACCTTCCAAGGTAGTAGCAAAATCGACAAGTTTTTCTGTCAAATCCATCGGTAAGTTCTCCTTTCTGCCAATAAACTAAATTTAGTGGTCATGAAATAATTCAACTATGCTCTAGGTTGATTCTAGGATGTATTCGATCAAATTGACTAATTTCTTAACATTGTTCGTTCTGTTTTACCTACTCAATCACCAATCCCAACCCAGCCGCAATAATGATCGCTTGTTCCTGATTGACGATCAGTCCGCGAAGTAATTCCATAGATAGATTGATTTGAGAAAATGTATTCGTTGTAAAATCTAATCCTTTCAGCGGCGTATTGACCCAATTTGAGCCTGAAAGGTCATTGTTTTCTACTACTAGATCTTTCCAATTGCTATCAAAAAAATCAGTATTTTTCAATTGATTGTCGCTAAACCTGACAAACTTCATATTCGTGTAGCTAAAAGAAGAGAGATTTGCTACACACTCTTCGAAAACACAATCACGCAAGAAGCTGTCTGAGAAATTGGTTCCGGTCAATTTGCATTGCTTGAAATGCACACGATGAAAGCTTGCACCAAACCATTCTAAATTTGAGAAATCACACTTCTCAAAAACGACATCGCTACACTCAAAACGCTCCAACCGAGATTTTTGCATCGCTAATTTTTTGATATAGCTATTTTTCAATACGATATTGCGAGAACTAAGATAACTTTGATCTTCCCCTTCAGAAACAATGCCTGTAAAGGTTGTTTCATCTTCTAGGTAGAAGGGACTTTCAACTAGTTCTGGTAGCTCTGGAGAAGCAATTTTCTTTCCCATACATTCAGCTCCTTTTTATCTGTTTGTTTTACTATCCTTATCATAACAGAATAAATAAAAAATAACGTGATTTATTTCATAGATAAACCTGCTTTTACTCGTATCTCCTGATGAGCGATTTAGCTTTGATCCCTGTAGGAATTTGACAATGAAATAGCTTTCACCGTACACTATAGGTAACGAGTATTTTATTGTTTAAATAGGATATGTATCTTTCAGGAGGCTTTTATTTTGACTAATTATCATTCCAAACCATTCACATTCCTACGCTTGGCATTATACACCCTTTGCAGTTTAAATTTATACTACCAATTCATCACAAATTCGATCTTTACTTGGGCACTTTATTTGCTTGCAATGGGATTTGTAGCTTATGACGTGTATGATATGATCAAGAACCGGAAATAATCTATTAATTTTTATATGTATATGAGGTCGGGATAGAGATAACTTCTCTTGTCCCGACCTTTGTTTTTTTACCTGCGACTAGTTCGTTGAATTTTTTCTACCTTAATGAGAGCAATCAAGCTCCCTCAAGATTCACTAAGATAAATCAACTGCCAAGGTACTGAGTGGTTCATGTCAAGACCTGTTAGCTCTCTATAAAAACATTTTTTATCTTTGGCGATCATCGAAATGATTTCTGATTCTGTCATCCCTAATTCTTCACATAAACTTTTGTTGGTACTTTTGATCAATTCTAATAGGATCTGTAGCTGTGCATCAATATCTAATAATGTTGCTAATTTAAGAAAAAGAGTGGCATCTGTTTGCTGATAAGTCATTAGGAATTTTGTTCGTAAATCAAGATAAAATTCAAACATTTCTGGATGTTTACTGATAAAAGAATGATTGATTACTCTCTGATCATAATAGGCCAAGTATTCTTCAGGCGTTTCAATTCTTTTCGTTTCCATTCGCTCCCTCCTTAAAACATTAAAACCTACATTAATGTTTCTTTTAAGATGTATTTGTCAGATTGACCAAATTTAATTACGCTTACATTTTGATACTTCACTCAAGAAAATAATTACAAAAAAATATATCTTTCTTCACAGATTATTTTTATATTTACTCATTAATGAAAGTAACAGATTCTATATTTTATGTGTTCCATAATAACATTTAATGCAGAGAACATCTTACTAGATCCAAATCAGTTTTCCCCATTACTTGAAAATTGTTTATGTGAGACTACCTTAAGAACAAGCCTCTTTCGTCTCAATAATTAACAAACAAATTGAACTAATAACACTCCTAATTTCTAACTTCTTCATGCAATTTTACAGTATTCAAATAATACTTCAATTGAATAATTTCATAGTTTTCTGAAATTTATAGATTGTTGTCATTAAGTTATTTTAATATAGTTATTAGGTAATATTAATTATCAATCTGAAAGCGATTTGTTTTTTTACCTTACGCTAGTGCAAAAGTGGATCGCTAAAAATAATAGAAAGGACGAATATCCGGTAATTAATGGTATTTGTAGCTCGTTTATCTACTGAACACTTTGAACCACTATCAAAAACTGATCATAGAAGTGAAACCAACGACCATTTGATACTGATTAAAATAACCATGTAAAATCGAACGCTCCAATAAGCAAATAAAAAACATTAACCTTTCACTTAAAAAGATAACATAAGTTACTTTTAATTTATATGAATGTCCACTACTCAATTTAAACATTACTCTCATATTCAACATGTAAGAAACTTAGATCTAATGAGTTCCTAACTAAATGAATACTATGATAAAAGCAATTCTCCTTTACTCTTTTATTAAAAACATACATCTGAAAATATTCTAACTTTTTTTGAATTTCTATCTCACTTGTTAACAAATAAGAAATTGGAAAATTCCAAAAATATATCTTTAATTTTCGCAATGGATACAAGCCTATGTTCTATTTTCTATTCCCTAGAAAGATTTAGATAGGAGGTAAAAGTTCTATTGAAAAATTTTCAATTAAATTTTATAACAGATAAAGTAAAATTACGTTGGTTCCAAATCTTGAAAGAGTTAGAGTCTACTGGAATCTGTACGACAGCCCAACTGATTGGCATGACAAACAGTACAGCCAGGACATTAGTCAACGACATCAATTATTTGAGAGAATATTTCGAGAACGTCGCGGATATCCAATCCTCGAAACAAGGTTATTCTTTAAACATCCATTCTTCAGAAACCTACCTAGAAAAAAAAAGAGCGATTCTCGAAGATGAACCACTCTTTATTATTCTTGAACAAATTTTTTTCAACGAACTTCAGTCTATTTATGATTGGGCAGATTATTTTCATATCTCTGAGAGCACGATGATCACGTACGTTAAAAAAATTGCAGATCAAGTAAAAGAATTCAATATCACCCTTGAGCTAAATCCCGTCAATTTGGTCGGATCAGAAGCCGATATTCGAAATTTTTATTTTGCTTTCTATTATGAATCAGATATTACACCCCACACGGTTTTCCCATCAATTGCGACGCAAGAAGTAGTGATTAAAATTGTTAACCTATTGGAGCGTCCTAATCAAAAAGTTTCTTCATTTGGTTATTTTAGTTATTTATTATACCTCTCTATTGAACGGATATTATGTGGTTGTATGGTGGAACTCGACCCTGAATTAAAAGATATTGTCCTTAATGATCCAGAGTTTCACCGACTTTCACCTGCCTATTCGATTGTGAAAGATTATTTTAATATTGACCTAACACAAGAAGAAGCCATTTTTATTTTTAGTTCTGTTTTATGCCGTAGAGGTATCGAAAATCCGAAACAGGAAAAATATTTTTGTGAAAGGTATAATCGATGGCCTAGAATAATAGCGCTTACAAGCGACTATTATCAAATGATCAAGAGAAATACGCACACACAAGCACACGAGTTAATCTTATTAGAATCTTTTTTCACGTCCATCAAGCTACGTAGTCTATTGTCTAAAAGTGGAAATAAAAATATCCAAGATACCAATGAGTATGCCAAAACCTTGTTTAGCAATGAATATAAAAAAAATCGAGCTTTTTTAGAAAAAAATCCCTCCTTCCATCATTTGTTCTCTGATGATCATTTGGACGATATCTGTGCTAGTTTAACGATATTCACTGAGTCAATCAAAGAAAAATATTGGAAAAACCCTACGAATATCGCATTTATTTTTGAAGGAAACGAGTATATCAGTCAACATCTCGAAGCCTTAGTTCGAAAATATTTAGGGGGATTTCAAAATATCTACTTTCTTCGTCCAAATGAGCTATGCGCCTCTTATATTGAAAATCATGAGATCGATCTCTTAGTCACGAATTACAATGAATACTTGACATTTTCTTCGTTAGGTCTAGAATGTCTTTTATTAAAAACAGTACCTGATGCCTCAGATTGGAAAAAATTACTAAATAAAATTGATCCTCAATTATTACAAAAATTTAGAACGCAACATTAGTAAAACTTACAGTTATTCATTTTTTCTACTGCATAATGTGGTGATCCAAACAAGTAAATACAATTCCACCGACTCGGAGTAGATGGTCTTCCGACGACTCTTTCAGTGCATTTATATTTATACTTATAATCATCACTTGCCACATCTTACATCTAAAAAAGGAATTCAATTGACCTTAATGTACCGATCAATTGAATTCCTTTTTATGTTTTTTTTCATTTCCAGTCGATTTTAATCACCACTGACTGGTTCATTCTATTCGATTTTTAGGAGTGGCTTGAAACGAGTAATTGATGTGCGTCGTATAGTTTGTTGCTTTTGCATTTGCTGTATTCGGCACATTTAGAAAGATACTGCTCTCTTTATTCGAATCATCCCCAAAATTATAAAACCATGTTTGCTTCTCTATGAATAGATTGGCATCGATCAATTGGATACTATTATTATTAGGAATCAAGATCCCACTCGTGTGGATGATACCTAAATTATCTTCATTGCCGATTTCTCCAGTGCTTGAAATGGCTTGTCCATTTTTCCAACTAAGTTGGGCACCTTTCAATTCACCTGTTTTTTGATTAGAAAATTGTTCTTCTTGTTTGATGAACAAACTCCAGCCACTTATTTCTGATACCGGTCGCTCATCTGTCACCTGAACAAAATTCGGTCTGGAAGTTCCCTGCTCCGTACCGCCTATCTGACTCGGTAATGCATGGTACGTTTGTGTTTTAGTCGTAAGCGGTTGGGTCCCAAAGTCCCAATTACTTGCTTGATCGATCGTTAGCTCTCCATCGACCATACCACCGACAATCAATGTGGTAGCAGGAACAAACGTTGCATCCCGAAATGCTAATGGCGTTTTCGGATTGATGTTTCCTACGTGATTATTCGTCTCTGGTGGATTCATGACACCAGCTTCACTAGCAGAACCTTGGCGATCTCTTAAGAAGACTTGGATGACATCATCTACTGCTAAGTTTAATTTCTCAACAGCAATCCTGATATCCCCTTTATCATCTATGGTAATGAGGGTAGGATCGATTGTTTCTCCATTATGAGTCGCCGTAACCTCTACCTCAGGATCGTCGGAATGACCTGAAATAACCCGCGCATTTGCCGGAACTAAATGATTGGAAAAAGTCGCAGGTGAAGGTGGTATGATAGGAAATACGGTGACATCTTCCACTTCATACACATTTTCAAAATCGCCTTCCATTTCACCTGCTAAAACCTCAACATCTGTGATACGTACAAGATCGCCTGGTTGTAAATATTCGTCAAGTTCGATTTCAAAAACGCCGCCTTGTGGCTCTTCATCATAGATACTAATACCTGGTTTTTCCGCTGTGTGACCATGTGTCAAGGTTTCGTATGTCTGGATCACTGCCCCATCTCTTTCGATTTCCACAGTTACCTTCACTTCATCTTGCCACGCGGGGCGGCTGTCATGGAGACCAACTGGCATACGGATCAACCCGTGGATTTTTTTATCCGCATTCGTCGGTACTCTCAATTCATTTACAATTGCCCAACGTGCATTGTTTGAGCTGAGTCGAGAATAAGAAGTTAAACCCGATGAACCAAATGCATCAAAATCGAAACGTTCTGCTGGTTCCATTGAAGTGAGCGTAGAAAAGTTAGTGCCAGAGAAAGTATAATCCATATTGTTCGAGTGAAGATAGGGATCGGCATCTAAGTCTGTACCATCTTTCCAAACAGCAAAATCACTTGCAGTAGCAGTTAAAGTGGAGCTCGCAATATTACTAAAAATATTCCCGCCACCTACACGATTATTCCGATAGTCCATAAATAGCGGATTATCGAAATTCACAGTAGTTGAACGACCACGAAAAATACCTGCATTTGCGCTTGCCGTACGACCGGAAGCTTCAAAATAACCTAAATTACTCACTCTGATCTCACCATTTCCACCGACGGTATTTCCACCGGCCACTGTCGCATCACTCATATCCAATGCGGGACCATCATTCGCATAGATTCTTACTTCTGAACCCGGATCATTGACAGAAAACCCATTATTTGATCCCGCAGTATAATGGATTCCTTGGTTTCCACCACCTGTATTCCCATCGTGAGCAATACCAGTCCCCTCATTGACTACTAACAATCGCCCCGCATTACTAACAGTCACTTGATTATTACTGCCCCACATCCGGATTGCTGGCGCCATTTGCGCTGCACCCCCTGCGTTACCTTTTCGCTTAGTCACGGTCATATCCCCACCATTGATATTGAATTGATAGCCACCGTGCGTCGTTCCTGTATTATTTGGACCGGAACGTAAAAATCTTAAAGTAGCATTCGCATTATTTGCTTCAAGTTGTCCAGAAGGACCTGAATCTAACTTTAATGTCGCCTTGCTATTTACATTGAACTGTCCATTGATTCCTTGTAATACTAATGCAGAGGATGAGTTCGCCCAAAGTGTGATATTTGCTGAATCGGATGCTCCTACAATTGGCTCACGCCCAATTTTTTCTGTTTCTTCTTCGCCTAACTTCACAGTGGATACACCATTTACAGTGGTTGCGATATAGTTACTTTTCGCATTGATACTTGTCTCTTTATTCTCTGCGAGGAGTTTGACATAATCACCATTCAATTGTATCGCTGTCGCTGCTTGCGTTTCCGCAGTTAACTTTCCGCCTTGATTAAGTGATAAAACAGCATTCGCACCGTCTAAGCGAATCCCTCTCTTCGTACCCGAGCGGACCAATACATCCACGCTAGCTCCTCGAGTAATTTCCATGGTAGGAGCATTTCCCTTTAAATAGATACTATTATTCGTTATGACAGTGTCAGCTGAATTAGTACTTGGAACTGCGACGGATAGTTGTGATTGGTTGTCAACAACCATTTTTGCTTGATTTCCTTGAAGAGAGACATTAGCAATTGCTCCGCCTTCATTTTCTACACTCATATTACTTTGGTTATCTAGGGTAAATAAACTAGTTTCACCTGTCAGAAGAACAGCTCCACCGGTACTTGTTGATTTCGTTGTCAAGTCACTTCTATCTAAATGGACAGATGGCTCAGCCCCAGATAGTTCCACCGCTCTTCCTGTCACTGTCTGTATGTCAGCTTTAGAATCTGCAAATGTAATACCCGCTTTCTTTCCTTGTAAATATATGCCATTGCCTGTTCCACTGTTGACTGTCAGATTCAGTTGAGCATTTTCTGAAAGAGTTGCTTTTGCCTCTTCCCCATAAAGTCCAATCAAACTATTCGCACCTGCGGTAGATACTAACGCACCTTGAACGTCTAGCGTTGCACCATTTTGGATACGTAACGTAGAATTTTTACCTAATGTGGTGGTGCCGAGTTGATTGATATCCTCGGTTCGGTTCCCTGTATTTGTAATAGCAACAGCACTATTATCAACAGTTAACATCGCTTCTTGATTCAACAATCGAATACCTGCCCCGGTTGTCGCAGTCATCTTCAAATCACTGTCATTGATCGTCATTGTCGGCGTTGTACCAGTCATTGTCAGCCGATTGCCTGTACTAGAGTTGATCGTTACATTACTTGAGTCATTTACTTCAAAAGTTGCATCGTTTCCAGACATGACTAGACTATTTCCTGTAGTCGATTGGATTACCGCCGTTGATTTAGCTATGTTGAATGCGCCATTTGCACCTGTAAGGTTGATGGAATGCGCTGTATTCGATTGACTTTGCCATTGACTACCTGATGCCACATCGATTGTTGGGTTTTCCCCTGTCATGATAATTGCCTGTCCACCTGTAGTTGTCGCATTTAACCTTCCATTTTCCAGCTCAATGCTCGACTGATTCCCTGTCATCGAGAGCGCATTCCTACTTGTAGCGTCTGACGAAGTAGATGCTGCACCATCCGCTTGGATTTGTAAGTTACCGTTGTTTTTAACAGAAACTGTCGCATTGCTCCCCGTAAAATAGACGGAATTTTGCAAAGCAGTTGTTCCACTGTTCGTAATAAACAGTTCTGCTCCGTCTGCGACGGTCAGTTTAGCATTCGCTCTCGTAAATGCCAACGCAGAATTTTGAGTATTCCCCAGCTTCACGACTGCCTGATTTTCTACGATAAATTCTTTTGTCGTAAACAGCGCGCCTGGTAGATTGATCCTATTATCTATGGTTAACTCACCGCCAGTTATTCGTACCACTGCGCTTGAGATATCAGCTACTCTAAAATAATTGATCGATGAGCTGTCTCTTGAAACATCTTCCATTTGAAGGGTCCAATTTTCACCAGACGATTGCCCGATAACAAAGGGATTGGTATCTGTTTTATTAAGAAAAGTATTTTCAATTCTTAAAGTTTTGCTCTCAGTAGTCGTCAATAAACGCACTTGTCCGGTGCCGATATTCAAAGTATTCATTTGCCCATTGATTTTTAGCGAACGATCAATGTCTAAGTTTTCTGGACTGATAACTGAACCTATATCGATCGAACGTTCTAAATTGATGATAGAAACCTCTGGATTGGCGAGTGCACTTAAAAATTCTGCACGAGTCGAAACCGGTACCGTTGCTCCTTGAAAGACATTTTCTTCGTCCTGTTTCTCTTCCGAGCGATTTCTTTCTTCCTTTGGTTCGTCGTTTTCTGACTTTTCTTCTCCTGAAGAATGGTTCGGCTCAGCCTTCGTGATTTCTACTTTAACAGTTGCCGCTTCTCCTACAGTTACTGAATAGGTTCCTGCTTCTGCAAACATCACAGGTACGGTAAATTCCTTTTTCGGAGTTTCTGATGATAGGAGCCACTGGTCAAACGTTTCATCATAACTGCTACTCATCCCTGAGGACAATTCATCTTCAATGATCTCAGCAGTTGACGGAAATTTGATTGCTACGTTGTCCACTTCTTCTGTGCTTATAAAAGAAAGGGTAGTTACCGTCTTTTCAGTTCCCTTTATTACCGCTTGTTCAAAAGAAAAAGCGGGTGTCAACGACTGGGTATCCTTCACTTCAGATGATTTTGTCGGTTGACTATTACTATTTAGCGTGTTTAAAGGTTGACTCCCTTGATCGATTGTCTCTGCAACAGCGAGGAAAGGTATACCCAAAGTATATAGTGCAAAGATTGAAATACTTATTTTAGTCATCATTTTACATACTTTTTGACGCATTGGTCCTCCTCCTCTAGTCATCTGTTTTATTTTCTGAAAGTGTATCCATGTATTTTTCTTGCATTAGTTTTGCTTTTTTCTTATTTTTGTATGTCGTATAGGCGAGTACACTAATAATGATCACGATTAGAACGATTGCTGCAATCAACCACCAGTTGGTATCTTTAACGGACACATCTGATTGGTTCAAGCGTCTTGCTTCGTCTGCTGTCACATCAAAAGTTTCTTCCCAAGTCCATTCATGTTCGCCAGAGCGAGCCGTCATATTCAGCACATATGTCCCGCTTCTAAAACGTTCGCCATTGAGTGAGATTGGAAAATTAAAATTGGAGTTAGGTGCCATTTGCATCATCTCCTCTGATGCTCGATATAAAATCGTATCAGATCCTTCTCTACGTATCGAGGCTTCCACACTTAGTTCATTCACAAAAGTAGGTAAGAAATTCTGGATCGTCGCACTAAAGGCGTTTCTATAATTTATTTGATCCGCAAATACATCTAAAAGCGCCAATTCTGGAACAATCGTTTGTGTACGATCATTACTCGCTACGACACCAATCACATAAGAAAAAGAATTGATGATCTGCATTCCTTTATCCTCAGAATCCTCTTCCTCTTCTTCTTGTGCCACTTCGCTTAGTTGTAAGCCACCGGCTAATAATCCTTCTACCTCATCCTGAGGCATAGTGAGGGTTGTAACGATCCGTTTTTCCTCTCCTGCTTCTAAACGAATGGGTTCCTCTTCGACATCCAGTAAGTCCTTCATTTCCACTTTTAATGTAGGATCGGGCTGGTCCGTTTCTCCGCCATATTCAACCACACCATTGATATTTGTGTAGGCAGTATGAGCTGTGATCGAGAGATCGATCGGGATATTTCTAACATTTTTCACCACTAACGTGAGTTCTTCTGTTTCTCCTGGTTGCAATTCCACATCAAAGTAGCCTTTATCATCCCCAAATTGACTTTCAGGCGTAATGGTGCGAACACTAAAATTTAGTTCACCATTGGCAAATACCTCTTGAGAAAAACCAACAAACCCGATCATTACATAAAGCATAACCAGAAAAGATGCTGTAAACTTGTTCAATAAAGGCATAGTTATCTCCTTTCTAAAAAACAACGATGCTGACTGCATCGTTGTTTTTTATCAACCTTTCAAATCTCTAGCTAGTTAATTGATATTTGCCGGTGTTGCAGACAATGTCCATAATAAATTAGTCGTATATTTGGAATTAGCATCTGTACGTGTTGTGCCAGGTACATTTAATTGTACAGAAGGATTAGCCAATCCTCCATCTACTTCACTGTCTTGCACTAAGTTGGCTTTATCTCCCCACATGGCAGTACTTAGTCCATAGCCTATGTTACTTCCGGCAGTCATGATTACGCGGCTATTTTCCGGAATCAACGTGAAACCTGAATTTATCGTTGGTAATTCGTCACTTGTATTTTGAGCTGTCCCATTTGCAAACGTGACTTGAGCACCATTTAAGCTTCTTTCCCCATTCGTAAATTGTGCTTCTTGTTTCAATGCCAGATTCCAACCTGTTAGGTCTTCACGTAAGTCACGTACTTGAGCAAATTGTGCACGGGCTGCTTGATTTGTCGCTTCATTGACCCATGGGCTATTCATATCAGGATTAGGAAAGTCAGCTGATTCTTCATCGATGTCAAACCACCAAGCCGCAGCTGGATAAGATTGATCTAATGCTGAATTTTGACGTGAACCAAAATCATAATCGCCAACGTATGCAATTGCGAAAGCACCTTCTTGAGTAGGAGGTACGATGACTTCTTCTGGTCCTGGGTTTGGATCAATTGTTTCACCGTTCTCCTCGTCCGCTTCACGATATTGAATCTGTCCATTCGTTTTTAGTGTTCCATCCTGATCTGTATCGTCTGCATGAACAACCATACTTCCTGTTGCTAGACTTGCTAATAACACTGACATTGATACTAGTTTTAATGCTTTCATTTATTCGTTCTCCCTATTTGTTTTATTTTTTTTACATCTACTTTATAGTGCAATTTGCCTGTTTATTTTCTTATCTCTTCGTTTTAGCCAGGTTCGAATGACCAATAATAGGATCAATAAACCCAATAATCCAAATTGTTGTAACATTTGATTTAATTTTGGTAATTGTCCTTTTACCTTTAACTGCTCATCTTTATCCGAAGGTTGCGTCTGCTCTTCAGAAGGTGGTTGTGGTTTAGGGTCCCCTTCATAATCGATTTCTCCGTAAAACCCTACATTCTTATTCGTTTCTACAGAGGAGCCTTCTGCCGCAAAGAATTGAACTGGTTGATGAAGCATCCCAAGAAACAATAAAATGGTCCATAACAAATACCAAGGCTTCTTTTTCACATTTATTTCATTCCTCCTATTCTAGGTAACTACATTTATTTTCTTCTAAATAACATTTTTATGACTCAAGTTTGTTTTTTAGAAGAGTACATTATATACTTTAAACAACACACGTATTCTTTCGCAATTAGCGTTTTTCACCATACTCTGAAATTATTACTATTTACTAATTATACTTAATAGATATAATTTACTTAAAATTAGCTACACCTAAAACAAAGAATCAACTACCCTAAACTAAACTGATCTATGAGAGGTGGGTACATTGAAAACATTCCAACTGAATTTCATTACCAATAAACCACTGATACGATGGCTTCAAATCCTCAATGAATTTGAAAAGAATGCTTGTTGCAACGCAAATGACTTAGCAATACTTACTGAGAGCACTTCTAGAACAATTGGTAAAGATATCTGTCAGATCCGAGATTATTTTGAAGGTTCGATCACGATTGAATCTACCCATCAGGGGTATGTATTCAAACAATTAAAATTAGTTACTTACGAAGAGAAAAAAACTGCTTTACTTGAGAACGAGCCACTTTTTTTAATTCTTGAGAAAATTTTTTTTGCTGAATTATATACCCTTGACGATTGGTCCGATCAGTTACATCTCTCTAAAACGACCCTCTTGAAATACCTCAAAAAAATCCAAGCACAGTTAGTTCATTTTGATTTGGATATCACGCATGATCCCGTAAATATCATTGGTCAAGAAGCAGATATACGACATTTTTTTTGCACGTTCTTTTATGAATCTGAAATCACTCCGCACACCATCTTCCCTTCTGTTTCCGCTCAGCAAGCGGTCAATGAAATCAGTTGTCTGTATAAGAATGACTTCTATCGAAATACCTCATTTTTCTTATACACTTACTTACTTTATATCTCGGTTGAGCGATTCATGCAGGGAAATACTGTGAACGTAAATAACCACTTACGCTGTGTCCTGACTGATCGGATGCAACAAGTACATGCCGAAAAAATAAATGACGTAATTGAAAAATATTACGGCATCCGTTTGCCTGAAGATGAACTGATTTTCTTATTCTGTAGTATTATTACACAGAGAAAAATGAGTGATATCATTGTTGAAAAACAATTTTGTTCAACATACAATCAGTGGCCAGAAAGCAAACGACTTGCAAAAGAGTTTCTAGAGATATTAGACTGTAGCGATGAAAATAAGCTCGTCAATCTGATCTTTTTAGAATCTTTTTTTACAACGGCGAAACTGAAAGAATATTTGTGCATTTCTGCTAATCGAAATACGCAAGATATCAATCGATTTATTCAAAAAATCTTCCCGAATGAGTGTCGTAAGTACCAACATTTTCTAGAAAACAGCTCGGATTATCATTCGCTATACTCTCATGACTTTTTAGTAGATTTCACTTCTAACTTAGTGATCTACGTTGAAACCATTCGAGAACGCTACTGGAAAAACAAAAAAAATATTGCCTTTCTTTTTGAAGGCAATAATCATGTCATCCAGTTCATTGAAGCCCTATCGAATAAATATTTTATGGAATATCAATATGTGTTCTATCCAAACGCTAGTGAAGTAAATAAGAACTATCTTCTTAAAAACAAGATTGATTTTTTGATCACTAATCATCCTGAACATGTAGAAGAATTCCAAGAAGTAACAGAATGTATTCTTTTTCGGTCTATTCCTTCTGCTTCCGATTGGAATCGCTTACTCGAAAAAATCAATCCGAAAATCATCAATCAATATTTTTTAGCTGACAAAACGAGTTTTCCCTCATCCATATACGAATGATAAATCCACCATACTCCAATGGCCTTTCGAATGGGTCTTTGCTAAGCAGATTTTAACTATGTCTACGATTACTCCTAACCCTGGCTTACGATTATTTTATCAGCACCTGTATCATGAAATGCTTGTTGTTTAGATTTGCAAATATGTATCGATTTTTAAGACAAAAAAACTCCCTCAAATGGAAATAATCTTTGAGGGAGTAAAAACGTGATAACGTTAGTCGTTCATTGATTCAGTTGAGGGAAATGTATCTGGGTACAGCTGACTAGCACTTCCAGCAGTATACTCTCGATAACCATTGAACCCTAAGAAATTCTGTGTAAAGCTATTGATGTTCGAAGAAACCACTTGACTCCCATTTGCACCACTTAACTGTGTTTGTAGATGAGCTGTCCAAGCATGAGTCGGTGTTGGTCCAAAATTATTATTCGCCCAAAAAGCATTTCGAACGGCATTGATCTGGATATTTGTTCCTAACGTATGGATCAATGGACTAGAATAAGCGGCAGAACCTGTTTGTCTTAAATGGATTTGGTAAGGATTATCAATTGTTAAATGTCCAGATCCAAGGACTTTTACTACTGGCTCGCCACCAGTATGATCTGCTTTAAATGTTGAGAATTCCCCCACATACATCCGACCATTTGTTGAAATTTGTACAGGTGATAAAATATTCGAATTGACAGTCAAACTACCGTTGTTGATCACATTCAATTGATTCGCCACGATGGCTTCATTCATGATCACTTGGGAGCCAGAGTCGATTTGCACTAGACCATCTGTTCGGATAAATGGTTGTTGTCTCTGTCTTGTTTGTTCATTCCCAACAACCAACGTATTCCCAGAAAAACTTACTGTTGAACCAGAAACACCTTGTACAAATGGTTGTCTGACTTGGTTTCCGTTTGTAACAATTGGTCGATTCGAGCTAGAGTTAAAATGAACATGTCCACCAAACCCTACATGTAGGGAATGATTATTATTCATATTGATAGTCGAATTATTGAGGAAATTGATTGTCACCGCTCGATTGACTGTGTTTAGACTAGTTAAAGCGCTATTGAAACTTGAGGTGACATTGATTACTGATACATTTGAATTATTGATGGCACTTCTAAATCCAGACCATGTTCTTACGGATGCAGTTGTGCGATTTTGATCATCTACAAAAAATTCCACGTCCTCATCATTTGTAAAGGTTTCCCCATACATTGATAACGTTTCCCCATCTTTCAGAAGAACACCACCAGCAGTTTCGCCTTCTGTCAATGATTGTGCTTCTGGTACGACTTCACTTGCAGCGACATTCGTTACTGAAATTGGGCCAGCAAGGAGCATACCGCTTAATAATAAGGTACTCATAAGAGTCATTCGTTTCATTTTCTTTCCTCCATTCATTTGATAATTTAAGATTAACGAAGAACTCATATTGAATCAAAAGTGTTTTTTCGTGACTATACGAAATTTTTTAATTGATTCTTTTAAAGTTCTTCATAACCTTTTCTTTCATTTTCTCCACTCATCTTACTCCGGAAATGTCTCAGGATATAATGGCATCTCCATTCCAGCAGTGTATTCTCGATAAGAACCAAATCCTAAAAAATGTTTTTCAAAACTAACTGAATTAGAACGAAGAACTTGTGAACCATGGGGGCCACCAAGTCGTGTCTGTAATTGACTATTCCAAACATGAGTGGGACGAAAACTCATATTATAATTTTCCCAAAAGGCATTTCTCACGGCATTGATTTGCATGAGTACGGCAGAAGAATCGATCAATGGAGCGACAAGACCGCCGAAGCCAGTCTGTTTTAAATGTATACTGTACGGATTATCAAAAAAAATCTCCCCGCCAGTCATTTTGATCACTGAATGACTCCCCCCATGCGTCACTTTTAGCGAAGAAAATTCACCGACTCTAATCGTCCCATTGATTCCCATTTTTATAGGAGTGATTTCATGTGCGCGTAATTCTAAACGACCATAGTTGATCACAAATAAATCATTCGCTTCGATTGCTTCATGTATCCTTACATTGGCGCCAGATGGAACCTCGATCAATCCTTCTGTTCGAATAAAGGGTTGCTCTCTCAGTTCAGTTGAAGCATCTCCGATGACCACTTCTCCATTCAGACGAATCGTACTCCCATAAGAACTTTGGATAAATGGTTGCTTTAATTGATTTTGACTAACAAATATAGGCGACTTGGCGTTCGCTTTGATTTCTAAAGTAGAATGCTTTGCCAGCTTGAGTGCATGATTATTTTCCAAATCTATACGAGCAGCATTGATGAAATTGATCGTCAATGGGCGATCAATCGTATCCAACGAATGAAAGGTCGTATTGAAGCTAGCTGACACATTGATAACGCTGACATTTTGATCATTGATAGCATTTCGAAATTGGTACCACGTTCTTGCCTCCGCTGTTTTACGATTTTCCTTGTTTACGACATAGTACGCCCCATCTTCACTGACAAAATGATGAACGTTATCGGCTAATGATTCACCATCCTCCAGCAAAATCCCATTGACCGATTCTTCCACTCCGATTGCAAGATTTGTTTGGAAATCATGCATTGTCGCTTCACTTGTTGTTGAACATACAAAGAGTAAGACTATTATTCCTCCTAAAAAAAATACCAAATTGAGCTGCATAATTTTTTTCATATCTAACACGCCTTCCTTTTATAAAGCGATCATACCTGAAAGCAAAATGGAATATCAAAAATGTTTTTTCTGCAAAGCAAGAATTTTTCTGTTTTTACAACTAGAAGTTGTGCTCATTCGGCATATACATCCACCATGAAACGAACAAACCAATAAGCCCCTTTCAATGACGGAGACCTATTGGTTTGTTTCTTCTTTATTATTTTGTTTTTAGTAACTATTCTTTTTCGGACGTTTGTTACCTGAGCGATGATTCTTTCTAGTCGAAATAACAAGCCAGGCGGTAACGAGTAAATAGCCAAGCCACAAGAAACGCTGACCGCTCAAAGCGTTTGTTTTTGGTAGCTTCCCTTGTTTTAGTTCGGAAATATCAGCGACAAGGGTGTGCTTCTTGTCCTCGTTTCCATGTGATCCATTGATCGTTACACTTTTTTCTGTGCTAGTGTCTTCTCCAATTCGTCCAGTGACAGTGATTTGTCCCGTTGTCGTATCTGCACCAACTACCTCAGTAAGCAATCCATTAGCGATAATAAAGAATAGTCCCGTGATATAGAACAACTTCATTCTTCTTTGCATACGATTGATCCCTTCTTTTTGGGATTTGAGTGATTCTTTTTTACGCTACATTAGGAGAGAAACTCAAAACTAATTTAAACGTTGGGTTTAACTCTGCTGAGGCATTGACCGGCGTGACTTTACCAGTGAAAGTAAATTTTCCTTCATTCGTCCCTTGATTTCCTTGCAGTCTGAAAAGTTCAGCTACCGTTTCTGTTGGCTTGCCATCTTCAAACAAATCAATCGTATTCACTTTCAATGAGTCTACTTCAGCCATATTCGTTGGTGTATCTACGCCAGAAACGGAAGCAATCACGCCAACAGCAGAATTATTCGTAATCGTGTGTTCAGGTGACGTAATTGTGGTATGATTTGAGGCTTTTGTTGTGTAAAATAAGGCGGTTGTTGGAATCGTCACATTGATCCATTGATCCAATTCTTCAGGATTTGGACCAGGTGTCGTATTATCAAACTCACCGATGATTCCCCGTACAGTCACGTCTCCTGACGTCTCGCCTTCGCGTCCATCAACCACTTGCTCTGCGCCTGCGATTGTCCCAGTTACCATGATCCCTGCGATTGTTGCTGTACTTAGAAGTGCTGTTACTATTTTTTTCATCTAAATTCCCTCATTTTCTTTTTTTTAGTTTTTAACGATAATCATTACTTCCGCCTCAGTGACCCCTTGTTTTTCTTTCGTTTCAGGATCATAAATATTAACGGTGGCTTTAGCAGGATACTCTCCTTTAGTTAATTGTTTTTCCAATTTTACATTCTCTACGAATTGGTTTGGATGGATGGCACCCGAAGAATAAATCAACTCTCCAGTAGAGAGTAAAGAAATATCAACTGCGATCGGATAAACATTCGTCCCAGGATTGACAATCTCGATCGAGCCTTCACTCTGTCCGTTCTCAAAGACGGCTTCTGGATTGATTTGTAATGTAAAATAATTGGCATCGGCTACTTCTTGCGCACGTTCCGCCAAGCGTTGATCAGAGGCATCACCAACTGCTGGTAAAAGATCCGCACTGATCAATGGCACCTGATCTTTTGATTGATTGAAATAATAGGCAAGACCACTGGCAATCAACGAAAATAGTAAAAACCACAAGAGCCATTTACGCTTATTCTTATTTTGTGCTTGGTTCGTTTCCTCCAATGGCTTCACCTCCTTGATAACTATTTTTTCTTTAAATTCGTGGGACGAATCTTAACACGATTCGGTAATTAGGCACGAGCGTGTTCTCGTAATAGCCTCCTTGCTCAATCTCAGGATGATCAACCCACCGTGGATAATCCCCATAAAAATCTCCTGATAAGGAAAGGGGTGTACGATCTCCTTCTGATAAACGAATCAGATGTTGCTCTGGCATCGTTGCGTATAACTGTTTTTTGACCTCTGGAGTTTGAATATTCAAGCGCAACAATGGCTTCGTAATATCCTCATAACTAGGATCCTCCACATCACTTTCTACATAGTCAAGTGGATCTTCCCCTTCTTTCAAAAGAACGATTCCAGCAGGATCATCAATAGCAACTTGGTTGATATACGTATCGACAGCTACCGAAGATTGGTTGTGGATCTCATAGGTTTGGCTCTCAAACTGGCGGTTCGATTCTTCTCCGTCATACAATGATTCAAAGATCATTTTGACAGGGATCGTTACCCGCAAATGTTCAACTTTTGAGGTCAGATCGATACCGATCGTCATCTGATATGCTTTATTGCCGACTTCAAGAATAGCGTAGTAACTTCCGTCTTCTTTACTATCTAACGAAAGATCTGTCTCAATGATGCGAAAATCATTGGTCATGTCTTCTTCAGATAAGATATTTCTTGCTTGCGCACGACTTTCTTGGAGAATGAGCGCATGTAATGCTTCAACAGTAGCTAACTCGTTGATCTTAGAACGATCTAAGGTAAAGTTATTGCTCCGATAATCAATACCTTTGATGACTGTTTGCTCTTCTGTCACATCCCCAGTTGTATCCCCAGAAGGCTTTGACAGTTGGATTTCGACCGTTGACTCCGTTTCAAGACGTTCCATTTCTGCTAAATTGATTTGGAAGGAACGAACTTTCTGTTGGTTATCTTGATAGTCTCCCCAGACAATACGAGGAGAATCTTTTTCAAGAACAATCGTATTTCCTTCTGTGTTTTTATAGGTAATCGTCAAATGATCCACCGATTCTGTGGCATGACCGTGAATCGCTACAGATTGGTCACTCACAGGGTCCAGTTTGGCAATGAGTTGTTCAGGCGGAACTGGCTCCCAGATGTAAGTACCTGGATAAGTGCCATCATAGTTATTCATAAACTCGGTTGAGTTTTCAAACGCGATAACCCCCGTTTCGCTCGTTAAACTTTCTTCTAAAACCCACCGTCCTGTATATTGATCAGTTATTTCAATCTGTGGCAAATTTGTCGAACCAACTGATGACGCGGTTAGGAAAACCGTTTTTTCTCCCAGAACGATTGTCTTTAAAGGTGTATTATTAAACATAGCTAAAACAAAAATGCTTCTTGCTATATCCCAATTACTGATATCTAATTTTGTTAAAGACGTTGCACCATTGAACATATACACAGTAGAAACTAAAGCGGAGGTATTCCAATTACCTAAATCTAGTTCTGTGATTGAGCTTGCCGATTGGAACATGCCACCCATATCTGTGACATTTGACGTATCCCAATTACGTAAATCTAATTCTCTTAGATTTGATGTACCGGAAAACATCATCTGCATGTTTTCGACATTTGAAACATCCATTCTATCAATATTCTCGATTATTTCCAGATTTCGCAAGTCTATAAACAGAGCCCGTGAATTTTTTGGTAATATTACTTGATCTTCCACGATGATTTGCTTAACTGAAGAATGGGTTTTCCAAGGTGCATCTGCTACTGCGCCTGCTTCCCCACCATATAATGTGATTGTTTCAGTTCCCTTCTCATATTCCCAAGGGACCGTTCCCCATAGATTCTGTTTAGGCTCGTAAGTATAGACAACCGTTTGTTCTTCAACCCTAAAAGTCCCAGAGGCATTTTCGTGAGTCTTGCTCAATTGCCAACCACTAATGCTTAACGCTTCGGTTGTGTAGGTTTGATCAACTAACCCAGTCAGCACTCTAGGATTGGCTAATTGATTCCCTGCCTCATCTTCATGCTTTACAGTAATATTCCCACCTGGAACCGATTCATAGACTGCACGAATCACAGAGTTTCCAGCTCCATTTTGGCTTACAGCAAGATCTGGGATATTTGGACTAAATATGAATATTGGACCTGAAACGACTTCCCATCGTAAAAATCGGTAACCGGGATTGGGGAACGCGTGCATATTACCCATGCTCTGTCCTACCTGGAGCCATACCACATTCGATCCTGACGAATCAGTTCGTCTAGGATTACCACCAGCTGGTGGACTTGCAACTAATTCTAAACGATACTCAGTCGTACGATTACTTCCCTCTTTACTATTTTCTAATTCTTCTGATTCTTCTGTCTTTTCTGGATGTTCCGAAATCGCTGTTACTTCATGATTATCAGAAGAACTTGACTGATCAGCCGCATAAGTGAGTTGAAACGGGAGATGGTGCAAAAGCAAAGCCATGATCAATAATAACTTTCCAACGATTTGGCTAATTGTATTTATGTTCATACCACTCCTCCTAGTATTTGACCTACTGCATTATTCTTATTAGAAACTTATAGCGAGCAACGTTTAGACATTCTTTTTATCAACTGTCATTTCTTGTGGGCTCGAAGATAACTCTTTTCCCAAAAATTCTGTAAGTCAATTTGCATGTTTATTACTTCACTAAGATTACATTGATTTTTTAATGAAATAAAATCATCTATTTCATTAACGTCTGAAATAAATGAAAAAAAACAGTCGCTATTTTTATTAGCAACTGTAAGAAAAACATTAATTATAGGTTTTACGATAAGGATTTATTTTTCTTTCTAGTCGTTGCCAATCATGATCATCTGGAACAGCTTTTAACAAGAGAAAATCGCTCTCAATGATGTAATCTAAAAGATAGCGATTGTAGTTTGTCACAATCAAATCAATATGTGCGGCGTTCAATACTTCTTCTGCTAGATAATAAAGCGGTAAAAAAACTAATGTATGTTTACTCCCAAATTGTTGGCGTACACGAGTTATAATTTGTTGACAAACAAAATGATCCCCTTCCAGAAGAAAGTAAATTGTTTTACTTGGTAAATAAAAATCGAAAATTAAATTACTATAAATCGTTAAACTCACACTTATATCTTCCATGTATTTTGAAGAAATAGAGTAGTTTTTCCTTTCTTTTTTTAAAAAACCTAAATTCCGCTGATAATTCTCATTATCTGAGCGTATAACTGCTTTTTTTATCTCTATCGCCTCTTTATTTAATACAGGTGATAACAAATCATTTATTTTTCTAGAGAGAAAAAACGAACGTAAGAATGTTGTGATTTTTTGATCAATATTTTGGGGGAAATCAAATTCCTTTAGATATCGATTCGTGAGTTGAGAAATTTCTGTGCCTTCATGAAAATCTTTATAAAACTTTTTCTCTGATTCTTCATGGTCTAGGGTACGTTTACAGATAGTGACTAAATAAATCCAAGCGAATTCTTCTTTTGATAATTCGACCTTATAAAGTTTCTTGATGTCCTCTTTCAAAGAATGAAGGAGAGAGAAATTCTTTGCTTTGTATGCTAATTTCGCCAATTTTCTTGGAATCTCTATAGAAAAACCAAGTCCTGCACGTTTGATTGCGATATAAAAAGTATAATAAAAGGCTGCTGGCGTAGTTCCAGATCCAACCTCATCTTGGCCCAATTTATTGCTTAATTTTTTTAAAACCAATTCATGTAATTCAATATCAGGAACGAGCGTATAGGGGGTTTCTACCCCTTCATAATAAAAATCCTTGAAGAATTTTCGTAAATTTGCTTCTCTTCCTTCAATCGACACTGGATTAGATACCCACTCTAGTCCATAACTCTCTAAAACTGCGGTTGATCGGTTCAATAATCGCCGAAAGGTACTCTCAGAAAAATGATAAAAATGTGCAAGTTCATCGATATTTGACAATTCCCCTAAAAAAATATTGCCGATAATTTCAAATAAACATTCATTTTCTAATAATTGTTGTTTTCTTTCTTGGTATATCGAAGTTTTTTTTTCTTCAAAAAGGATTCCACTATTGCCTGACTCTAAACTGATACAATCATCAAAATAGTCTTTGATATACTTGATATCATTGGCAATCGTTCGTTGTGTAACTTGGATTTTTTCGGCCACTTCTCCAATCGTAAACAATCGTCTTCGTTCAATCATACTCAATATTCGAAACAAACGGCTAGTCGTCCGATTACTGATAAATGCCAATTGTAAGTCTTTCAAGTTTTCCACCTCATTTTTTAAATGAACACTTTTCTTTATACTTACATATAAATAACACAACCAATCGGAATGATAAACTATATTGTTTCTCCTTGAGAGAAAAAACGAATATAAAAGTGGCAGATCTTAACGTTCTATTTTGCTTCTTAAACCTTATGGTAGTTATGATTTATTCAATAGTTACACAACGCTTTCTAAATGATCATTCGTACCCATTTTTATAATTTTTTCAGGATTCCAAATGAATCCTACTGTTATAAACAGCGTTACCAACAAAGTCATTCTTTAAATAAAAAGGACTATTTTTGCCAATTGGCCAATCTTATTAGTTATTAACCATGGATGATCCAAAAAAGCTGATACCCCTTACATAAAACCAGCTTATTTATAACAATTTATTTATGTATTTTTGCTTATTATCCATACACTCAAGTTCTTGATCTCCCTCAAAATCCATTTGCTATTATCGTTTTTTGTCTTCCTTGCTCTAGTACCTTACAAAAAAATCCAATAAATAAAAAAACATATCTTTCTCCTTCGTCAGATAATACGTAGGAGAAAGACATGTTGAATATTTTTTTCATATCCGATTAAATAATTTATTGGGATCAACGTGGAACTTTCCATTTCAATGAACTATTGCTCCCTTCTCGCCCAATGCCGCCAACTCATCATTTCATGGAAGGCAACATGCACATCTAATTGCTTCTCCGACGCTCCACCATTTGCCTCATCTGCCCATTTCAGCGCATACTCTGGTACCTTTGCCAATTCAGCATGCATATAGTCTCTTCCAAATCCAATAAACTGAGCGTTAGCTGCTCTATCTGGTTCCTCTCCAGATAAAAAAACTGTGCCTGAAAGAATGATTGGTTTCCCAACATTTCGTGCATATGCTAAATGTTTTTTAGAAGCCTCTGCAATTGCATTTGCTGTCGTTCTAAAAGACATCACTACTGTCGTATTGGCTTCTTCGATCATTGCTCGGTAAAGTAGCGTTTCTTTGCCGCGATACGTTACTGGATATCGTTCACGATCCCACCACATTCCAGTCGACCAGTCAAAGGTCGTGTAATCTCCATATGCATCCGTTGCATCAACTGCAAAATCAATCAACTGTTGCATCATTCTTGCTTGTACGTCATATCCTTTATCCCAATAACGATCTCCCGCTCCATCTCTTAATTGATTCGGTTCAACATTCAAATGTACACCAGCAAACTGTGCATCTTTTGCTACATTTTGATACGCTAAATACCCTTTCATCAATTGATGAAAACGATTAGGATTGTCTAGCCAAGTTCCATGATTACTAAGGAGCAAATAGACTTTAATCCCCCTGTCACTCGCCGCTTGAATAAAATTTTGTGTGGGGATAACTACATTAAGCGTTCCAGAAGGACCAAAAGTGTTACTCGGATTTACCTCGCTTAACCTGGTTTGATTCAAATAAATCTCTGTTATCCCATTGTTCTTTGCATAGTCTAAATAACTTTCACTATACGCTAAACTCAAATTACTCGTATCCCACCACCAGACACCTACGCGCTCAGTGTTTGGTTGGAAAAATGATTCATCTGCCTGTACGACGACACTAAAAAAAGTGCTGAATGTAATAGCAAATAAAATCGTTACAAAAATGTTGACGAAGCTTCTTTTTTTCATTTGATTCATTCCTCCTGTATACGTAAAAGTAGGCGATTCTTCTTTATCAATGAATAGTGACAAAAAATAAGCCCTCTCCTTAAAAATCATTCGTCAAACTTTTGAAGATGATGGCTTATCTTTTAGTCATTTATTTGAGTAAACGTTTTTTTCCTAGTTATCTATGATGATTATGGCGTCGGCACAACCGCTTGGAATTGTAACACCATATCAAACGTCGGAACGATCACATCTGACGTATTTGTATTAGGAATCGCTGTTCCTGTAAAACCAAACGTCCCAACAGGTGCTGTTCCACCTTCAGCTGTATTTTTTGTCAATGACATGAATGCTGCTGGATTACTTAGTGCCGTTCCATTTGTCACGATTGGAATCGTCGTATTCTGACCAACTACAGCTAATTCTAACGCTGATAAACTATCTAAGTTCGTTGGATTTGCTAAATCAGTGATATTGATATTCACGTCCCACGCTGAATTATTTGTTACAGTGTAGCTTGGTGATTCAACCGCGGTATGCCCGGATGCACCGGTTGTAAAAAAGATCGCCGATGTTGGCACAGTTACGTTGATCATTTCATCTGGATTTGTTGGTGGATTGACACCAGGATCGACAGTATTATCTAAACCAACACGACCTGTAACTGGAATATTTCCATCTGCCTGTCCATTAAATGTAGTGGCTGCGACAGAAGCAGCACCTGCACCTAATAACGTGCCCATCATTGCAACTGTTCCGAATAACTTAGTATACTTCTTCATCAAATTTGCTCCTCCATGTTCTATTGATTGATTGGCAAACAAGAAATCATCGTTCGCATCAGCTAGCAGCCACTTCCAATTCAGATGATCTTATCCAATACTTTCGACTTCTTCTATCCAGCTAAGGAAAAGTGATTTTATTTTGACCAACATTTACTGAGTTTTGGTATTTGTGGTGGATATAGGCTGGGCTGTTGATCAAAATAAATGGTCCAGCAAAAAAAACAAACCATTGCGGGTGGCTACTTCACTTCATTTATTCGCTATGATCCAGCAGGATCATACGATCTCGAATTTGATAGAAGCTGCTAGTTGATACAGACGATGATTCTTGTTCATTGTGTTCAAATTGCATTATTCTTATAAATATTCGAATGGTCTTTAAACGTGTTTCTCTTTTTTCAGAAAAAGGAATCGGCTACTTAGTAAAATCAAAAGAATTCCAGCTAACTGCACCCATAAATTTCCTTCACTGCCGGTTTTCGGTAAGTTTGCAAGTAAACTCGGCTTACTCTGTGTTCGATTCGGAAGTTTTGATGTGTCTACGACTAAAACATCTCTATTGTTTCCGCTTGTTCCATTACCTGCCCCTGGTCCGGTATTTGTTTCCGTACCTGGTTCTTGTGGTGTGTGCGTACTACCGATTTGCCCTTCCACACGCTTGAAAAATGCTTGGTTTTCTGAGGCATGAACAGCGTAGCTAGCACTCGCTAAAAAGAAAACTCCTACAAACAATAAAAGTTGTGTCACTTTACGCATGAATGTACCTCCTTTCTTTAGATGATCATTTAACGTTTTTAATTGTTGATCGTGATGACAATCTCTGCTTCTGTCACTCCTTGTCGTTCATTCGTTTCTGGATCATAGATATTGATGCGGGCAATGGCTTGATATTCCCCTTTTTCAAGTGGTTTCTCTAGTTTTGCACCAACAATTTGTTGATTCGGATGAATCGATCCAGAAGAATAAATCACTTCTTCTGTCTCCGCTAAAAAGAGATCGACCGCGATCGGATACACATTGGTCCCCGGATTGACGATCTCGATCGTCCCTTCTGATTCCCCATTCTCAAACACAGCAAAAGGGGCAATTTGCAAAGTGAAATAATTGGCATCTGCAATCTCTTGCGCTCGTTCCGCCATTTCAATGTCGCTTGCATCTCTCAAACCTGGTAACAACTCTGCACTGACGGTTGGTACAGGCTCGTTTTCTTGATTATTGAAATATAAAAAGACACCCCCAATGACCAAGAGAAGCAACCCCAAAGCGATCCATTTCTTTTGATTTTTCTTTGCCATTCATCTTTCTCCATTTCTCTGATAAGATTATTGCTCCATTCGCTTAATATGAACTAATGTGACAGATTTGCCCCGAATCGTAGAACTAGGTTGAAAGTTGGTGTTGCATGGCTGCTCCCTTCAGGTAATTTTTCAGCTGCACCTGTAAATGTGAAAGTATTAGCTTCTTCAATCGCTAAATCGAATAATCGAAATGCCTCCGTTTGATAGCTACTACCATGATGGATCAGTAAATTTTCTTTCCCGTCCCCCACTATATTCAATGCTTCAACGATGTCCATGTTCTCAAGCTCTGTGGGTGCGACTACATCAACTGAAATAGCAAACGGAGATTCATTCCCGATCTCATAGTCCGGTGAAATGATTTGTCGATGGTTTGATGAAGAAGTAGTGTTGAAAACGGCAGATGTTGGGATTCTTACAGATAGTAACTCCCCCAAGTCTTCAAAAACTGCTACCAATTTAGTGTGCTCTTCTCCCATCATAAAAGTAGTCGTGGATTCTTTCTCATCTGCAATCGTCCCTTCGCCGCTTTCGATACGCCAATGAGAAAATCGCCAGCCAGCATCAGCTGTTGCGTTGATATCGATTATTTGACCACTCTCAACACTTGCGACATCTTGGGAAACAGTTCCTTGACCTTCCACTCCAATAGTAAGACTTGAGAAGATCCGCGGTTGCCATACCCATGTATCAGCCATAGTCGTTCCATCATACGTTGTTGCTAAGTCTGCACTCGATAACACATGGGTGCCACGTGGGCGTTCAGATGTTCCTGCACCAACATTTCGCCAGAAAGGAAAATGTGTATCTGTCTCTCCAAGTTCAGCCAGCCCATGATTGGCAGGAAATTGGAAACCCGTTCCTAACGTCAATTTTTGTAAAGGCGCATCGCGAAACATCAAGGTAGACACTGCTGTGCTTCTCGAATCAAAATTTGCTAGATCAAGTTCTCTTAAATTGGCGCAACCTGAAAACATCAATTGCATATGCGTTACCTTACTCGTATCAAAATTGGATAAATCGAGTTCTGTTAGTGCCGAAGCATTCATGAACATCCCCATCATATCGGTTACATTACTCGTATCAAAATGACTAAGATATAGTGTTGATAGATTATCTAACTCACTAAACATTTGCGCCATACTTGCCACATTACTCGTATCAAAACTAGAAATATTCAAGTTCTTCAGGGACAACATGAAAATAAACATGTAGCTCATATTTGTGACATTACTTGTATTAAAACTGGATAGATCTAGTTCGGTAAGTGTGTCTGTATACTGAAACATACCCGCCATGTTTACTACGTTACTCGTATCAAAGTTAGAAAAATCCAGTTGATTGACCCTTCTCATTCCAGAAAATGTGCTCATCATTGATGTAACATTACTTGTATCAAGAGAGGTGATGTCTAGTTCAGTAACTAATGATAAATAATGAAACATGTAACTCATATCTGTCAGATTACTTGTATCAAGATGATGCATCCCCTCAACACGTTGAACTTGTTGCATTCCTTCAAAAAAACCTCGCGTACGACTACGTCCTCCGAGTTCTCCCCAACCACCTTGATCACTATAATTATTCGTTCCACGTTGAGAGCCAACTAGTTGAATGTCTCCTGTTAAAACGATGCGATTAATGAACGTAGCTAAATGGGGTGCATTAAAGTAAGCATCTTGCTCATAATTTCCTACAGGATCGTTCACTTCATCAAAAATACCAGATCCTAATGTCAGTGTCCCCGTATTATCGATTACCCAAGGAATCGTACCAACTTGACCTGTATATACCGCATTGATCCCAGGCGGAAGTGCGATTTTTCCCATTTCGTTAGGTGCATCAGCCCCCTCTTCTTCCATTTCTGGCTGATCCACTACTGGTCTTGCTTCTTGAACTGGTAAGACATCTGCTTGATTCCCTTCGTCCTCCTCCTGATTTGCTTCCAAAGTTGTTTCCTGATGACTCTCGGATGCTACTGTTGATTCTTCTATATCAATTGATTCATTAGTAGTCACTAACTGATCATTCACTAATCCATCTGATTGAACATCTGGCGTGTGAGTATCGATTGCTAGTACTTGTCCAACTGGTAAAAATAGCATCATACTCGTTGTCAATGTAATCAATGAACGTTTTTTTAAAATAGACTTATTCGTCACGATTTTTACCCTCCTCCAACTGTTACCCCAATAGTATTTGATGATTGATTAAGATGATTTATTTTTCTGTAGAAATATGTTTGGTATATTTACCAATAACAAAAACCACAACAAAGCGCTTTGTTGATACACAAAGTGTAGCATCACATTATATTTTAATCTATTTATAATTTTAACTCGATCCAGAAAAAAATCTGTACTAATCATGTTAAAATTATCACCTTTGCACATTCGTTTACCAATTAATAGTTATTTTATTCCAACTATATAGTTTTTAATCTGATTTATTTTTTAGAATACTGAAATAGAAGTTTTCGAATATTATTTCAGCAAGGATAAATGATTAAGAATAGAACGTGGAAATTCATTACAACAACCATAGAATTTTTTGATGGTTGTTTTATCTTTAGAATCATTACAAACAACATAAAATGATGTTCGTTTTTTTATTTATTTTTTTTTTGATTTTTTATCATTTATCCGAGGATTGAATCAAAAAAACCTTCCGACCAATGAATGATCTGAAGGCTTTTTCTATCGTAATATCAGCTATCTTCTAATTCAATCGAATGAATAATTTCCAAATAAAAACGTTCGAGTATACGAGATTTTAAGCGTTCATTAAGTCCTCAAACAATGGATCGATAATAATGACCGTAACGAATCCCAAGACTAACACGACTTTCTTTAATTCTGCATAATCATGTGCGATCTTTGATAAACCTAGATTCTCTAATGTCGTTAAGGTGCGATCCATCAGTTCAATTGCTTGCTCCTTGTCGTGTTTCAACTGTGCTAAGCACCCCTCATAAAATGGTAAAAGAACAGCCTGTTCAATATGTTCCTCTCTAATGACACGGCTTTTCCAAAGATCAAAAAGTTTCGTTGCATAGTCCGCTTCACCGAATAAACAAAAAACGGAAAAAATGGTGATAAACGTTTGGTACAAAATATCTTTGTTGCCTGGTACTTTTTCAAATCGTTCACTTTTATCATTTGCCATTTTTACATACTGCCATAAAAGTTCAGGTTCCATTGAAACGGCGATGCGAGAAAACAATTTTAATTCATACACTCCCCATGTAGTAGTATCAGCTAAATATTGCTTTGCTGAATCTAGAAGATGACTGTGTGTCGAACTGGCATCAAGCATCGAGACACCATTGAAAAAAGATTTTTTTGTCTCATAATTGAAACGGATCAATTGTAAAAAATGATCCAGCTCCAATGAATAATTATGATGATAGTAGGTTAGTAATTCTTGGTAGTTCGTTTGTAGTTTTTCTAATTCTTTTAATGAAGTCACATTTGCTGCGCGCATATACCTACTGATTGCCACATGCAATGGTGAATGTGGACTTTCAGAATGTAACACAATAAATTCTTCAAATTTCACTTCTAACTTTGATAATATAAGATGGAACCTTTCACAAGAAATAGATAGCCGACCATTTTCAAATTGAGATAGCAAAGAAATAGATAGTTGTTCATCCACTAATTCTTTTAGTAGCATTCCTTTCGCTTTGCGTATCGTTTTAACGGTCTCTCCATAATTTTTCATCTACACACCTCTTAAAATATTTTAATTCAAAACTCACCATAATCTCATCCCATTATATTATAAAGTTAATAGTAAGATACAGTTAATTTAGCTAAAAAACACAAATATATATGTTCTAAAGCAATGACTAGACAATAAAAAGCTATCATCTACAAAATTCAATTTTTGTAAATGACAGCTTCATTTTCATTTCTACGAGGCAAACTGGCTATTGTATAGTTCACTATACATACCGTCTTTTTGTAATAACGTTTCATGATTACCAACCTCAACAACATTTCCTTCTTTCATGACTAAAATCACATCGGCATTTTTAATTGTCGAAAGACGATGAGCAATAACGAAACTAGTCTTCCCTTTCATCAGATGATCCATCGCTTTTTGGATCTCTAATTCTGTTCTCGTATCAATACTCGATGTCGCTTCATCCAATAACAGGATTGGCGGATTGGTCAATATTGCTCGTGCAATACACAGCAGCTGTTTTTCCCCTTGAGACAAGGAGGCATTTTCATCATTCATGACTGTATCGTAGCCGTTAGGTAACGTTCGAATAAAATGATCCGCTCGTGCCATTCTTGCGGCATCTACGATCTCAGATTTCGAGGCACGTTGACGCCCATAAGCAATATTCTCGTTGACTGTTCCTTCAAACATCCATGAATCTTGAAGAACCATTCCAAACAACGAACGTAGATAATGGCGACTCATTTTTTTGGTGTCCACGCCATCCACTTTGATCGATCCGGAAGTTGTCTCATAAAACCGCATCAACAAATTGATCAACGTTGTTTTCCCAGCACCGGTTGGGCCAACAATCGCCACCTTTTGCCCAGCTTTTACTTCAAAATCCACTCCATCCATCAATAGTTCTTTCCCATAGCCAAATTGAACATTCTCAAAAGAGATATTCCCTTTTGGTGCTTTGATCCTACTGTTTACTTGACTATCTTTTTCCATTTCCTCTTCATCGATGATCTCAAACACTCGTTCCGCGGAAGCAATAGCAGATTGTAGTGAGTTGAATAAAAATGAAGCTTCAGTCAAAGGCTCTTGGGACATCTGGATATACTGGAAAAAAGATAAAATTTGACCAATAGAGATGCGACCTCGGATAACAAAGATAGCTCCTAATCCAGCAATCATGACATAACCGATTTGGTTGAATAATCGGATGATCGGCATGATTGCAAACATGATGAATTGTGCTTTCTTATCATCTCGATACAACTGATCAATCGAATTTTTTGTTTGTCCGATGACTTCATGCTCTAAATTAAATGCCTTGATTTCTACCTGTCCTGAAAAATATTCTTCAATCTTGGTATTAAAAATCCCAACAGAACGTTGACGATCTGTAAAAATCTTATTACTTTTTATCCCCACAAGCATGGTGATGACTAACCCGATCACTATTGCTCCAACGCCAATCAACGTCAACGTTCGATCAATGCGAAGCATCAAAATGACCGCTCCAACAATGGTGATTGCTGAGGTGAATAAGCGCATGATCGCATCCCTTAAAATTTCATTCACACGCTCTAAATCATTGGTGACACGACTTAAAATCTGTCCTTTTTGATTGGTATCATAGAACTTCAAAGGAACCTTTGTTAACTTTTCACTGACCTGTTCCCTCAAAGACAACACTAATTTTTGAGATACTGAAGCCATCGCATACTCTTGAAAATAGGAGAAGATCGAACTGAAAAGATAAACCCCTATCAACAGTAAAATAACTTCAGATAACCGTCCAAAATCGATCGAAATCGCTGTACCCTCGCTAAATGACAACGCCACACCTTCAAAGATGATATTGATCGCATCAGCAAATATGTTGGGTGCCCATAGATTCAGCAGCACACCTAAAGTAGCAAATAGAAAAGCAATCAGCATTAGCCATTTTTGTGGTGCCAATGCTTTGATCATGCGCCATAACGTTTTTTTACTATTTTTCGCATGATCGACCGAGATTCCTCCTCCGCCATCCATGACATCATACGTATTATTGTTCTCTGAGCTCATTTGCTAGCTCCTCCTCACTCAGCTGAGATTTTGCGATCTCAAAATAGGCACTGCAATTTTCTAATAACTCTCTGTGTATTCCTTTTCCAACAACCTTCCCTTCATCTAAAACGATGATTTGATCCGCCTCTTTTATTGAAGTGATTCGTTGTGCAATAACGACCATCACTGATTTCTTTGTGACTTCTTTCAACGAGCGTCTCAATGCAGCATCTGTTTGATAATCCAATGCAGAAAAACTATCATCGAAAACATAGATTGCTGGTTTTTTCATGATCATCCGTGCAATTGACAACCGCTGTCGTTGACCACCAGAGAAGTTTTTCCCACCTTGCACAACGTTTGATTCATATTTTTCTGGAAGCTCATTGATAAAACTTTCTGCTTGAGCAATCGTGGCTGCCTGTTCCATATCTTTTAATGAAGCTTGTGGATGACCATGCTTTAAATTATCAGCGATCGTTCCACTGAATAAGAAAGCTTTTTGTGGGACAAACCCAATTTTGCTACGCAACTCTTCTTGTGATAGGTCTTTGACATCCATACCATTTAAGATAATTTCGCCACCCGAAGCTTCTAACAACCGTGGAATCAATTTCGCCACCGTACTTTTCCCAGAGCCTGTTCCACCAATGATTGCCGTTGTCGTTCCTTTCTCACAAACAAAATCAATATTTTGCAATACTGGACTTTCCGCATCACGATAAGAAAAGCTGACATTTTTAAATTCTAAGCGTACATCAGAATGACCATTCAAATGCGCCCCACCGTCAGTGATTTCAGGTCGATAATCTAAAACTTCAAGAATACGATTGGCACATACTTTTGCTCTTGGCAAATTGATTGCTGAAAAAACAGCCATCAATAGATACATCAAGATATTCATTGCATACTCAATGATCGCCATGATATCACCGATCGCCATGTTTCCTGAATCCACTCTCATCGCACCAAACCACATGATTGCCACTGTAGAAAGGGACATGACCAACATCACGATCGGCATCATCACTGCAAACAGTCGATTGATTTTGATATTTAAATTCGCAAAATCAACAAACGAAGCATCCATACGTTCCTTCTCAAGTTTTGTCCGATTGAAGGCTCTCACCACTCGAATACCTGACAAATATTGTCCGACGATCCCATTGATTTTATCCAATCCCACTTGTGTTTTCTCAAAAAGGGGAAAAATCTTCAAAGTGACCCAGCCGAAGACAATCGTGAACAGAATAGCTGTGATCAAAATGATCAACGCCATATAACCATCTCGTATGTAAGCCAATATCAATCCAACGATCATTACAAAAGGCGCAGGAATCATCGTTTCAAAAAACATGCTGATCGTCGACTGCAACTGCTCGATATCATTAGTTGCTCGTGTGATCAACGAAGAACCGCTAAAATGCTTGAAATCTTGATACGATAACTGTTGTGTATGCTTGAACAAACGATCGCGGATATTTTTAGAAAAAGTCGTCGCAATCTCAGCTGAGTAATACGTGGCTAAAATAGAAAAAATACCTGTCAGTATCGCAACCCCCAACATAATAACCCCCGTCGTTTGGACATAATCCATATCTTGCATGACCACACCTTCATTGATGATATTAGCCGTCAAGGTAGGTAAATATAATGTTCCCAACATTTGTAGTGTGATGAAAAGTAGTAATAAACCTACCTTCAATTTACTTAAATGTGCCGTTTTAAATAGTTTTAGCACGTTGATCTCTCCTTTACTTCTTTCATTTTCAAACCTTTTTTTCTTCTTGTGTAATAGTACAAAAATAAGTATACAGTCTCCCATAATAGGAGAGTCAACGGTTATTCAACATGTTTTTTTCACGTGGAGAGGAAAGGGCATAGATGGGAGGTTTTTAGAAGAAAATGTTGAAATAGAAATGAAGGAATGCACAACTAGAAAACTGTTTATAGGATAAAAAGAAAAAAATGTGACAAGCTCTTATAGATACTTATTACAGCTTTTCGCTTCTATAATATCTAGTGTTGATGACAAAATAAAAATAATCGTTTTCCCTACAAATTGGCTTACTGTAAAGAAAGAAGTAGGTATTATCTCCTACGTGATTCAATTTATTATCGATCCATTTACGTAAACCGATCTTAAAACTAAAAAACTCGATACTAGTTAAAATAGTCAAAAACCTAGGATAAGAACCAGAGATCACTGTGGTATCTATCCTAGTTTTTTACTGTCTTTCTTGGTCATAATCATACATACTTTTTTTCTTACAAAACACACTCATTCGTGCCGTTAAAATGGACTCCATCTCTATTTATATCTTTGATTTTTATATTCATTTCTCATAAGCTACTTTTGATTCAGAAATCGAAGTGATACACGATACATTGACCTATAACTGGGGACAAAAAGTGTTTCGTTTTTACGACTACGATAAACATATCGTTGAAGTTTCAGAAAGCATTCAAGGTGTCTTCAATCGTCTATATGCGCAAGGGTTGAGCCTTCCGGAAATCGCTGAACGCTTTGGTGAGCCACTCGAAATTGTCAAAGAGCGTTACAGTATCTCCTAAACTCCAAGAATAACTAAACTATCTACCTCTAAGAAGTTTGTCTATTCTCAATAGATTTATAGGATATCTTAGAGAATAGGTTCATCGTTAGAAAAACTAGAATATTCGAGGCCAATGCAAGTAGAAATTGATCAAACCCAAAAATACCCCAATTTAGCAGTATGACTATACCATCTATGAAAAACAAGCCTGTAGAGAGTTTTATATTGAAATATTTTTTTAAAATTATCGGTGGAATGGACGTTCCTCCACTAGAAGAATTTTGTGAATAAACAATGGACATACCTACAGAAAAAATTAGACTCCCCAAAACGATCGATAAAATTTTATTTTCAGTAAACATTATTTTAGGTACATAGGTTAACAATAACGGTAGAACTAAACTACCATATAAAACTTTCATAAATACTTGTTTACCTAAATAAATGATTGCTAGTAGCAACATAACTGAATTTAGCGCAAGCACGATGAGTGAACGATCTACTTGAACAAGGTATTCAAGTAATATTCCTAAACCACTCGTTCCTCCTGCAGCAATATAATGTGGGCCAAAAAACATATTGATACTAATTGATAGTATCAATAGCCCCAAAGTAATCATTAAATATTTGAATAGATTTTTCATATGCGCCTCCTAATATTTTTTAATGTAAGAACACAAAAAGGGATTAGATAAGAATATTCTTATCTAATCCCTTTGGATCCTCCGAAACTTTAATTAAGTTAACACATCTATTTTAAAAAGTAAACCTGTTAATTTTATTTTTTAATTTTGACTCACAAAATTACACCGCTATAAACAGTTGAAACTAGTATCCGGCAGAACTCCTTTCACTAATTGGCTTTCGTGGCTCTGTGCACGATCTAGTCAAACTAAAGAGGTATCTCTCAAAAAAAATTTCAGGTTTCACTGCTTATTGCTTAAAGTTGCATCTTTCTGTCTTCTTCTGATTTTTCAGTTAGTTGCTCGTTCATCTGACTCATATTCCATTTCTTACAATGATCTTTTCACTGTTTCAGATAGGTTGCATGAAAAGCAATATGTTGTTCTACAAATGTAGCAATGGTGAAGTAGCTATGATCATAGCCTTCTTCTTTTTGGTAGAAAACTTCGTGTTTCGCTGATTCTGCTGCTGTTAAAAAAGCTTCTTCATTGAGCTGGACTTCATAGAATGGATCAGCCGTTCCTTGTGTGATCAGGATAGGCGGTTGACTGGTTGTTTCTTTTTTGATCAGCTCAGTGGCATCCCATTCACTCCATGTCGCTTGGTCAGCACCTAGATAAGCGGTGAATGCTTTTTGTCCCCATGGTACGTTCGAGGGGTTCGAAATTGGTGCAAAAGCAGAGATCGAAGCAAAGCGTGCTGGATTTTTCAGACCGATCACTAACGAACCATGCCCACCCATGGAATGACCCATGATACTTTCTTTTCCAGAAAGATTTGGGATCAAGGAGTAGATGATCTCAGTCAGCTCTTTCGTGAGGTAGTCGTACATTTGGAAGTCTTTCTTCCAAGGTTCTTGTGTGGCATTCAAGTAAAAGCCGGCCCCTTGACCGAGATCCCAATCTTCACTGTCAGCAACAGCTCCCCGAGGCGATGTGTCCGGCATGACGAAGGCGATTTGCTGTTCTGCTGCATAGCGTTGGAATCCCCCTTTGATACTAAAATTATCATCTGTACTTGTTAAACCAGCTAACCACCAAATGAGTGGGATTTCTTGGTTTTCAACGGTCGTTTCTGGTAAATACACGCTGAATGTCATCTCACAATGTAGCGTTTCTGACAGGTGACGGTATTTGATTTGTTGCCCGCCAAACGACCGATGTGTTTCAATTTTCTGTAGTTCCATCCGTGTCACCTCCATAAGTAAGCATGGTGCGAATCGATTCACCACGATGCAATAATTCAAGTGATTCATTGATTTGTGTAAAATCCAAACGATGGGTGATGAATGAATCTAAATCGATTCCACCGTTCAAGTAATCTTCCACCATACCTGGCAATTGGCTTCGCCCTTTGACACCGCCAAAGGCAGAACCACGCCAGACACGACCAGTCACTAGTTGGAACGGACGCGTGTGGATTTCTTTTCCAGCTCCGGCTACACCGATAATGATGCTTTCGCCCCAGCCTTTGTGACATGCTTCAAGCGCGGAACGCATCACTTCCACATTGCCAATACACTCAAAACTATAATCTACGCCACCTTGGGTCATTTCTACGATGACTTCTTGGATCGGACGATCGTGTGTTTTAGGATCAACAAAGTCCGTTGCGCCCATTTTTTTAGCTAACGGCCATTTTTCAGGGTTCATATCGATTGCAATGATTCGTTTAGCATTGGCTTTTTTCAAGCCTTGGATTACTGCTAAACCAATCGCTCCTAGTCCAAAGACAGCTGTGACAGCACCTTCTTCGACTTTTGCAGTGTTTTCCACGGCGCCTAATCCTGTTGTTACACCACAGCCTAATAGAGGAACGGTATCTAGAGGAGCATCCTCTGTGATTTTCACCAAATTGATTTCATTGACGACAGTATACTCACTAAACGTACTCGTACCCATATAGTGATAAATCGGTTCGCCTTTGTAAGAAAAACGGGTCGTACCATCTGGCATTAGACCTTTTCCTTGCGTTTCACGGACAGCAGAGCATAGATTGGTTTTTCCTGACAAGCAAAACTCACACTTCCCACATTCAGGTGTATACAATGGAATCACATGGTCCCCCACTTCAACAGAAGACACATCATCCCCAACTTTGACAACGATACCGGCGCCTTCATGACCTAAGACCGCAGGAAAAACACCTTCTGGATCTTCCCCTGATAAGGTAAACGCATCTGTATGACAGACAGAAGTGTACAAAATTTTTACCATGACTTCCGTCGGTTTAGGATCAGCAACATCGATTTCAACGATTTCTAACGGTTTTCCTGGTTCAAATGCTACGGCAGCTCTACTTTTCATTTTTCTTCCTTCTTTCTTATTCCGCTCGTCTGGTTCTTAGTTATTGAGCGAATCCGCAATCTTTCCACTTCATCGTATCATAGGCTGTGTTGAGAAACAAAACTGACAAACTTGTCAGTATCCTCAATTTCTTTACTTCCATTGGTGAGCTTTGTATAATAGCAACTATTGCTGTCGAATAAATAAATCAAAGTGAGGTCTTTTATGTATCAATACCATGAAAAAGAGTTTACCAATACGAAAGATTTAGCCATGCACGTCCTTAGTGGAAAATACAAGATCGTCTTGATTTGGTGTTTTTTACAACAACCAATTTTGCGACTAAGTGAGATCGAAAAAATGTTACCAGATATCAACCAACGGATGTTGATTCGGCAATTAAGAGAATTAGAAAGCGATCATTTACTCACACGTAAAGTCTATCCCGTAGTCCCGCCAAAAGTAGAGTATCAATTGACCGAGATCGGGCGTGAACTCTCAACGATCGTCCAACATATATGCGATTGGGGCGACCATTATTATGAAGTCATTGCTGATCTTTCACCTGACACAGTAGATTGATTTTCTTATTTAAATCATCAATGACTATTGATTGTTTTATCAAATCGATGAATTTTTCACTGAAAAAAAACTCCCCATAAAGCTGATATTTGGAACGAGGGAAATTCCTTATCGACTCTATGGGGAAATGGGGAAGCTTAATAATCAAAAGTGTTGCGCCTACTTATCGTTTTATCCCAACGAGCAAAAGATAGTTAGGAAATCTCTATTCTACATGAAAAAATTTACAGAGTTATTGACAATGAATCCCTAGTTATTTATACATGTTTGTGTTTTCCCGACCTACATAAACGAAACAATATCTAGGTGATCATCGGATTCTAAACGAACATTTGCTCCTGACCCTGTATTGATATCTCCAACTGTCGCTCGATCACTCACGATTTGGATTTTTTCTTTTCTATCTGCAGATTCAATCACCATGATTTCTGCAAAAACAGTTGCTGTTGTTTCTGTTCCCATACCAACCATTGTGAACGAACCTGTGACCGTGCACTCTTCTTCTGCTTTATTAAAAATCTCTTTGACTGAATTACGAAGAACAGTGTCTTCGAGAGAAGCAGTAAATGATTTTTGATTCTGATAGTTATCATAACTATTTCCACTAGCTACCCCAAACAAGCCTAACAACCAACTAGTACGGCTTGTGTTTTGCCTTGAATGTTGTTCTAGTTCTTCATGGTGTTCCGATTTGTAGTTCCTTGTGACTTGATTAACAATTTCTTTAAAATTTTCCTGACTGATCGTATGAACTTTGATATCGACTGTTAGACTACCAGTTACACCACGTGAAATTCGTGCACCACCCTGTACCAACTTTCCTTTTCCTCGCTGAACATGGATTTCTCTTAACTCTTCCGTATGAATCGATGAATTAACTAATCGGTCTTTTACTTGAAAATTTTCTAATATTCCGTCATCCATGATATCCAACATGAGCATTTCGTTCGATTTATCCATTGTTATAGGCTCCTATTCTCAAATTTTCCATTGAAAGTATGGATTTCTTAGAAAGTACGTTTACTTAAAATTCAAATGTCACCGCTTCCAAAAGTGTCACTTCATCTTGTAAATTTTTGTTGATTTTGTAAGTCACTAATTTTTCATTCTGAGTTGGGCCTAACATGTTGACTTTGCACAAGATCCAATAGTTTGTCCCAGTAACTACTTGTGTGCCTAATAGTGCAAAAGGTATTGCTTTACTACTGTCCATTAGCGTTTTACGAGCTTCTTCTACCAGCTTCTTGTGTTCATCAGTAATTGTTGGCGATTCTGGGATAGTGATCCCTCCGTCAATTCCAGTCATACATATCTCCTCCTAAGATTATTTAAAAAGCGCTTACCGCTTCTTAAAATAAGATTAATTTATTTTTAAAAAAACATCAAATAAAACAACCTGAGATAGTTTAACAAGCGTAAATAAGCCATTCCACTCATATCCAAACTTTTCACCATTTAAAATATCACTTACCGCCAATAAAAAAATAGCAAAAAAACGTAAATAGACAAGAAATAAAGACCAAATATACGAATGATACAGACTACATTCAAATACTTATATAAATATGACCAACTTCAACTTTTTCTTTTTTTAACAAATCAATAACATTTAAAGTTATTTTAAATAACTTCATTTCAGAAAAATATGAATTTTTCGCTTTTATTATTTTCAAAACTGTCCCTACCCATTCTTCTGAAAAATCAAAAGCTAATTTTTTCGAGGATACACAAGTAAAATTATTTTTATTTTCTACATGTATGCTATTTGTTTCAGTCTGTTGCTCATCGATTACCTGTACCAGATAAGTCGGATTATAATCTTCCATACGAAATACCCAGTCTGTTTCTGAATCTATTAGAAAGGTACCACATAGATGGATAGAAGTATTGGCAGTTTCTTTGTACGAAACTTCTTCTAATTGGATATTATTAGTGAACAATTTAATTCTATGTTCCATTTGTTCTCCTCTTTTCTCCTAGGAATTTTCTGCTACTCTCTCATCTCTATTGATTAAATCATTTCATCATCTGTCAAGCAAATAAAAATCATCCATCCAACTTTTGATTTCATTTAGAAATCAAAAAAACACACGCCCACCTTCAAAGGTGCAGCGACCCCCAAAAGTTAGACCAAAAAAATCTAACTTTTGGTGGATTTGTCAAGAAAAACTAGACACTTAGTTAAGAGAATAAGCGGATTTTTTTTCAAAGTCTCTAGGAGATTGGTAGCCAAGGGCAGAGTGTATGCGTTTTGTGTTATAGTAAGTTTCAATATATTTAAATATCTCCATTTGAGCCTGATCGATATCACTGAATTGAGCATCATTGATCAGCTCTCTTTTTAACGTTTTATAAAAAGATTCCATTAAGGCATTGTCATAGGGGTTTCCTTTTCGACTCATACTAGCGCGTGCTTCTTTTTTTCTTAACACCGATTGGAATTTCGTACCTGTGTATTGTGAGCCTTGGTCCGTGTGAATAATCAATCCTGGTCCAGGCTGCTCTTTTCCAAATGCTTGAAGAAAAGAATCCACAACTAATTGATCTTTCATTCTAGGTGACATAGACCATCCAACAATCTTTCTCGTACAGACATCAATAAATACAGATAAATAAAGTGTTCCTTCTTTCAGAGGGATGTAGGTAATGTCTCCTAACCAAATTTTATTTTTTTCTGTTGCCTTAAACGTTTGATTAATAAGATTGGGTCGTGAAAGAGAGGGCGATTTTCGATTATAATACTTGTATTTATAGGTACTGCCTTTAGCATAAAGACCAAGTTGATGGAGAAGCTTTCCTACACGTTTTCGATTAACAAGAATTCCTTTTTTATTTAATACTTTTGTTATTCGAATCGCTCCATATCTTCCATGATGTTCCTGAAAAATAGTAGCGATTTCTTCTTTCAAGAGTTCATTCTCTTTTTTTCTTTTGGATGGTTTTCTTTTAAGGAACTCATAAAAACCAGCTTTTGAAACGTTCAATGTCTGGCAAGCTCTCCGGATATTCAACTCATTTTTGTGTTCTTTTAAGTACTGAAATCTTACTTCTTGTTTGGCTTCAAGAAGACCTGGAACTTTTTTAATAAGTCTAATTCCTCTCTTAGGTAACGATTTTCTTGTTCGAGTTTCTTTATTTCGTAATGGGCATCAAAAAGTGCGCTCCCTTTTCCAGGGAACGCACTTTCTCCATATTTTTCAACTTCTTGAACCCATCGATACAAGCTATTAGCGTGAACTTCTAGCTGTAGGCTAACTTCTTTAACAGAAAATCCTTCTTCAGTTACCAGTTTTACAGCGGCGATTTTAAATGCTTTATCAAATGAACGTCTTGGCATAATCTAGATCCTCTCTTTCTCTTAATTTATTGTCTAGTTTATTATACCAAGTCCA